>WPCH01155331.1_pt1 | contig 58935 bp, 55 predicted proteins | sample 5399881 | NCBI WGS metagenome assembly WPCH01 (sample SAMN12869468, study PRJNA574797) | sludge metagenome | isolation source: wastewater treatment of pH5 | place: China:Beijing | collected 2019-05-20 | reverse complement strand
AGCACGATTAAGAGATCGAATCATCGCTTTAGCAGAAGCTCATGATATGTCATGTCAAGTTATGAATGAGTCATACACGTCAGTAGCATCTTTTATCGATCAAGATTCGTTTCATCAAAAAGAGTTTTCTGGTCGTAGAATCAAAAGAGGACTTTATCGAAGTCAAAAAGGCACTTTAATCAATGCTGATTTAAATGCCTCATTAAATATAATTAGAAAATGTAAGCCCAATGCCTTAGGGACAGGGTTTAAAGGTTGGAACACGCCTAAACGGACTTACCTATTTGGGTAAACTATCGTTTTAAAGGAGTAATATGTAAATATTACTTTTGTTCTTTGTGATAGAAAATATTAAAATAGTTTAAGAAGTAAAAAACAATAAATAAATCTGCAGAGCCACCAATACTAATATGGTGGTTGATACAATATGTCGTAAATTTTTTAATATCTTTATCGATATAAGGATTTACTTGAGCAGCCATTTGCTTAAAATGTTGATAATTTTTTAAGTTTCCTGCACGTTTTAATAAAACAGTATCTTCACAGTGAATCATGAAAAAGAGTAAGAGATGATGATAATGTTTCTTATTAAAAGTATCAATGTGTAAAAATGTTTTTTGAGCTTTTTGAATCGTTGGTAATCCATTAAAAACCTCGCCCCTAATGCCTGTGATTTTATATTTCATATAAGAGTCTACACCAGCTGTTTGAACAGGTTTATCAAAATCTTCAAAAACATCTATTGCTAAAGTTTTTATACGTAAGAATATATATTGACTCCCTAAATTATTTTTTATGATATAGCCTATTGAGAGTAAAACAAATCCTAAGATGTAGATAAGACCTTTATAGGTGTTAATTTGTTCTGTTTGTTTGAACATTTCAATTTCAGCTTTTAAGCCTATAGCTCGTGCCTTTTGATATAACTCTTTGGGATTACTTAAGAAGCCTAATTTTAAGATTTCTAAGAGATAAGGTTTTATAATATCTTTAGATTGAAGCATTAAGTCATAGTTCATATCAGTATGTGAACCTGTAGAAGAAGGCGTAACTAAACCAAATTTATCTTCTAAATTAAGTTCAAGTAATAATGCTTTCTCGATCATATCAGAGATGTTATTTTCGATATATTCGTATATCTTATAATCAATAAATGTTAATAATTCTTCAGTGCTGTGGGATTTTTTTTTCATACAGTAAATTGCGTTATGTTCACAAAGCATACATTTTCTTTGTGATATATTATAATCTTCTCTAGATATTAATTGCTGATTCATATATAGATCTATATCAATAAGTCTACCTAAAGCGTGGCGATTTTCAATATTTATAAGTGCTTTTTTTAAATCATCTATAGGTGTTGATTGAACAATAAAGATAGTATAAGGCCCATCTGAACTTTCAAACTTGTGTGTATCTAAAATATCGAATTTTTTGGATATAAGATGAGCGAAATGGTCGACCAAAAAAAAGCTTGAGTATCTATTCTTATCGATACCAGGGGTATTAGCTTTTATGCAAATAACGATTTGGTTATTATGTGAAAGTCTTTTTATATCCTCGAATCTTTTTTCGCGACTTTCTAATATAGCATCACTCACTGAATAGTTTTCTCCCTTTTTTAGAAGTTAAATATTTATAAGTTGCTTTTGGAACAATCTTTTTAATTGACTCATAATCTTTATGTTGTGCTAGTTCTCTGACATGAGAAGCACTTATGACTTCATTTTGAAAGGTTATTCTTTTGATGACAGTTACTTTATCTTTTAGAATAGCTTGCATTGCTTGATTATACTTCATGGTGAGTTTATCAAAAGGTTCATCGCCAACATACCGCATATCAATTTCAAAAATGGGCATAAAATAAGTTTTAAATATTGATATATCTAAGTGTGTGTATATATCTATTTGATTTTTATCTTTTAAAAAATACGTTGGAAAAGTAGCCCTTGATATCATATAATTTGATGAAGGGCAAATCGTAATGTTTTTTAGATGACTTGTTGATTTTTTTAATAGTTGATAACGCGTTTGATAGTTAATGATTGAAGCGTTTGTTTCAACAAGAAAAATGATTAAATCAGCATGCTTGCTTGCAGCATGCTCAATCAAATGCAAATGACCAAGTGTTATTGGATTTAAGTTCATGACTATGCAGGCACGATCCCCTTTTTTCTTTGGTAGTTTCTTCGCCATTTTCATTAAGTTTTGCTTAATGTCTTGTTCTTTGTTCTCAAAAAGAACAATATCTTTTGTTTCAATAATTTTATTAAATGAAAAACTATTAAATATTTTAAAATGTTCTGGTTTTGTAAATAAAAAGTAGTGATCAATATGATGAGCTTCTAAATCGAAAAGTAAATGGGATATCACTTTAGCACTTAAGTTTCTCGATTGATACTCTTGATCAACTGCAATCATCTTAATCACATAATGGTCGATTGAGCCTGTGGCTACTAATTTTTGTTTATCATATAATCCAATGGTTTTAGTAACGTTACTCTCATAGGTTAAATTGTTTTTTTTCAACAACAATTTAACAGCATTAATTTCTGATTCTAAAAGTATATCTTTAAATTGATAATCCATCATTTATTTTTTAACCTCATATATACTATCGATTATCGAACCATCTCTATAACGGATGATCCCAACCAATTTATCTCCATGAGCATAGTGTTTAGGATGTCCAGCAATTTTTATACCCAACTCATAGAGTTCATCAATAGATAAGATAGTCAACTTAGAATGCTTTAATATTTGTATTAAATCTTTTCTAAGTGGATTTATTGCGATACCACGTTCAGTTACTATCATATCAACACTTGATCCAGGTGTCGTAATCGTTTGGATTTGTTTACGAATAGATGGAATACGTGATTTAACTAGATTTGTTGTAATGATAGTTAGTTTCGATTCATAAGCAGTATCTGCATGTCCACCGCTACCACCCATTAGTTTATGCGTAGAAGTTGTCGTCACATTCACATTGAAATTTAAATCAATTTCTGTAGCTCCTAAAATAACAATATCAAGTTTACTTGCTATATTATGTTTATGAAATGGATTTGCGTATAATGATGCATCCATTAAAAAATGGTTTTTGTTTTTCTTGTATGAACCAATAGCAGATAAATCAAACGACTGAACATCATATAGTTTATCAAATAATCCATTTTCATACATGTCAACTAAACTAGCAGTAATACCACCACTGGCAAATGATCCTTTAATGTTATACTTTTGCATTTTTTCTTTTAAATAATGACTAACTGCAATACTTGTTGATCCTGCCCCTGTTTGAAATGACAAACCGTTTTTAATAAGTTTTAAAGAATCTATAAGTTCAACGGTATCTTTTGCTATTTTTAGTTGGATTGGATCTTTAGTCATTTGTGTAGTGCCTGATTCGATACCATCAGATAATCCAATTTGATCAACTTTCACAATATAATCAACTAAATGACCATCTATTTCAGGGATTGTTAAATTTTCTAAAATTGTATCAGTCACTAAAACTACTTTTTTAGCGAAATGAATATCAGGATGAATATAACCAAGTGGACCACATGGATGCTTCCCGTCTATGCCGTTAGCATTTCCAAAATGATCTGCAGCACTCACCGCAACAAATGCAATATCAATATCGATTTCTCCGGTTTCTATCGCTCGAGCTCTACCTCCGTGAGTATCCATAACAAGTAAATCATTCAAATGACCTTGACTAATTGCATCTGCAACAGGACCATTGATATAATTTGTATAAATTTTTGTTATTTGTTTGTTTTTTATAAGTTCTGCTAAAGGTTCGTGTACAGGAAAAATAGCACTTGGAGCAAGAATCATATGCTTAAGTTTATTTATGCTTATCAAATCTACGACCATATTCAGTAATAAATCGCCATTGCGATAGTGATGATGAAACGAAAGGGTCATACCATCTGACACATGTAAAATATCAAAAACAGTTGATAATGAATCAACCATATTTGCAATTCCAACGTGCTTTGTTTGGGTTTTCTTATGATAAGGCATAGATAAAAAAGCATCATCTGTTGTAAAAGGCATATATTGATTTGGAACTTGTCTTCCTAAACTGTTTTTCTTCACAAAATCAATCCTCTAACATATTTAATATGTTTTTAGCTCGTTTAATAATTGGTTGGTCAATCATTTTTCCATCAACAGAAAAAGCACCTATACCATCAAGATCTGCTTTCTCTTTAGCAATCATAACTTTATGAGCAAAATCTATTTCTTCTTGAGTAGGCATATATACTTGATTTATGATATCAATTTGATTTGGATGAATACAAGCTTTAGCATTCATGCCTAAAGATTTAGCGTGTTTTGTATCTGCTTTTAATCCTTCTAAATCACCAATATGTGTATAAGGTGTATCGATAGCATCAATTTGGCAAGCTTTAGCAGCGTAAATAACCATATGTCGTGCAAATTCAATTTCTTTGCCTTCTGAAGTTCTAGATATACCAACTAAAGTTGCTAAATCTTCAGCGCCTAAAAGTAAACCGGATACTCTATTTGCTTTAGCAATAGCAAGAGCATTTAATACTGACTCTGGAGTTTCTATTAGTGCAATAACATTTATAGAAAAAGGATACTTTTGTTTTTTTTCAATAAGTGTAAGTTTCTTATCTAACATATTTAATGTATCTAAATCAGCTTTTGGAAGTAAAATTGTTCTTACTTGTGGTGTTAAGATAGCATCACAATCATCAATATGATTAATACGGATAATGATTTTCTTATGCAATAAAGGATATTTGGTTAAGTAAGATTTGAGTAAATCCCTCGCAGCATCTTTCTCACTTAATACAACACTATCTTCTAAATCAAAAATAACTGCATCAGCATTAAAAACATCAGCATTTTGCATCATGCCTGGATGATTGGCTGGAATGAATAGTAAACTTCTAATCATGATAAACTCCTAACCGTTTACAAGCTGTTATAATTCTTGCTGCTAGTGTATAATCTAGTGCACCTTTATCCTTTATGTAAACATGTATATTTTTAACATTTAATGTTTTAAGTGTTTTTAACACAACTTCATGTATTTGATCACCAAATTGATCAAAAACGACACTCTCAATTTCAATAGAAAGTGTTTCAGCCTTTTTAATTGTGACAAGACAATCATTGGATTCAAATGTCCCAGCACTAGCAGTAGTTTTAATAAAAATCACCTATCTTTTTATACGAGATAGAGCAATAACTCGCTCCATTTCATTTTTAACAATCATGTAACCGCCATCAACATCCATGCCTGGCTTCGCTAAACAAACATCAGCACCTGCACCAATAGCAACATGTGTTGTAGCTATTGCGGAGAGGTTAGTTTCATTACAGGTACCTCCACAATAAGCACCAATACCTTTTTCTTTACAATATAAAATAGCTTCAGCAATATGATGCAAACCACCTAAGTCAGGTGTTTTTATTTGTAAGACATGAACGGCTTTATGATCTGCAAAATATTTAATATCATCTAAATTATTACACCATTCATCTGCAACGATTTCTACATGAATACTTCGATTATCTAAAATTTCTCTAAGTTCCTTTAACTTGATCATTGTATCTCTACGATTACCTTGATCAAAAGGTCCTTCTAATCGAAGTCTAAAAGGAGAAGCAGCCTCTTCTAAATCTCTACAATAAGTTACAATTTTATTCATATCATCATTAAACGCAATGCCTATAGTACCATAGACATCAATATGAATGATTGGGTGATAATCTTCGTTAATTCTTTGAGTTAATATACGATTTCTTAACCACTCAATATAAGCGATGAGTTTTTCACCTTGTAAGCCTAATTTTTCTTTAACATTATTGATGAGTGCATGCGGCAAAGAATCGACTTGCTTCAATATCATTTTATCAACATTTGTATATCTATCATCACCTGTTTGTGCAAATATTGGAATAGCATTTAATGTTTCTAAATTAGGATTATATTCATTTCTAATGACTTCTGCCATTGTGATTTTTTCTTTTAACGCAACTGCTGAAAGTAGAGCTTGACTTATACCATATCTAATCGCAGTATGAAGACGTTTGCCGTCAACTTTAATATCATCAAAAATAGCTGCCATCTCTTTAAAAGAAGTGATTTCTAAATCGAGCAATATAGGACTTATATGTTCTTTCATAAAAGGGATATACCTGTCAGCTAAGAATATTGGATCCCTTCCTCCTGCACCACTATACTGTACTGCAGCACAGTCGCCTAAAGCGATACTTCCATCATCTAGAATAAGTTGAATAGAAACTGCTTCACCTGGGACTCGTATTTTTTCAAAACCTTCTGTTAAAGGTCCACCAACATATAAAAAGCCATCATGTATTGCGTCTTTTTTGATTGCTTTTTGATCATCAAAATAAAAACCTGTATATGATTTTGTAAATAATGTGTCTTTAATTTTCATTGTTTAATCTTCCAATTAGATGTCCTTGACTAACTGCATATACATCATCTACAGTCATTTGGAAATCTAATGCTCTATTTTCTTTTTTAGCCCTTTCAAGTAGTTTTTCTTTATGGAATTGTTTTACTTCTTCAGACATACCTAAACGTCCGAATTCTAATATGCGAATACAACCTTCGTTATCTCTAGCAGGAAGCACTTCACCTAATGTTTGTTTAGAAGGTGCAAAAGGAATATCGATAATACCATATTCAAAAGCCTTAATTACACCAACAGCAACATCGCCCATACCTAAATCGATAACTTTATCCATTAAGCATGTGACTTCTTTTCTAATCATTTCTTTTTCAACAGTTAATTTTTCAGAATCTGGATAGGTTTGCTCTTTTAGTAAGTTTACTACAAATTTAGAAGCTTTAATACCGATAGCATTCATCTCTTTTGTTGGGACACCAATAGATTCAACAGGAGTTTTTGTAATCATTTTTGTTGCTTTTGCAAGTGTTGCAACAGTTGATGCCATAGAAATAAGACCAAGTGCTTTACTTTCATCTTGTGGGAATCCTCCCATCCATTGATGGAAGACAGTTGTTACATGCATATGTTTATGACCAAAGGTAAATAAATAATATTCAGTCAACTCTTTTAACATATGAATGGCAGCTACATCTTGTGTAACATTACCACATTGTCCATAGCCTACAGTGATATGTTTAACACCTTGTGTTGCCGCAAGTATAGACTCGATGATACCTATTGTTATAGCAATAGAAGGTGGAACCAATGTTCCAGTTAAAGGACCGAAAGGTTCACGATTTATATGTATACCATGTTCTTCATAATAACCAACTAAACGGTCACAGTATTGCCAATAATAAATAGAATCAGATAATGATATATTTTTAGCATATGGAATATTATAAGAGATGCCACCACCTTCATTTGATGTCCATCCAGCGGCATGTATAATTTCTGATAATAATCTTGCATCTGGTGTACCGTGTCTTGCCTGAAGTGGAACATTAACAGCATCTAAGATTTTCATACAACCTGATACACCATGATTAACTGCAGGAAAACCATTCAACAAAGAACGACCTTCGCGTTTCGAAATTTCAATACCTTCCTCAGCTTCTTGATATCGATTATGTCTTGTATAAGAATCTATAGTTGAGGGCAGAAAATCTGCACCAGCACTTTCTAAATGTTTTAAAAGCTCCATATGCTGTTCTACAGTTGCAACTCCAGCTCTTGGTTGGACATAGGTCACTTTTTCTTTATCAGCTTTAAGCATTTTTAAAGCGAAATTTTTATGATTAGGCACAGCTTTTAATGTTTTTACAGTTTGATCTAAATCTAAAAGCGGATCTTGTCCTGTTGACCAAGAAGAAAGGACTTCTTTTCTTACTTCTAAAAATTTTTCGATTGACCACTTTTTATTTCGTACTTGCATGATTATCTCCTAAAGTTTAACCATATATTTTTTCATCATTCTTAATGCAATTTCAGGAAAATCCATAGATAGTAGACCCATTGCTGATAGAATATATTGTTTATCTAACAAATACTCTGGTTGATGTGGTCTTAGTTCCATCGGTTTGCTTGTCATTTTTGTGCCATTCTTTAAAATTGCTACAGGGTCTCTGCTGCTAATTACAACACCACCTGTTCCTATAAAATAACTTGTTTGTGTTAAATCTTTTCCAACTTGATAATACATAACACCCATAGGTGTATAAACACCTTTTAGAGTACCAACATGTCTAGAAGTTGCAACTTCTATACATTTACCTGCAAATATATCATCTGATATGTAATCCTCATCAGTAGAAGATATAAATTCTATATCATCGTGTCGCTTATTTGCTTCATATTCTATATCAACGTTCTTCGTTTTCCAATAACTAATTTCAGAAGCAGTAAAAGATTGTAGTATGCCTAATGATGAATATCGCATACCTAAATCACCTTCTACAGTTCTTTTGGCAAAAGGCTCTTCAAGACCAGATAATATCGCATTCATTTGTGTGGGGAGACCTGAACTAAGTGAATAAATATCAGTTGTTGCACCACCAACATCCGCAAGCATTAAATCACCTAAGCCACTTTCAGCACCAAATCCTTTTGAAAGAAGCTCAGCAGCCATTAAGACAGCATTTGGTGTAGGAAGAACTACTTCATCAACTAGTTTTTCGACTTTTTTAATGCCTTTAGCTTCTATGATATTTTTCACAAAAATATCTTTTATTTGATCTTTTGCAGAATTAATATTGAGAACATTTAATCTTGGCATGACATTTTCACATATATAAAACTCTTTTTTAGCAGCACTTAAAATATCTTCAATCTCATCAGTTGCATCTTTATTACCAGCAAAAACAATCGGAGCTTTAATATCCGATTTAGCTAGTTGCTTCGCATTATGAATGACACATTCTTTGTTTCCCCCATTAGCTCCCCCAGCTAATAAAATAATGTCAATATTTTTCTCTTTTATTTGATCAACCTCATGATGGTTTATATTGTGTGATAAGATGAGATCAACTTTAGCACCAGCACCTAAACATACTCTTCTAGCTGCTTCCGTAGTTAGTTCTTCAACTAAACCAATAGCAACCATCTTAAGTCCACCAGCAGCAGAAGAACAAGCTGTAATCTTATCAAATTTAATTTCATACCCGATTTTTTCTATTAATCTAGACAGAGCTTTTTTGTAACCTAATGTAATATCTTTTTCAACGGTTGTGATAGCTTTAGCAGTTGCTATGATTTCCTCTTTATCAAGATCAACAGCTGTTAATTTTGTAAATGTAGATCCAAAATCAACAAGCAAATATGTTTTCATTAAATGCCCCCTAAATCTTCCCTTATAGTTTCTATGACATCTTCGATTTTTATACCAGGAGGATAGACTCTGTTGAAACCCATATCTTTGAAACGTCTTTCAACTTCAGAAAAATCTTGTTTTCCAACAACGATATTCCCCCCTACATAAAGTAAAATGTCATCAAGACCAGATTCCTCACATTTTTCTCTCATGCCACGGCAATCCAACTCACCATGACCATAAAGTGATGATACTAAAATTAAAGAAGCCGATGTCTCAATAGCTGCATTTATAAAATCCTCTTGAGATGATAATACACCCACATTTACGACATTAAAACCTTCCTTAGTAAGTGTATACTCAATGATCTTATTACCTACAGCATGAACATCAGCTCCGATGACACCTATAACAATTGTTTTCATGATTTCCTCCGGTATTAAACGAGAAATGATTTTAAAATAATAAAAACGCTTACATACACTTGTATTCTAAAACATTTTATATTAAAAAACAACAGTTAAAGCCCCTTTTCTTACTTTTTTAATAGAAAAGTTAGAATATATTCTAAGAATACATTTTTATACTAAAAAAAATGATGTTTTCTTATGAATTTTATAAAAAAAGACGGTAATTTTACCGTCCTTTAAGTTCTGTTTTTTAGATGAGGGAATAAGATAACATCTCTAATATTTGGAGTATTAGTTAAAAGCATAACAAATCTGTCTATACCAATACCAATACCACCAGTAGGAGGCATTCCATACTCTAAAGCTTCAATGAAATCAATATCCATTTCTGTAGCTTCATCATTACCTAATGCTTTCTCTTTCACTTGGTTTTCAAATCTTTCTTTTTGATCAATTGGATCATTTAACTCACTAAATGCATTTGCATATTCACTTCTCATAATGAATAATTCAAAGCGATCAGTAAATCTTGGATCATTAACGTTTTTCTTTGCTAGTGGAGAAATTTCAATTGGATGTCCATAAACAATCGTTGGTTGAATAATTTTATCTTCTACATAATGTTCGAAGAAAGCTTCAACGATATGTCCATAACTGAAATGTTTTTCAACATGGATATGATGTTCCTTAGCAATACTTGTTGCTTCTTCGAGACTCATATGTTTCCAGAAATCAACACCACTGATTTCTTTAATTGCATCAACCATATGCCAACGTTTCCAAGGAGCTTCCATATGAATCACATCATCTTGATATTGAATGTCATATGTGCCAAGAATGTCTTTTGTTACAGTTGATAAACAACCCTCAACTAAATCCATCATATCATTCATGTCCGCATAGGCAAGATAAGCTTCAATCGTTGTAAATTCTGGATTATGTTTCGCATCCATACCTTCATTTCTAAATAATCTTCCAATTTCATAAACAGCTTCTAAACCACCAACAATAAGACGTTTTAACGGTAATTCAGTTGCGATTCTTAAATAGAAATCCATATCTAATGTATTATGGTGTGTAACAAAAGGTCTAGCAGCAGCACCACCTAAAATAGGATGGAGTACTGGTGTTTCAACTTCAATAAAACCTTTTGAGTCAAAATAGTTTTGAATAGAACGGATGATTTTAGGTCTTGTCATCGCAACTAATCTAGCTTCATCATTTACAATTAAGTCTACATAACGTCTACGTCTAGCTTCCTCTTTATCTTGTAGTCCATGAAATTTATCAGGCAAGGGTCTTAAAGCTTTTGTTAAATGTGTATATTCTGAAGCTTTTATGGTTAACTCATTAGTTTTAGTTCTAAACAAGATACCTTTAATACCAACGATATCACCTAAATCTGCATGTTTAAACAATGTATACTGATCTACACCGATTTGATCTTGCCTAACATAAACTTGAATTTGACCATCACGATCTTTTATGTGCATAAAACCTGCTTTACCTTGACCTCTTTTCAAAACAATTCTACCAGCAATAGAAACTTCTATATGTTTTTCTTCTAATTGATTGTGATCGAATTGATCATAAGCGTCAAGTATTTGTTTAGCATGATGTGTTCTGACATATTTTTGTCCAAAAGGGTCAACCCCTAAATCTTTTAACTCTTGTGCTTTTTCTCTACGCACAAGTTGTTGTTCATTGATATCATCTGGATACATATTCTAATCCTCCTAATCCTTGATATTATATCATAGAAAAAGCCATAATAAAATATTATGGCCTTTTTTCTTCACTTAAAAGTTCATACATCAATTCATCTTTTTTAGGCGTTAAACTAGTGATTCTCACTTTAATAATTTTTAAGCCTAGATGAAGTGTTAAGATGTCGTTTTCTTTAACAGCAGAAGAAGGTTTAGCAAGTTTATCATTGATCTCAACTTTATCCTTGCTAGCGGCTTCTTTGGCAATAGTTCTTCGTTTTATAATTCTTGCTACTTTTAAATACTTATCAAGACGCATTTTCTGAATTACCGTTCTTTTCTTTCCACCATGATAATTCACCGGTGTTAACGATTTCTTCAATATCTGCTTTAGTCAATGTTTCAACATCAATTAAATATTGAGCAATTTTATCAAGTAAATCACGGTTTTCTGTAATGATAGTTTTTGCTTTGTTAAAGCATGATGTGATGATATGTCTAACTTCTGAATCAATCTCATGTGCGACTTGGTCTGAGAAGTTTTTCTCTTTAAAATAATCTCTACCTAAGAATACATTGCCACTTCCTGTTTCATACTGAACAGGACCTAAGTCACTCATACCATACTCTGTAACCATTGCTCTTGCTATTTTTGTTGCTATTTGGAAGTCGTTATATGCACCAGTAGTTACTGTGTCAAAGACGATTTCTTCAGCAACTCTACCACCTAAATAACTTGTTATTTTTGCAACTAATGATTTTTTAGTTTCTAAGAATTTCTCTTCAGCAGGGGTCATTAAGTTATATCCACCAGCTGTTCCTCTAGGAATAATCGTAACTTTTTGGACAACATTAGCATCTTCTAATTTAATACCAATAACAGCATGTCCTGCTTCATGATAAGCGACTGTTTTCTTTTCACTATCAGAATACTTTCTACTCTTTTTAGCTGGTCCCATCATCACTCTGTCAATCGCTTCATCTAAATCTTGTTCTGATACAAGTGTACGATTATCACGAGCCGCAAGTAGTGCTGCTTCATTTAATAAGTTTTCAATATCTGCACCTGAGAATCCTGGGATTCTATTTGCGAAATCATCTAAATTAATTTTCGGATCTATTTTCTTATTTCTAGCGTGAACTTTTAATATTGCTGCACGACCTCTAATGTCAGGTAGTGAAATTGTAATTTGTCTATCGAAACGACCTGGACGAAGTAATGCTGGATCCAATACATCTGGACGGTTTGTCGCAGCGATGATAATGATACCCATATTGCCAGTAAATCCATCCATTTCAACTAATAATTGGTTTAGTGTTTGTTCTCTTTCGTCATGGCCACCGCCAAGACCTGCACCACGTTGACGACCAACAGCATCTATTTCATCAATAAATAAGATACAAGGTGAGTTTTCTTTAGCAACTTTAAATAGGTCACGAACACGAGAAGCACCAACGCCGACAAACATTTCAACAAAATCAGAACCAGAAATTGAGAAGAAAGGCACATTCGCTTCACCAGCTACAGCTTTTGCAAGTAATGTTTTACCAGTACCTGGAGGACCAACAAGAAGAACACCTTTTGGAATTCTAGCGCCCATATCAACATATTTTTTAGGAGCTTTTAAGAAATCAATAAGTTCTTCCATTTCTTCTTTTTCTTCATCAACACCAGCAACATCTTTGAATGTGATGGTTTTTTCACGATTTAATTTTGCTCTATTTTTTGCAAAATCAAAAGCTTTATTATTTTGACTGTTTGCATTTCTAAAGATAATAAATAATACGACTACTATGAGTATAATTGGTACTAAATTGATTAAAAGACTCCAGAATGTAACACCTGGTTTTTCAACAATTCTAGTTGCGCCACCGTACCCATCAACAATAGTTAAGATTTCTTGAGCTTGATCAATACGCATGACACGTTCAAATAAAACCATGTTGTCATATAATCCAGCGTGCTGTTCATAAATTGAACCTGAAATTCTAACTAAATCATAGTTATCTCCACCAACTAAAACATATTCAACAGATTCTATATGTCCTGCGTTAGCTGCTGCTTGGATTTCACTAGCGGTAAGGTCGTTAACTTGACCAGCCAGTGCATCTCTTAAAAATAAAAATATACCAATAACAATAATGAGGGTGAAAATCATGATAAGATAATCTGGTTTTTTTCTCATTTCTGGCTTTCTTGGTGTTGGTTTTTTAGGATTTTGATTCATATAGCCACCTCTTAATTACTTTCTTTTGTATAAATTTCTGGTTTTAATACACCAACGTAAGGAAGATTACGATAATACTCATTATAGTCTAATCCATAGCCGACAACAAACAACTTAGGAATAGTTCTTCCTACATACTTTGGTTCATAAGGTTTTAACCTACCTTCAGGTTTATCTAAAAGAGTTACAATCTCTACTGATTTTGCTCCTCGATGTTTTAACAACTCAACGATTGTGACAATGGTATTACCAGTGTCAACGATGTCTTCTACAATGAGTACATGGCGTCCACTGACTGAGATATCAAGATCCATCTTAATTTTTACATCACCTGATGAACTTATACCACCATGATAACTACTTACTGACATATATGCCATATCGACTTTTAACTCGATTTTTTTTGCCAAATCCGACATAAATGGTATACAACCCTTTAATAAACCTATTAATATAGGGTTTTTATCTTGATAATCATTATTGATTTGATGACCCAATGTTTCACATATAGTATTAATTTCTTTTTCAGAAACTAAAATGTTTGATAGATCTTTATGCATGTGTTGACTCCTTTAATTGAAAAAATATACAGTTCTTGTCTCCGAGCATTTGATTTAAGTAAAGATCTTGAACCCATAATATTTGATTATCATTATCTGTTAATACCCATAAACGATCACGTATTTCCATAGATATTTTTTTATCAATGAGTAAATCTTTAAGCTTTTTATGTCCAAACTTATAGGCTAATTTATCACCATTTTCACGGTGTCTTAACCATAACGGAAACGCTAATTTATTATAACATAATTTTTCTAATTCTTCAGTATGAGTGTTTGAATTAACAAAAAATGTGAAATTATCTACATTTGATATCTTATTTGTACCTTCTGTGAGCATAATTTTCACATATTCTACAGGTATTTTGTGTTTGATTACAGCATGATTATACGTTCTTACTACGTAATAATCATCTGACAATGTATATGTTTGATTTGGTTTGTCTTCTAAAAGCATTTTCTTAAGTTGCTCAATGATATCAAATGAGAGGTTTAAATTTTTCTTTTCAATCAAATAAGCGAGCATATCTTCTTGAATAGCATCGTCTAGTTTCTTATAGACTTTTAAATCTATAGTATCATCATGTTTAAGTAAGCTAATGGTTGTCTTTCTTATGAAATGAAAGGCATGAGAAACTTGTTTGCTATATTGAGAAACTTGTTTTAACATGTTTGGATTTTCTTGTTTCATGATAGGTACTATTGTGTGACGATATCTATTTCTTAAATAATAATCTTGATCATTTGATTCATCGTTAAGATAAGGAATATTATGCTTTTGTATAAATTGCATAATCTCATCTTTTGATGTATGTAAAAGAGGTTTAACATAGGTGATATTTCTTTTAGTATGTTTAAGTTGCATGCCTGCATATCCAAGTAAATTTGATCCCCTTGTCAGTTTGATAAGAATATTTTCAAGTAAATCATCTAAATGGTGAGCTGTTAATATGTATTTTGATTTTGTGATTTTCGCTGTTTCATTGAGATAAAATAAGCGCAAGTGATGTGCTTGATGATGAAAGTTTCCTTCAGCGACTTCTATGACATAGTAATGAAAAGGTATACTATGTTGTTCACAGTATGCTCTTACTAAATCGGCTTCAATTTTTGACTGATTACGTTTCATATGATTAAAATGGACAACCTCAATTTTATAGGGGCTATCCTTAAGTAGGGATAATAACATCATTGAATCTGCTCCCCCACTTACAGAAACAACCAGTTTAGCTTTTAGTGGTATTTTAAGTTTGTTTTGCAATAGTGAAATAATGTGATTCATAAAATGACCTCCGATATAATTACATTATATCATGTGAACCACATGTCTATAAACAATAATCATTTTTATAGTTTTTCATTTGTGTTATAATAGTTTCTAGATATAGATTTAATCAATATTGAAAGGAGTTTATGCATAAAGAAGTAGTTATGCATAAATATATACATGATTATATTGGCAAGTAGCTCTCCAAGAAGAGCAAAATTATTAAGTGATGCAGGCATTGAGTTTAAAGTCATAACTAGCGATGTTGATGAAGTGTTTGATAAAACTTTAGCGCCTGAGGAAATCGCAATGTATTTAGCAAAAATAAAAGCACATGAGGTTGCGAAAAAGCATCCCCATGATATTGTTATTGGTGCAGATACAATTGTTGTTTATGAAAATCAAATCTTAGGCAAGCCAATTGATGAAGAGGATGCGTTTAAAATGCTTTCTTTACTATCCAATAAATGTCATATAGTTTATACAGGTGTATCTATTATGAAAAATGGCATTGATGAAACGTTTTTCAGTCAAACAAAGGTATGTATGAAAGAAGTTAGCGAACTAGAAATCAGATCATACATTAACACACAAGAACCTATGGATAAAGCAGGAGCTTATGGCATACAAGGTGAGGGTGGGAAGTTAGTTGACCATTTTGAAGGTGATTTTTTCACCATAATGGGACTACCATTAAAAGATTTATTAAGCAAATTGAAGAGTTTCGATAAGTAAGGATTTATACATAATTGTATAAAGCCTTTTTATTTTTAGAAAGAAGTTTTATAATAGGAGTAACAAAACTATTATCAAGGGGTGGTTTTAATGGCACTAAATAAAGATTTAGTTGTTTACCAAATATATCCTAGAAGTTTTAAAGATAGTAATGATGACGGGATTGGAGATATTAAAGGTATCATATCTAAGCTAAATTATATAAAAAGTTTGGGTGTTGATGTGTTGTGGCTATCTCCTGTTTACAAATCACCAAATGACGATAATGGGTATGACATTAGCGATTATAAAGCAATCAATCCTGAGTTTGGATCAATGAAAGATATGGAGAAACTTATATCAGAAGCAAACCTCAGAGGAATAAAAATTATTATGGATTTAGTGATTAATCACACATCTGACGAACATGAATGGTTTCAAAAAAGTGTCCAAGGTGATCCAAAGTATAAAAATTATTATATATGGAAAGATAAGCCCAATAACTGGACTAGTTTTTTTGGTGGTAAAGCATGGGATAAGATTAATAATCAATACTATTTACATCTATTTAGTAAAAAACAACCAGACTTAAATTGGCATCATCCTCCCGTAATGGATGAAATCAAAGATGTTATGAGATTTTGGCTAGATAAAGGGATTTACGGGTTTAGATGTGATGTCATCAATATCATTTTTAAATCTAGTTTGAAAAACGGACGGAAACGATTAGTGCTAACAGGACGAGAACACTATCATCAACAAGAAGGGATGCATGACATATTAAAAGAACTAAGAAGAGATGTACTTAATCAGTATGAAACTTTTACTGTTGGAGAAACAGTAATGGTTACCCCAAAACAAGCGAATGACTTGATATTACCAGAGAGAAAAGAATTAGATATGATTTTCAGTTTTGCACATATGGAAGTTGACCAAATCAACAACAAATGGTTTAAAACCAAATTTAAGCCTAAAAAATTATTTAACTGTTTAACTAAATGGCAAGAAGAAGTGTATTGGAACGCAAACTATTTTGAAAACCATGATCAACCAAGATCTGTATCTAGGTTTGGAGATGATCAAACATATCATGATGAGAGCGCAAAGTTGCTCGCAACCCTATTATTTAGTTTAAGAGGGACACCCTACATTTTTCAAGGACAAGAAATCGGGATGACTAATGGAGATTTCATGGCTATGGAGGAGTTTAAAGATGTTGAAACGCACCGTATTTATGAGTTAGGAAAAACACTAAGAATTCCTGAAAAAATACGCTTTAAAATGATGCAAAAAACATCTAGAGATAATGCTAGAACACCTATGCAGTGGCATCAAAATGGAGGGTTTTCAACAGTTGATCCATGGCTTAAACAAAATGAAAATACAAAATTTATTAATGTATTAGATCAAGACAGTCATGCGAAATCCATATTAAATTATTACAGACAATTGATAAAACTTAGAAAAAAATATCATGTGTTTAGAGATGGAGATTTTCAAGTATTAAGAAAAACGAACAAGATATTCTATTTCAAAAGAGCTAATGAGATCCATGATTTGTACGTTATCATAAATATGTCTAAAAAAGAAACAATAATCAAAGAATTAAATGATGGGGAACTACTTATCACAAATATAGAAAAGAAATATTACGATCATGTATTATCGCCATATGAAGCGAGAATCTATATTAAGGAGAAACGCAATGATTAGTTATAAAGAGCCCTTCTTTATTTTAGAGACACAGTCACTAACCTATGCATTCAAGGTCATGGAAACCAAGCACTTAGAACATTTGTATTACGGAAATAAACTAAGCCATGATGATTTAGAAAACCTACATACAAAACTAACTGCAAAAGCTAGAGGTGTAGTCGATTACTCTGAAACAGAAGGCAAAGATGTTCCGTTGGATTTAATGACACTAGAATATTCATCATTTGGAAAAGGAGATTTCAAGCTTTCTCCATTAGAAGTGAAAATGCCTGATGGCACTTTCGTTTCTGATTTTATCTATCATAAACATGAGTTAATCAATGGTATTGTTCCATCTGATAAGTTGCCTACTGCACATGATGGCTCAGATCAAACAAAATCTTTAATAGTTACTTTAAAAGATACTAAATTTGATATCTATTTAGATTTAATTTATACAATATTTTTTGATTCAGATGTAATGACAAGAAGAGTTGTGATGAGAAATCATTCAAAAAAAAGTATCTCAATTAGAAAAATAATGAGTATGATGTTTGATATATATGGTAATCATTATGAAATGTTAACCCTTGATGGTGGCGGGATTAAAGAGGGACAAAAACATATTACTCCAGTTAGTTATGGAACATATATTAATAGTTCATCTACTGGCATAAGCAGTTATAAGCACAACCCGGGTGTTATATTGTTAGAAAAAGGAACTCATGAAGATTATGGTAATTGTTACGGATTCAATCTCATTTATAGTGGCAATCACTATACAGCAATTGATCAGTCTAGTCATGGCATTTTAAGAGTGATGCAAGGCATTAATCCTTCATTTTTTGAGTGGGACTTGAAACATGAACAATCTTTTGAAACACCTACCGTTGTCATGACTTTTTCTAGTAAAGGATTAAACGATTTATCTCATCACATGCACCATTTTATTAATCATCATATTATTCCCAGGCAATTTAAAGATGTAGTTAGACCTATAGTCATAAACAGTTGGGAGGCTTTTTATTTTGATTTTAATGAAAAAAAGCTTCTAAATTTAGCTAAAAAAGCCAAACATCTAGGCATAGAACTGTTCGTGTTAGATGATGGGTGGTTTTCGACTCGAAACAATGATTTGTCAGGACTTGGGGATTATGATGTTAATACGAAAAAACTTAAAACAGGGATTAAAGGACTAGCAGATAAAATTAGACATATGGGATTAAAATTCGGGTTATGGTTTGAACCAGAAATGATTAATCCAAATTCAAAACTTTATCAAAAACACGGGGAGTATAGTGTGCAAATTGAAGGTAGAGAACCTTCTTTAGGTAGACACCAATTATTGCTTGATTTATGCAATAAGGAAGTTAGAAAATATATAATTGACCAAATGAGTGAAATTATTGATGAGGCTAAACTTGATTATATTAAGTGGGACATGAATAGATATATGACTGACGTATATTCAAAACATATTAAGAATCAAGGCATGTTTTTTCATACATATGTTTTAGGGTTATATGAAATATTAAGTACGTTAAGAAATAAGTATCCTAATATATTAATAGAAACATGTTCAAGTGGTGGTAATCGTTTTGATTTAGGTATGTTAATTTTTGGACCACAAATATGGACATCAGATAATACGGATCCTATTGCCAGATTAAGTATTCAAAAAGGCATGAGTTATTTTTATCCTTTATCGACTTTGAGTAACCATGTTTCATTATCACCTCATGAGCAGACACTTAGAAAGACACCTCTACATACAAGATTTAATGTTGCTATGTTTGGGGTTTTAGGGTATGAACTAGATTTTAAGTATTTAAGTAAAACAGAACTTAAAATAATTAAAGAACATATTCTATTTTATAAGATGCATCGCCATGAGTTGCAGTTTGGTGATTTTTATAGATTTAATGAAGATGATCCATATCATATGTATTATCAAGTTAGTAAAAATGATAAGCATTTTTATGGTGATTTTCAAATATTAACTTTACCTAATCCAAATTTAGAGATGCTAAAACTTAAACGTTTAGATAAAGATAAATCTTATCATATGAAATCAATCAATCAAAAAATGACACTCGACAAGTTTGGACATTTGATTTCTCATGCATTGCCTATAAAGCTCAATCCAAATAAGTTTTTGTTTAGACTTCTAACAAAGTTAAAAATGTTAGATAATGCGATAGAAGATGTTACCTTATCAGGGACAGCCCTGATGCATGGATATAAACTTAAACAACAATTTATGGGTACCTATTATAATAATCAAACGAGAATTATGGGTGATTTTGGTTCTCAAATTTATATAATAAAAGAAAGCAGTTGACTTTATGAGAAAAACGATTCCGATGAATTTTTCTTGGTTTGTTAAACCATTTGAAGAGAAAGATTTACATAAAGTGGATTTTTCTTTATGTAAAAAAGTAGAGATTCCAAATCAACCAATTGATATGTATCCTAATTATTTTTCAATTAAACAGATCGAACAGAAATTTAGTTATTATTACATGATAGAAAATATCAATTTTGATCCTTATCAGCATGTATTCCTAAGATTTGAAGGGGTTTCGGTCACTTGTGAAATCTATCTTAACAAAACATTAGTAGGGACTAATCAAAATGGATATACAACCTATCAAGTAGATATCAAAGATTTTATTGATGAAAAGATAGATAGTCAAGAGTTGTTAGTTATTGTATCTGGTATTGAAGAAAAAGATATTCCTCCATTTGGTGGTGTTGTTGACTTTTTAGGATATGTTGGTATTTATAGAGAAGTATATTTAGATTTACTCACATCAGAATATATCAAAGATGTTTTTATGTATGCAGATGATCCACTTAACGATGACCACTTAAAGTTAGAAGTTGAAACAACAGGTCAAACTGGAAGTTTACACGTTGAGGTATTGAATATTGAAAAGAAAATCATAGAACAACAAGAATTTAGAATTTCAGATAAAAAATCTTTATTAAAAATAAATGTGTACAATAAAAAACTTTGGGAACTTCATAATCCTTATTTATATCATGTGACAGTGACGTATAAAAACGATCATGAAATTTATGATGTCTATACACACAAATTTGGATTTAGAGCACTTGACTTTAGAGACGATGGTTTTTATATCAATGATAAGCATAAAAAGTTAATTGGTATTAATAGGCATCAAAGTTTTCCATATCAAGGATATGCAATGCCAAAAAGTGCACAACGTGAAGATGCAGATATATTAAAAAGAAAACTAGGTATTGATATTGTTAGATCATCACATTATCCATGTTCTACCCATTTTCTTGATAGATGTGATGAAATTGGTATATTGGTTTTAGAGGAAATTCCTGGTTGGCAATATATAGGAAATGAAACATTTAAAAAACTTTCATATGAATCATTAACACGGATGATTAAAAGAGATAAAAATCATGCGTCAATATGTTTATGGGGCGTTAGAATTAATGAATCAGCAGATGATCATGACTTTTATCTAAAAACTAATGAGATTGCAAGAACTCTAGATTTTACTAGACAAACATGTGGGATAAGAAACATCGATCATAGCGAGATGCTAGAAGACGTTTATACATACAACGATTTTTCACACTCAGGTAAAAATCCAGGAGTAACACCTAAGAAAAAAGTAACTAAGACCAATGTGCCATATTTAATTACAGAACATAATGGACATATGTTTCCAGTGAAGCCGTTTGATTCAGAAAGTATTATGCTAGAACAAGCTAAACGTCACTTAAGAGTAATTAATGATGCTTTGGCACCAGATAGTCATATCAGTGGAGCAATAGGCTGGGTGATGAGTGATTATCAAACACACCCATCATTTGGAAGTGTAGATGGCATTTGTTATCATGGTCTTTTAGATATGTATAGAATGCCTAAAATAGCATCATATGGCTATTTATCGCAAAAGGATAATCCGTTTATATTAGAAGTATCATCATCAATGAGAATTGGAGAATATCCTGGAGGACAATTAGATGAAGTCTATATTTTTACTAATTTAGACTATGTAAAAGTTTTTAAAAATGATGCGTATTTAAATACTCTTTATCCTCATAAAGAATCATATCCTCATCTAAAGCACCCACCAATAATTATGAATGATTTTATTGGGGATTTAATTGAACAAGATGAAAATATGACAAAAAAAGATGCTTATGCAGTTAAAAAAATTATCGAGTATGTAATAAAAAATGGCAATCATCTAAAGTTGAAACATAAGATTAAAATGGGGTTACTTCTTAAAAAGTATCGCATGAGTTATGATGATGGTGTTAAACTGTTTTATAAATATACAAGTGGTTGGGGTAATCAAGGATCTTCATATCGTTTTGAAGGGTATAAAGAAGACGTGAAGGTAAAAGAGGTTATTAAAACTTATGATGAGCATTTTATCGTTAATGTGGTTCAATCAAAAACTGAAATGATACAAGATGATACCTATGATTCATTAAGATTTGAAGTTACATGCACTGACCAATATCAGCAATTAAAACCATATTTGTTTGAATCATGTCATATTGATGTGGTTGGAAGTGCTACATTAATTGGTCCAAAAATTCAAACTATCCAATCAGGACAATTAGCATTTTGGATAAAGTCTAAAGCAAAAGGCAAAGCTTTTATTAAGATAAAAGTTAGAGATCAAATTGTTGAAAAAGAGGTGACAATTAGATGAATTTAAATCTAAAAAAGCAAATAGAACTATTAGAAGGTTTAGATGTATGGCAGACTAAACCTTTAGATCAGGTGGAAAGTTTGTTAATGACTGATGGTCCACATGGTATAAGAAAACAGATTGATATGATTGATACCATTGGCGCTAAAGGTAGTGTGGCAACAACATGCTATCCGACAGCAAGTCTGACAGCGTGTTCATTTGATAGAAGTTTAATTAAAAAACTCGGAGAGAATATCGCAAAAGAAGCATTACATTTTGGTGTGCAAATGGTTTTAGGTCCTGGTATAAACATCAAGAGGACACCATTATGTGGTAGAAATTTTGAATACTTTTCTGAAGATCCACTTTTATCTGGCGAGTTAGGAGCAGCATTTGTTAGAGGTGTTGAAGACTTAAACGTAGGAACTTCTGTTAAGCACTTTATTTGTAACAATCAGGAAAAGAATAGATTCACACTGGATAGTATAGTCGATGAAAGAGCGTTACATGAAATCTATTACAAAGGATTTGAAAGAGTATTAAAAGAAAAACCAGCAAGTCTTATGGCAAGTTATAATAAACTAAATGGACATTATTTAACCGAACATCCTATTTTAAAATCTATAGTGAGAGATAAATGGAATTATCATGGTGTAATTGTTAGTGATTGGGGTGCAATTCATAACAGAGTGAACAGCATTAAAATGACGTGTGATCTAGAAATGCCTACAAGTCATGGGTTTTGGTCTAAACAAGTAATTAAAGAAAGTGAAAAAGATATAATTTTACAAAAAGAAATCCAAAACTCAGCGATAAGAATACAAAATTTAGTTAATAAATATAAGAAGATTGAAGATTATTCAATTGACTTTAAAAAACAAAATGAACAAGCTAGAATGATAGCGAGAGAATCTATGGTTCTAGCAAAAAATCAAGAAGTTTTACCAATTATTGATAAAGAAAATGTCGTTTTAATCTCCGGATTTTATGACAATATGAGATATCAAGGTGGAGGAAGTTCTCATATTAATGCATATGAAGTAAGTCAGTTTAAAGATATTGTCTCAAATTACTCAAAAAATATTAAATGCGCTAAAGGATTTAACTTAGAAAATACAAAACCGGATATAAAACTTGAAAAAGAAGCAGTTGAACTTGCTAATCAAGCAAAAAAAGTTATCTATGTTGTAGGTGTTCCAAAAAACTTGGAAACAGAAGGCTTTGATCGTGAGACATTAAACTTACCGATGAATCAGATTGAGTTATATAAAAAATTATTAGAGGTTAATAAGCAGATAATCATTGTTGTTCTTAGTGGTTCAGTAGTCAATTTAAAACCATTTGAAACAGCAAAAGGATGCTTGATTGCATATTTAGGAGGACAAGCATCAGCACTTGCAATCATGGATATTCTTTATGGAAGAGTAAATCCATCGGGTAGATTAGCTGAGACATGGATAGATAATGAAGAAGAGTGTAATGTCAAAATTTCAAATGATAATAACGCTATGTACTATGATGAATCTATTTATGTTGGATATAGGTATTATGAAACATTTAGAAAAAAAGTTAGATATCACTTTGGACATGGTTTAAGCTATACCAATTTCAGCTATAAAGATTTTAAAGTTGAGGAAACAAATCAAGGATTTAATCTTAGCGTTTTTGTAAAAAACAAAGGGAAAATGTTTGGAAAAGAAGTTGTCATGTTATTTATCAACAATAATGAGAGTAGTGTTTTTAAAGCAAAAAGAGAACTAAAAGCATTTGAAAAGATAGAACTTAAACCAGACGAAGTAAAAAAAGTTGAAATAAACATACCTAAAAAAGATTTTATGTATTATGATATTTATCAAAAAAGATTTGTTTTAGAGAAAGGTGCATATCAAATCGAGTTATGTAAGCATGCAGGTTTTGTCATTGATCAAGTAGACGTTCTTATTGAAGGAAAAGAAGTTCGTCACACGTTAAATAGTTATAATCAATACGAATATAACCCTGTGGATTTCTTTAAAATCTATCAAAATGAATTACCACCAAAGCATATAAAGAAAAAAAGACCTTATACGCTATCAAGCACTTTAAAAGATACAGAGCACACAATCATTGGTAAAATCATGCGTATGGTTTTGACAAGTATAGCAGCAAAAGAAGCTAAGAAAATGTCTGATCCTGCTATGAAAGAAGTTATTAAAAAATCACTCATGGATACCCCAATAAGAATGCTAGCATTATTTAGCAATCAATCAATTACATTGCATCAAGCTTTAGGCATTGTGGATATTCTTAATTTAAAATTTATCAAAGGTTTTAAAAAACTTAAGCGTAAAAATTAAGGAGAAAAAATGACTACGATACAGAAATTTGATAAGAAATCAAAGTATGTTTATTCAACAGCAGCAATTGGTAGAGATATGATGTATGCTCTATACAGCACATATCTTATCGTGTTTTTAACAAATGCTGTGGGACTTCCTGATTGGGAGTTAATTGCTGTGGGGATTATTATTGCTATCGCAAGAGTTTGGGATGCGATTAATGATACATTTATGGGGATTGTCATTGATAATACAAGAACAAGATTTGGTAAATTTAAACCTTGGATTTTATTAGGTGCAATCACATCAGCTATTGTGTTTTTTGCATTATTTCAAGATTATGGTTTATTAGGTTGGCAATTTGTTACTGTGTTTGCGGTATTATATGTGTTATCAGGCATGACATTTACCATGAATGATATAAGTTATTGGTCAATGTATCCTAGTTTTACGACTAATCCTAAAGAAAGAGAACATATTGGATCGTTAGCAAGAATTTTCGCTAGTCTAGGGATGTTTATTGTCATTGCGTTTGTTCCAATTTTTTATCAAAACTATAGTGGTGGACCTAAAAGTGCATTTATGCTTTTAGCTATCATCATTGGGTTGATTTTTATTGGATCACAAGTTATGGTATTCTTCGGTGTAAAAGAACCTAAGAATGCGATTACACATGTTGAACAAGCAAAAACAAAATTCAAAGACTTAATTAAGATTATATTTAAAAATGACCAATTGGTTGTTATCATCATAGCCATACTTTTATTTAATACCGGCTATTTTATTACCACTGCTTTAGGCATCTATTTTTTCGATTATGATTTTAATCGATATGGCGGTATAGAATTCATGCTGTTTTCAGGGATCCTTGCAGTAAGTCAATTAACTGCTATTTCACTGTTTCCAAAACTAGTAAATAAGATAGGAAGAAAAAATGTATTCACACTTGGAGTTTCCTTGGTTGTATTAGGATATGTATTGTTTATGAGTGTTAAGTATGTACTGCCTATGAATATGCTTGTTGTTGGACTCGCAGGATTGGTTTTATTTAGTGGACAAGGATTTATTCAAGTATTAGTATTGGTGATGCTTGCAGATACAATAGAATATGGGCAATGGAAACTTGGCACAAGAAATGAAAGTGTTATATTTTCTATCAACCCATTTGTCACAAAATTAGCCACAGCATTTCAAAATATTATCGTCACAATGACATTAGCATTTTCTGGATTAAATGAAAAAGTCATAAAACCTGTGACAGATGTTGTCAACGCAAATCCTAATCTAGATAAAGAACATATTAGAAGCCTTATATCAATATTAGTAAATGATCGGATGCTTTTAGGTCTTAGAACTTCTATGATTGTCATTCCGCTATTATTAATCATTATGTCATATGTAGTTTATCGCTGGAAATATAAGATTGATGCGAAGATGTATCAAGAAATAACTGATGATTTGATGACTAAAATTATGGCAGAAGAGAAACCGATAGAATTTTAAGAAACTAATAAAAAAGGAATGTAGATATTTGCTACATTCCTTTTTTTAATACATAGGTTATAAAATCGTTTAGAGACCATTCATAAAATTCATTGCATTGCTAGGACCTAAAATCATTTCTTGAAATATTTTATCTTCATAAATGAATAAAGCTGGAACACCACGTAAGTCTATTGGAGGAGTACCTTGACTGCTTACATCCATTGATTTCATTAGATAAACTGTATACTGGTCATTATGATTATAGATTTTCTTAGAAAAATCAACTTCTATAGATTTACAATCTGGACAATGAGGAGAGTAATAATAGACGATAAATAATCCATCAGTTAAATGTTTATCTACCTCATCCCAAGTTTCTAGATGTAAATCATCAAAATCAGAATAACTAGTCGGAACCTTCGAACATGATGCTAGTGTTACGCTTAATAAAATAAGTGCTAAGAAAAGCTTTTTCATAGTTTTTAAAATGAAAAGGTGCTAAAGCACCTAATCTTTATAATTTGTTTCTGATATTCAAGTAAAATCTTCATAACACGAATCATGTTGTTAGTAGTTACACTAGCTCCTGCATATAAATCAATCATATCTTGTTCTTCAATAGGTTTAGTATTCTTGATGCCACCAGCATATTCAGCATTTGTAAATACTTCAATGCCGTCTAAATCTGAAAGAGTTTTTCCTTCAAGCCATGGAATGAATCCTTCTTCAAAATCTTGAGTAGTTAACTCATTTCCTGATGGAATTGGATCGCTATCTCCCAAAAAACAGCAGTATAATGACCTGTACCATCTTGATTAAAAGATATTTGTTTAATTGAATAATCTAATTTACTAAGTTCAACATATGCAACCTTCCAATAATTAACTTCAGGTGCTCTACATGTACATGCAACGTATGCTATTTGATATTTAACATACTCTCTCATTTCATACTCAAATAAAATATAAGCATATCTTGGAACAACATCTCCATGACCATTTAGGTGGTCAAAGACTAAAATATTTGAGGTATCAATACCAGTTTCTTCACTTTCTTTACACGATGATAGTGTGAAGAGTGAAGCAAGTAAGACGATCAATATAAGTAATCTTTTCATCGTATCACCGATTACTCAGTAGCAGGTGGGAAAGTATAAGTACCATCGCCGAATACTTTGTATTCGCCACTATAATCGCCAAAACCACCAATGTTCCAAACATTTTCATAGCCAAGGTGTAATAATGCTTCTCTAACAAAACCAGCTCTTGTACCACCAGCACATAGTAAAATGATATTCATATCTTCATCAAAGATATTTCTAAGTGCAGCTTCGTCTTTAATAGCATCTGGTGAAAAGTTCCAACCATCTACTCTAACTAAAATCTCTTCAGATTCTAAATATTGGAAAAACGGGATAAAGTGTGAACCTCTAATATAGCCGCCATTTAACTTATCTTGCCAATTTCTTACATCGATTACTTCAACATTTGGGTATAAGATGTATTCATCAATATTTTCCATCGTAACCACTTCTGGAAGAGTATAATCAGGCTCTTCAGTCTTACCATCGCATCCTACTAAAATAAATACAGAAAAAAACGCGACAAAAACAAATAACAATTTCTTCATATTAAATTCTCCTTTTCGTTTTGATTAATTTCATTATAACTTTATAAATCAACAGTTATTTTATATTGTGAAAACGTTTTTGCTTCTTGTTGACTTTTTGAAAGTTGAATATATAATAGAAGTGAATGAGCAAACGAAAGGAAAACTACATATGAAAAAACCAATGAAAATCTCAATCATTTTGTTTCTTCTTTTTTTATCTTCTTTTTTTAGCCAACCAATAAAAGCTGAAACAGAAAGTTATGATGCAGTCTATTTTGGATCTTATAATTGTCTTGTATGTCAAAGTTTAGAAAATTCTAAAGTTTTAGAAGATATAACTAACGCTGGTTATAATATGCATAAATATATGTCGGAAGATAATTATAAATTATTTGAAGAGATGTTTACTAAATATGCTGTGACATACAATGTACCCAAAAATAAAAATCTAGTTCCGATATTGTATGCAGGAGATAAGTTTTACGCAGGTGTTAGTGATATAACTGACGCAATAAATAGTGGTGAAATATTTGATGTCATGGATCAAAATGATATGCTTCCACTTAAAAATGTTATATATTCAGATTTGACACTTAATGATCTTATAGTGGTAATAAGTTCAACAGTTTTACTTGGATTCTTAGACGCGTTTAATCCATGCGCATTGGCCATGCTTTTAATGTTTCTATCCTTTTTAACGAGTAAAGAAAGGTCTAAGGCGATTGGCTACATTTGCTTTTTCTATATTTTAGCTGTTTTTTTAACTTATTTCGCTTTAGGTGCTATTTTACAAAGTGTACTAACATACTTGGTTCCATATATGATTGTGTTTTATGTAGTGATTATTGTGTTGGCATTATTTATTGCAGTGTTAAATTTCTTAGATTTTCTATCAACTAGAAAAAAAGCGTATCATAATGTAAAAAATCAATTACCTAAACGAGTTTTTGTGGTAACAAAAAAAATAATGAAAAACTTTTCTGAGAAAATAGATCAAGAAAGTCCTTCACTATATGCATTAGCATTTTTAATAGGTGTATTTGTTGCAATTATCGAGTTTCCATGTAGTGGTCAAGCGTTTGTTGCATGGACTGCAATTGTAGTTGATAGAACAAGTCATCAACTTATCTTTTATGTGCTACTAACATTATATGTACTATTATTTGTTTCACCACTTGTTATTATTAGTTTTATTGGATTAAAATCTAAAAATATTATGAGTATTTCTAATTTTGTAAGAAATCGATTAGAAATCATCAAACTCTTTAATGCAATCATATTTTTAGGTGTTGCCATTTATTACATAGTTAAAGTGTTTATTAGTTAAAATAAATAGTTATTTTTTACGGTTTCTATCAATAGATGCTAACTCATCTTTGCTGAAATGATATTTCTTATTACAAAAATGACAAATAATTTCCGCACCCTCATCTTCATATATTAAATCATGCATTGTGTCATGATCTAATGCTGATAGTGATTTTTTAAAACCTTCTTTGCTACAATGGCATGTATAGCTTAAAGGTTTTTTTTCTAAAATTTGATAACTATTATCTGATAATAGCGCTAAAATTTCTTCTGGTGTCTTGCCGTCATTGATTAAAGATGATATAGGAGGAAGTTTGGATATGACAGATTCTAAATGTGAAATTGTTTCATCCTTTACATTAGGCATTAGCTGTAAGATATATCCACCACTAGACAATACACTTTGATCGACATTAACCAATACGCCTAAACCTACAGAAGAAGGGACTTGTTCACTTAAAGCAAAATAATAGGTAAAGTCATCTGCAATTTCTCCTGTTTGTAATGCGGCAGAGGATGTGAAATACTCTTTCATGTTTAAATCTTTTGTAACATACAAAAAACCATGACCTATTGCAGATCCAACGTTTAGTTTTCCTTTTTTAGGACCATCTTCATATTTTAAATAAACTGCAGGATTATTTAGTTCACCACGAACTTCTCCATCAGGATTTGCTTCTACAAGCATAGAAGATATAGGACCATCACTTTTTGTTTTTAATGTGATACGTTCCCCTTTTTTATACATCAACCCCATCATGGCAGAAACTGTTAAAAATCTTCCAAAAGCTGCAGTTGCAGTTGGCCATGTCTTATGTATTTGTCGTGCTTTTTCAACAAGTTCAGTCGTCGTTGATACATATATTCGTACTGACTTATCATAAGCATAAGCAATTAAAGCATAATCATTCATAAGTTATCATTCCTTTTCTTTTCATAGATATTGTAGCATAATTGCAAGCTGGTCACACTTATGATACAATAAATCAGGTGATTTTATGGCTTTTAAAATAAAAGATATAACAATTGAAAACAAAATCATGCTTGCTCCTATGGCGGGTGTGTCAAATAGTGCGTTTCGCACTTTAGCTCGCAAATATGGTGCAGGGCTTGTTTTTGCTGAAATGGTTTCCGATAAAGGACTATTGCATAAGAATGAAAAAACATTAAATTTATTATATATGACCGATTATGAGAAACCAATGGCTCAACAGATTTTCGGATCTGATTTAAAAACGATGGTGGATGCTGCGGTTTATATTGATATCCATAGCAATTGCGATGTTATTGATATTAATATGGGATGTCCTGTTCCAAAAGTTGCTATTAAAGCTCAAGCTGGGGCCTCTCTTATGAAATATCCAGAGAGAATATATGAAATTGTCAGTGAAATTGTTAAAAAAGTATCAAAACCAGTTACAGTTAAAATCAGAAGTGGGTGGGATCATCAAAGTGTAAATGCTGTAGAAGTTGCTAAGCAAATAGAAAAAGCAGGTGCTTCAGCAATTACGGTGCACGCGAGAACGAGATCCCAAGGATATTCTGGTAAAGCCGATTTAGATGTGATCAAAGCTGTTAAACAAGCAGTAAAAATTCCAGTGATTGGAAATGGTGATGTTGTTGATGGTCCATCAGCAAAACAAATGTTAGAATACACAGGATGTGATGCAGTGATGATAGGAAGAGCAGCGCTTGGCAATCCGTGGATTTTTAGAGAAGTTGAAGCATATTTAAATGATGGCAGCATAATAGATAAGCCCACACATAAAGAAATCGAAGAAATGATGATCTATCATTTTGAGTCATTAGTGGAACTTAAAGGTGAACATGTAGCATGCTTAGAAATGCGTAGTCATGGGCCATGGTATTTAAAAGGTATACCTCATGCATCAAGTTTAAGAAAGCAATTATCACATATCAATGATAAAGGACAATTTATTGAACAAGTCAGAACATTTTTTAGATCATATACTGAAAATAATTGATATTTATAAAAAAGCACAGTCTTTTATAAAAGATTGTGCTTTTCTTTTGGTTTAATTTTTAGGTTTTAAAATGTATTTTTCAAATTGTCTTTCTTGTTCTGGTGTCAAAATAGTTTTTACATAAGTGCCATCAGATTCATACTTGGTTTCAAGAACTGTATTATTTTCTTTTAAACTAGAATATAGTTGACCTTCATCAAATGGAATGCGTAGAATGTAGATTCTGTTTTCCTTATAAATATGACCATAAATCGTATCGACTAATTGATCGATGTTTTCTTTTGTTCTATTAGAAACAAAAATGTAATCGTCATCAATTGATGGATAGTTAGGTGCAATTTCTTTCTTTGTTAGCACTAATAAGCGTTCAATTTGATCAGCTTTAATAGCACTTAACACAGATTTTGTCACATCTATTTGAACTGGATCAAAATAAGCGCCATCAACAACGTGAAGCAATAAATCTGCTTGAACAACATCACTTAGTGTAGATTCAAACGATCTGATGAGTTCATGTGGCAGTTTGTTGACAAATCCTACTGTATCTATCAAAATAAATGGAGGCATGTTTTCTTTTTGCAGTTTCTTTGATTTTGTAGAGAGTGTTGCAAAAAGCATGTCTTTTTCCAAAACGTGGTCCGATGTATGATTAAGTACATCTGTAAGACTGTTCATCAATGATGATTTTCCAGCATTGGTGTAACCAACAAGCGCAACAACAGGTATATGATTTTTTGAACGTTGTTTTCTTGAGACTTCTTTTTCTTGTTTGATTTTATCTAATTCTTGTCTAATCTGATAGATTTCTCTTAAAAGTTTTCTTCGATCAAGTTCAAGCTTTGTTTCACCAGGGCCTTTAGCATTATAACTGCCTCCACCTTGTCTAGAAAGTGAGTTTCCTAGCCCTATTAATCGTGGAAGCATATAATTTTTTTGTGCCAAGGCAACTTCTAATTTAGCCTCTTTTGTTTGCGCTCTAATTGCAAAAATCGACATAATAAGAAAACTACGATCAATGACTTGGACGTCTAGCTCTTTTTCTAAATGCTTTAATTGAGCTGGAGATAATGTATCGTCAAAAATAACGATATCTATATCTAAAACCTCAATCATTTTCTTGATTTCTTGAACTTTACCACTCCCCACATAATATTTAGGGGATATTTTTTTACCATTTTGTAAAACCTTATCTTTGGTTTTAATACCTAAAGCAAGTGCTAAGTGCTCAAGCTCATCCAAAGATTTTTTGACAACTTCTTCATTTTGATTAACATTTAAACCGACGAGTATTGCTTTATCCATATGTTTACCTCTTTTTCACTAAGACAAACTGCTCGATTCGGTTATTGTGTAAATAAGCGTAAGGAGCTATAGTAATTATTTTAAACATCTCAATTGACTTTTGTACATGGTTATACCTCCTTTTTGTATATGCGAAATGCATACGATGATATTATAACCTTTTGTTTTTAGAAAGACAACAAATCATATGAAAATATGTGAAAAACGTTTTCAAATATATGTAAAACGTTTTCAGTATTTTGTAGGTATATATTCATATATAATCAAAGTGAAAGAGACGAAAACAAATAAATATTATTAGGAGGTATTTTTTATGTCTGCTTGGAGAAATTTTACTGAAGGACATTGGACAAAAACCATTGACGTTAGAGACTTTATGTCTTTGAATTATAATGAATATTTAGGAGATTCATCATTTTTAAAAGGACCAACACAAAGTAGTGTGAAGTTAAATGATAGATTTTTCGAGTATTTAAAAGAAGAAAAAGAAAAAGGCGGAGTCATTGAACTTGATACCAAAGTGGTTGCATCAATTACATCACATGGTCCAGGATATATCGACAAAAGTTTAGAAAAAATCGTTGGTTTACAAACAGATAAACCATTTAAAAGAGCTTTTCATCCATATGGAGGCATTAATGTAGCTGTTAAAGCTGCTGAATCATATGGTTATCATGTAGATGAAGAGATAAAACATATTTTTTCTGAGTATAGAAAAACACACAATCAAGGTGTTTTTGATGTTTATAACGCAGATATTAGAAAAGCAAGAAGATCGGGCATCATTACTGGATTACCTGATGGATATGGTCGAGGAAGAATCATCGGAGATTATAGACGTGTTGCATTATATGGTATTGATCGTTTAATTGATGAAAAGAAAAAAGAAAAAACCAATTATGCATATCCAATGAACGAAAGAAACATTAGACTCAGAGAAGAAATACAAGAGCAAATCAAAGCTTTAACGATGCTTAAAGACTTAGGAAAAGCATATGAATTTGATTTATCAATACCAGCTAAAAATGCAACAGAAGCGATTCAATGGACTTATTTTGCATATTTAGCAGCAGTAAAAGAACAAAACGGTGCAGCAATGAGTTTGGGTAGAACTGCTACATTCTTAGATATTTATATTGAAAGAGACATTAAAGAAGGTGTTTTAACTGAAGTTGAAGCCCAAGAGTTAATAGATCATTTTATTATGAAACTTCGTATGGTTCGCTTTGCAAGAACACCAGAATATAATGAGCTATTTACAGGCGATCCAACATGGGTTACAGAGAGTTTAGCTGGCATGAATAATGATGGTAGATCATGGGTATCAAAAACAACGTTTAGATACTTACAAACCCTTTATAATCTTGGCACATCAGCTGAACCTAACTTAACCGTTTTATGGCATGAAAATTTACCAGAAAACTTTAAGAAATTTTGTGGCAAAATTAGTATTGATACAAGTTCAATTCAATATGAAAATGATGAACAAATGAGACCTTCGCATGGTGATGATTACGGTATTGCTTGCTGTGTATCACCAATGACATTAGGCAAAGAAATGCAGTTTTTTGGTGCTCGTGCTAATTTAGCAAAAGCGTTATTATATGCTTTAAATGGTGGTAAAGATGAAATCACAGGAGATCAAGTGTCAACACCTTTTGAACCGATAAAAGATGATGTTTTAAACTATGAAAAAGTCATGAAAAACTTTGATATCATGTTATCTTGGTTAGCTAAAACTTACGTGAGCGCGTTAAATACAATCCATTATATGCATGATAAGTATGCGTATGAAAGATTACAAATGGCATTGCATGATGCTGAAGTTATAAGAAATTTTGCAACAGGAATCGCAGGACTTTCTGTCGTTGCAGATTCACTTTCAGCTATTAAATTTGCACAAGTAAAACCTAAATATGATGAAAGAGGTATTATTTCTGATTTTGAAATTACAGGAGATTTCCCTTGCTACGGTAATAATGACGATCGAGTTGATCAAATTGCTGTAGAAGTAGTCAATACGTTTATGGCTAAATTAAGAAATGAGTACACATATAGAGAATCTGTTCCAACAATGAGTATCTTGACGATTACATCAAATGTTGTTTATGGTAAGAAAACTGGAAACACACCAGATGGTAGAAGAATCGGAGAGGCATTTGCTCCAGGAGCAAACCCAATGCATGGAAGAGATAAGTCTGGTGCATTAAAATCCTTATTAAGTGTTTCAAAAATTCCTTGTGAAAGTTGTCAAGATGGTATCTCTAATACATTTTCGATTATTCCTCAAGCGTTAGGTAAAAGTTTAGAATCAGCAGATGGATTTACTTATGAAGGTGATATCAAAGTTGAGAATTTAGTTCAAATTTTAGATGGATACTTTAGAAGTAACGGATATCATTTAAATGTGAATATTTTTAACAGAGAAAAACTTCAAGATGCTTATGATCATCCTGAAAAATATCCAAATTTAACAATTAGAGTATCTGGGTATGCAGTGAACTTTTCTAATCTAACTAATGAGCAAAAACAAGAAGTTATTTCGAGAACGTTCCATGAATCTATTTCATAAAAACAATCAGATTGCTGGAAATGTTCACTCTATCGAAACGTTTGGGGCTTTTGATGGTCCGGGCATTAGATATGTCTTATTTTTACAAGGATGTCCATTTAGATGTCAATATTGTCACAACAGAGATACTTGGGATACTCAAGAGAATCGTTTAATGACAGTTGATGAAATACTACATGATTTTGAACTATATAGTCATTTCTATAAAAACGGTGGTATAACAGTTAGTGGTGGAGAAGCCCTTCTACAATTAGACTTTCTCATTGAACTATTTAAAGAAGCTAAACATAGAAATATTCATACATGTTTAGATACATCTGCAGGATGCTACCATGAAAAGCAAAATAGTCAATATGAAGAATTATTAAAATATACAGATTTAGTCCTATTAGATATCAAGCATATTGATGATTTAGAACATATTAAACTAACTAAACATAGTAATCAAAGAGTTTTATGCTTTGCAAAATTTCTTAGCGACTTAAATGTGAAAACGATCATTAGACATGTGTTGTTACCAACAATTAATGATCAAGAAATCTATATAAAAAAACTGAGATCGTTTTTAGATTCACTTCATAATATTACTAAAATAGAAGTGCTTCCTTATCACAAAAGCGGTGTAAAAAAATGGGAATCCATGGGCTACTCATATGAGTTATATCATATAGAAGAACCTACACAAGAACAAGTAGAAAAAGCACAGTATTTTTTAACAAACAACTATCAATTTATAAAATAAAATCTATGTTATAATGAAAGTATCTAATCAAAAGATACTTTTTTATATTTGGGAGGCATATTATGCAAAAGATTATAGATTTATGTGAAAAGATGGGTGTACAATCAGAAGAGTGTATACCTTTTGGCTTTTATAAAGCAAAAATTAATCTAAGTGTTATGGACAGACTAAAGTCAAAAAATGATGGCAAATTGATTTTGGTTACAGCGATAAATCCAACACCAGCGGGTGAAGGAAAAACGACCATATCTATCGGATTAACTCAAGGGTTAAAAGAAATAGGTAAACATCCTGTGCTTGCACTTAGAGAGCCTAGTTTAGGACCAGTATTTGGTCTTAAAGGTGGAGCAACTGGTGGTGGGAAATCAAGTGTTGTTCCAATAGATGATATTAACTTGCATTTCACAGGAGATCTGCATGCAATCACCGCAGCGAACAATTTGTTAAGTGCACTTATTGATAACCACATGTTTCAAGGTAATGAATTAAAGATTAAAACCGTTACTTGGAAACGAGCAATGGATATGAATGATCGCAGTTTACGAAGTATTGAAACACCACTTAGAAAAGATGGATTTGTGATAACTGCGGCGTCTGAAATTATGGCTATTTTAGCTTTAGCAGTTGACTTAAATGATTTAAAACGAAGAATTAATCAGATACTCATTGGATATAATGAAGAAGATAATCCTGTTTTTGTTAAAGATTTAGGTGGCGCTGATGCTATCGTATTACTTTTAAAAGAAGCTATTCATCCGAACTTAGTGCAAACAGTTGATGGCGTACCAACCTTAATTCATGCAGGACCATTTGCGAATATTGCTCATGGATGTAATAGTGTGGTTGCTACACAAATGGCATTGAAGTTAGGAGATTATGCAGTCACTGAAGCTGGTTTTGGTGCTGATTTAGGTATGCAAAAGTTTTTGGATATCAAAGTGCCACATTTAAGTAAAGCGCCTGATGCGGTTGTCATAGTGGCTACTGCTAGAGCATTGAAATCACATGGTAAAGCTGAAGATTTTAATAAAGAAGATGTGAATGCATTAATCGCTGGACTACCATTATTACAAAAACATATTGAAAACATAAAACAATATGGGATGAACTTTATCATCGCATTAAATCATTTTTATAATGATAGCGAAGAAGAAATTAAGACAATTATGGATTGGGCTCAAGAGCATCAATATCCTATTTCGCTATGCAAAGGGTTTAGCGAAGGTGGACCGGGTATGGTTGATTTAGCCAATAAAGTTATTGAAATAGCTAATAAACCTGCTAAATTATTACATGTTTACGAAGAAAGTGATTTACCAAGAGTGAAAATAGAGAAAATAGCTAAAAATATTTATGGTGCAAAAGATGTCCAATTCTCTAAAAAAGCATTAAGACAGCTTGACACATATGAAAGTTTAGGGTGGAACTTACCAGTATGTATGGCAAAAACACCATTGTCAATTTCTGGAGACTCTAAATTGGTAGGTCTTGTTAATGATTTCACATTAGATATTCAAGAGATTAGACCATCAATGGGAGCTGGATTTTTAGTTGCTCTAACAAAGGGAATCATGGTCATGCCAGGATTAAATAAAACACCAAGAGCAATTGAAATGAAACTTGATGAACATGGCAATTTAATAGACTAGGAGATGATGATATGATTTTGCTTGATGGAAAATTAATCAGTAAAAAAAGAAATCTTATATTAAAAGAAAAAATTGAAGAGACAAACCTTAGATATAAGAGGACACCTAAACTGGCTATTATTTTAGTTGGTGATAATCCAGCAAGTCTATCTTATGTAAAGGGTAAGAAAAAAGCATGTGATTTAGTTGGTATTAAACATGAACTTTTTCATTTAAATAAAGACGTCTCTGAATCCGAAATTAGAAATCTAATTAATGAATTAAATCAAGACACTCATGTGGATGGCATATTATTGCAGCTACCTTTGCCTAATCATTTAAATGAAGATGCATTGATTGATCTGATTTCACAAGAAAAAGATGCTGATGGGTTTCATGTAATTAATCAAGGATATTTATACCAAAAGAAAAAAACGATATATCCTGCAACACCTAAAGGAATCATGACTTTATTAAAATCTTATGATATTGATGTCAAAGGTATGCATGCAGTTGTGATCGGTAGATCAAACATTGTTGGATTTCCAGTTGCAAGATTATTAATGGATCAAGGAGCAACCATTACTGTATGTCATTCTAAAACTAAAGATGTTGCTTTTCATACTTTAAATGCGGATATCATTGTTGTTGCAGCAGGAAAAGTACATATGTTAACAAAAACTATGGTTAAACCAGGGGCAATTGTAGTTGATGTTGGCGTGAATCGGGTTGATGGAAAATTGGTTGGTGATGCTGATTTTGATGACTTAAAAGAAATTTGTTCGCATATAACTCCAGTTCCAGGTGGTGTAGGTCCTATGACCATACACAGTTTATTAGAAAACACATATGAACTCTATTTGAAACATATAAAAAATGGTATTTGATGTAAAGATTTCTTAAATCTCCTTTACAAACAGTCTATGATATTGCTATAATGACTGTGTATATAATTATCGTATAAGTTATCTAAGATGGAGATAACGTTTCTACCGAAATGCCTAACATTTCGACTACGATTGATTAAACATTTAGGGGTTGTTTTTCTAACGTAGCCTTTTATGCGGTTAATTATCATACAAGCGGGGCATAGCGGGATAAGTAGCATCGCTTATACCATAAAAAGACACCTACACTTTTTGGGGTGTTTTTTTTCTAAATATAATGCTAAAATAAATATGTGTTACAAAAAGGAGAATGAGAAAATGAATATATGGCATGATATAAGCAAGTCAAGGATTACACCAGATAAGTTTATTGCATGTATAGAAATATCCAAAGGGTCAAAGAAAAAATATGAGTTGGATAAAGAAACTGGGATGATTATATTAGATCGGATCTTATTCACATCAACACATTATCCTGCAAACTATGGTTTTATACCGAGAACTTATGCTGGAGATAATGACCCACTTGACGTACTGGTTTTATGTCAAGAAGATATAGAACCATTATCTATTGTAGAATGTTATCCGATAGGTGTTATGAAGATGATTGATTCTGACGAGATAGATGAAAAAATTATAGCAATTCCTTTTGGAGATCCATCTCTAACACAATACAAAGATATAAGTGAGTTGCCAGGGCATTTACTAACAGAAATGGGACATTTTTTTGAAGTGTATAAATCTTTAGAAGGCAAAAAAACTTATATATTAGATATTGAAGGCAAAGAAGCAGCAAAAAAAATCATAATAGAAAGTATTAAAACATACGATAATAAATTTGGAAAGTAAGGTTTTTAAAACATGGGAAGAGCATTTGAAGTAAGAAAAGTTGCAATGGGTAAAACTGCAGCACAAAAATCAAAATTATACGCAAAATATGGCAAAGAAATATATATGGCAGCAAAAAGTGGTGTGCCCGATCCCGAACTTAATCAATCTCTAAGACGGATTATTGAGAAAGCAAAAAAAGACCAAGTAAGTGCGGATGTCATCAAAAGAGCTATTGACAAAGCAAAAGGCGGTTCTGATGAAACATATACTGAATCAAGATATGAAGGCTTTGGTCCAGGTAATTCTCTATTCATCGTAGAATGTTTAACTGATAATGTGAATCGTACGATTGCAGAAGTTAGGAACTGTTTCACAAAAACAGGTGGAAAACTTGGCGTATCAGGTTCAGTATTGCATCAATTTAACCATCAAGCGGTATTTTCTGTCACAGGTCTTTCTGAGGATGAGGTGTTAGAATTGTTGGTATTAAATGATGTGGATGTTACAGATATAGAAACCGAAGAGAATAGTGTAACAATATTAGGTGATGCCAAAGATTTTAATTTAATTAGAACAGCTTTTTTAGATCATAATGCAGATCAAGAGTTTGATACTGATGAAATTATGTGGTTGCCAATAATGGATACAGAACTAACCACTGAAGAGGAATTAACACAGTTTCAAAAATTGATAGATATGTTAAATGAACTTGATGATGTTCAAGATGTATATCACAATGTAAAACAAGGATAAAACAGCTTGGTTATAATTTATATAAAATACAACAAAAATATGCAAAGATAGTCTAATGAAAATGCCTTAGATTGTCTTTTTTTTTATTTCTTATTATGTTATAATAAGTCGAAGACTACGCTAGGAGGAAAAAATGAACCTCAAGACATACGATCCTTTAATGAGTAAATTCATTGAAAGCGAAAAGAATAGACAAGAGTTCAACATTGAATTGATTGCTTCAGAAAACTTTGTATCCCCTCAAGTTTTAGAAGCTCAAGGATCAATTCTTACAAACAAATATGCCGAAGGATATCCTAAAAAAAGGTATTATGGTGGCTGTGAGTTTGTTGATGAAATTGAAAATGAAACAAAACGAAGACTAAAAAAATTGTTTGATGTCAAATTTGTAAATGTGCAACCACATTCAGGGTCACAAGCAAATATGGCTGTATATCAAGCATTGTTAAAACCAGGAGATGTTATCTTAGGGATGTCCTTGTCCGAAGGTGGACATTTAACACATGGTTTTCATCTTAATTTTTCTGGAAAACTTTATGGAAGTCATTTTTATGGAGTAGATGAAAAAACAGAAATGATAAACTATGATCAAGTAAGAGAAATTGCTACTAGACTTAAACCTAAATTGATAATTGCTGGTGCAAGTTCGTACTCAAGAATTATTGATTTTAAGAAGTTTAGAGAAATAGCAGATGAGGTTGGGGCATATTTACTTGTAGATATGGCACATATTGCTGGTTTAGTTGCAGCGAATCTTCATCCGACTCCAGTACCCTATGCTGATGTAATTACATCCACAACACATAAGACATTAAGAGGCCCAAGAGGTGGTATCATTTTGACAAATGATGAAGAAATCGCCAAAAAAATTGATAAATCAGTTTTTCCGGGTATGCAAGGTGGACCACTTATGCATGTGATAGCTGCTAAAGGAGTTTCTTTTCTAGAAGCGCTCGATCCTGAGTTTATTACATATCAAAAACAAGTCATTAAGAACGCACAGGCTCTATCAGAGGCATTAATAAAATTAGGCTGTCGCGTTGTTAGTGGAGGAACTGATAATCATTTGTTGCTAGTAGATGTAAAATCTAGATACGGTATTACAGGATTAAAAGCTGAAACTGTGCTTCACCAAATAGGTATCACTTGCAATAAAAATGGGTTGCCATTTGATACTGAAAAACCACACTATGCTAGTGGTATAAGACTTGGGACGCCAGCAGTAACAACTAGGGGCTTTGTTGAGAAAGATATGGTAATCATTGCTGAAATTATAGATACAGTTTTAAATCATATTGACTCTTATGAAGTATTGAATCAAGCACACAAAAGAGTTTTAGAGTTGACAAAAAAATATCCATTATATACGGAAGGAGAATAAGGATGATTCAAAAGACAAGATGTATTCCTGATGGGAAAAAAGAATTAAAAAAACTTCCAATTGAGCATTACACGGAAGCTAAATATTTATATTATCCTGTGACAAGTGCAAGATGTCCTGAAGGGGAAACCTGTGTTAGAGGAGGGCAATTTGTAAAGATTGGTGAAGTCATAGGGACAAGAAAAGGTGCTTTCTTTGAACAACCGATGCATGCGACAGTTAGTGGAGAAGTAGTTGGTAATGAAAAGCACGTTGATCAAAGCGGTAAGTTAGTAGATTGCTTGATCGTAAAAAATGACTTTAAATATGAGTTGCATGACTCTATCAAAGATCGCTCTAACGAAGAAATTGACGCTTTAACTAAAGAAGAATTTGTTGAAATTGTTAAAGATGCAGGTTTAGTTGGATTAGGAGGCAGTGCATTTCCTACATACATCAAACTGAATACCAAAGACACTATTGATGTTGTTTTAGCCAATGGTGTAGAGTGTGAGCCTAATTTAATTAGTGACTATGCATTGATGATGACTAATCCTAAAGCGATTATTGAAGGCCTTATATTTGCAATGAAAGCCTCTGGAGCTAAAAAAGGAGTTATCGCAATTAAAAAGAAGTATAAGGAAATAGCTGAAAGATTAGAGTTTGCTATTCATGAGTTTTCTGAGTACGACATTTCCGTTGAAAAGATTGGTAATTTCTATCCACAAGGATGGGAAGTTATGACCATAAAAAATGCATTAGGCATTAAAATTCCTCAAGGAGAATTACTATCAAAATATGGGGTTCTTAACTTCAATGTATCGACACTAGCATCTATTTTTGCTGCTGTAAGACATAGACTTCCTGTATTAGAAAGATATGTTTCTTTGAGTGGTAATGGAATTCAAAACAAAAATTTTAGAGCTAGAATTGGTACATTAATGAGTGAACTTGTCGAATTATCTGGTGGTTACGTTGATATTGAGAAACCTAAAGTGTTTATATTAGGAGGACCAATGATGGGAACTAATGTGACACAAGATGATATTGTTATGACACATACAACAACGTCTTTAATTGTTCAAAATGATGAGCAGTTGCAAGAAGAACCATGTATTCATTGTGCGTCATGTGTATACTCATGTCCTGTAGAAATTCAACCAGTACAAATCATGAATGCTTATAAAGTTAGAAATAAAGATATTATTAAACAATTAGAAGTTAATAAATGTATTGAATGTGGATTGTGTTCTTATGTGTGTCCATCAAAAATACATTTAACAGATTATATGCGTAAAGCTAAAAGCTTTGCTAGTAAATAGGAGGATTAATAATGCAAACAATTAAACAAACAAGTCCTTATATACGTAAAGACGTAAGCACTAAACGCATGATGATTGATGTTCTAATTGCTTTAACACCAGTTGTTATTTTCTCGATTTATCGTTTTGGTTGGGATGCAGTTATTAGAATTATAGTATCATTAGTCGTTATGATTGGCTTAGAGGCAATTGCTTTTGGTATGATGCAAAAGCCAGGTAAACATGATACATGGTTTGAAAGATTAAAGTCAAGATATGCAAAATATACAATAAATAATGTGACAGCGCCAGCTGTTAGTGCCATTATTTTTGCTATGTTGGTACCATCACAACTTCCTATATATGCAGTTGTAGTTGGTGCAGCATTCGGTATTATTGTTGGTAAGATGCTTTTTGGTGGCATGGGATCTAACATTTTTAACGTTGCAGCTGTAGGCCGTATATTTATCGCTTTAGCTTTAACAGATATGTTTACAGGAACTTATGTTGGTGTAGACATGATCGCAGGTGGTACAGTATTAACAGCAATTAGAAGTGGAGCTGGATTTCCATTTACAATGAATAGTTATCCACTTATTGATATGTTTATGGGTAATATACCTGGAGCAATGGGTGAAATCAGTGCTCTTGCAATATTAATTGGTATGGTTTATTTACTAGTTCGTCGTTCAGCAGATTATCGAGTGATTGTTTCATCATTAGTGACATTTGTTGTGTTAATATTTGTAGCAGGATTAAAGTTATACCCAGGACAAGCATTGGATTTCACATTATTACATTTATTATCAGGTGGGATTTTGTTTGGTGCGGTCTTTATGATTACTGATCCAGTAACTTCACCAGTGACCAGACCAGGACGTTGGATTTATGGATTATTAGTCGGTGCACTAGTTGTACTCATTAGATTATTTGGAGCATATCCTGAGGGAGTTGCTTTCGCATTATTATTCGCAAATATGTTTGTACCACTTATTGATTATCCACAATGGGCTACTAATAAATTTAAGCCAGCATTTTTCATTGGATATGGTGTTGCATTTGTTGCATTAGTAGCAATTGTCTACTTTGGTGTAGGAGGTGCTGTTTAATGAAAAAGTTATTTGAGAAAAACCCAATGTATCATTACACATTTGTCTTAGCTATGATTTCGATAGCATGTGGTATCGTCATTGGTGGGGTAAATGCAATTACACATCCAATCATTGAAGCTAATTTACTAGCTGCAAAAGTTGAATCATATCAAAAGGTTTTAAAAGGCATTGATGATTTTGAAGAAGTAGAAGTTACAAGTGAATATCCTAATAGTGTTCAAAGCATTGCTAAAGGATTTAATGCTAACAATGAGGTCTTAGGGTATATTTATGAGGTTTACGGTGCTAATGGATATGGTAACATGACGGTCATCGTTAGTGTTGGAGTAGATGGTAAAATATTAGGTGCACAGTTCCTTACTATTGAACAAACACTTAATGTTCCTGGAACCAGAACAAATTTATCTTACTATGTCGGATCATTTATAACAGATTTACAACCATCATCTGATTTGATCAGTGGTGTTACAGGAAGTTTATCAACCTTGCAAGCTTTATTGTCTGATGTTAATACTGCTCACAGTTTAGCAAAAGGAGAAATCATTGTAGATCCTTTGGATGAAGCATATGGAGAAGGATTTGGAGTGACTGTAGATAATGGATTTACACCAACGGATCATATTGTTTCAAAATCTAATGTTATGCAAGGTAGTGATGTAGTAGGCTATATGTATAGTGTTACAGGAGAAGGTGTATATGAAGTTGGAAGTTCTAACAGTATTGAAGTAGATATATACTTCAATCTAGAAGATGAAATAGTTCTAATAGATTTACCATTAGACTCATACAATCATTCTGATTATGGCACATGGAGAACTAGAAATTTAACATATTTAGAAAATTATATAGGATTATCCATCAATGAGATTCAAGGTCAAGTGGATGCAAATGTAGGTGCTGATATTACAGCGGGTGCATCTAACACTAGAAAAGTCATTGATAATATCTTAAAAGATTTCGTAAGTGAGGTGGCATAACATGAAAAAGCAAAATTTATATTTACTCATTAACTTCGTGATTATGTTACTTATTGGTATTGGTTTTGGGCTTGTAAATCAAAATCAGACAATGACCGAACCAAAAGATAAATTGTTTAATCAAAGAATTACACTAGAAAATGAACAGAAATTAGCATCTATTCCTTACATGTCTAATAACTCAGTTAATTTTGAGTTAGTTGATACAAAATGGACTGCTAAAGATTTAGATGGTAAAACCATTGGATACGTCTATCATGCAATCATTAAAAATGATTTTGCATTAAGTGGTTCAGGGGTCAATTATGGGTTTATAGAACTTTTAGTGGGTATTAAATTAGACAATAAAGTATTTGTTGAACCTATAAGTATTTATCAAACGCAATGGGCAGTTGTAGGTGTTCAAAAATATCTTCAAGATTATTATAATGGAGTTGGTCATTTAAGTATTGGTACTATACCTAGCTTTGATGCAGATATTGTTTCTGGAGCAACAGAAAGACCAGCGACTGTATCAACCGATGCAGTTAAGTCAATAGTCGGACAAGTTATAGCAATTCACTATAATATAGTCGAAGAAAATCCGTATGAAGATTTATTTGGAGTTGAAATAGAACGCAGTTCAGAAACTAGTTTTACCCCAACAGAACACATTATTAATAAAGAATTAGTAAGTGACGGATCTAATAATTTAGGTTATATTTACTCTCTATCAGGAGAAGGCGATTATTTAGATGGTTCTATAGCGAGCATCGTTATTGAGGTCGTTTTTGGAACTGATGATAAAATTTTAGGTTTTGTATTACCTAGCGATACATACAATCATTCTGGTGGATCGTTTAAAGAGAAAAACCAAACATATTTAGAAAACTATGTTGGATTATCTGTAAGTGAGATTCAAGCACAAATAGATGCACAGATAGATACTGATATCACAGCAGATGCATCTAATACTAGAGCATTGATTGACGAATTGCTTGAAGCATTTGTAAGTGAGGTGAACTAAGATGACAGAAGCTAAAAAAGTAGTAACAAAAAAAGTACCTCCCAAAAAAGCAAAAGAGAAAGAAGCTAGTTTAACAGATATTTTCACTAAAGGTATTTGGAAAGAAAATGGAATATTTGTGATGGTGCTTGGGATGTGTCCTGCATTAGCAGTTACATCAACATTTGAAGGTGCATTTGGTATGGGTATATTAGTTATGATTATTTTAACACTAACAAATACCACTGTTTCATCAATAAGAAAGTTTGTTCCAGACACAGTGAGAATTCCATCATATGTCATTATTATTGCGACTGAAGTTACCGTTTTGAAAATGTTAGTAGATGCGTTTGCTCCTGCGCTTGCAAATGAGTTAGGTGTGTTTATTGCATTGATTACGGTTAACTGTGTAGTGTTTGGTAGAGCTGAAGCCTTTGCTTCAAAAAACAAAGTATTACCTTCAATGCTAGATGGTTTAGGTGTGGCACTTGGTTTTGCCATTTCATTGTCAATGATTGGTTTTGCAAGAGAATTATTTGGCACAGGAACTATTCAATTAGGACAAGTATTACCTTTAGGATTTGAATATACATTATTTAGCAATTTAGGTTTTGATCAATATGCATATTCAGTATTAGTTGACCCACCAGGAGCTTTCTTAGTTATTGGTTTCTTATTAGCAATCATAACAGCGCTAAGACAGGCTAAAACAACGAAAGGAGCTAAGAAAAAATGAATTTATTAGCAATATTAATATCTGCAATGTTGATTAATAACATTGTCTTAATGCAATTCTTAGGTCTTTGTTCATTCTTTGGTATTTCAACGAAGATGAAATCTGTTGTTGGTATGGGGTTAGCAGTTATTGTAGTTATTTTCTTAGCTGCAGCTATTACTTACCCGCTTTATCATTATGTATTAGTAGAATTAAAAATCGAGTATATAGACACCATAGCATTTATCTTGGTTATTGCATCTCTTGTTCAATTAACTGAGTTAGTAATTAAAAGAGTCAGTAAGAGTTTATATAAAGCACTTGGCGTTTATCTTCCATTAATTGCAACAAATTGTGCTGTATTAGGTGTTGCTTTAAAAAATGTTGCTGTACCTCAAACTTATCCTGAAGCTTTAGTTTATGCAATAGGTTCTGGGTTAGGTTTTGCATTTATCATCATCACATTTACAGCAATTCGTTTAAGATTGGATAGTGCTAATGTGCCGAAAGCACTTAAAGGAATGCCAATCGCATTAGTTACTGCTGGATTAATGGCTTTAGCTTTTATGGGATTGTCAGGGTTAATATAAGATGCCACAATTTTTAATACTAATGGGTATCTTAACAGGGATTATTGTTTTATATGTCGGCACAATGTATTTAAACAAAAAAGTTGCAATCCCAGAAGAATGTAAAACTGCTTATCTTGAAGCGCAGTCATGTGAATCTTGTGCTTCAAGAGACGGTGGAAGCTGTGGATTTAGTGATACACTTGAATTCATGAAGGAGGTAAAATTATGATGGAAGCATTATTCCCGTTCATGGTCTTAGGTGTTTTAGGAGCACTTATGGGTGTGACACTATCTTTAGCAAGTAAATATTTGGCAGTAGTCGAAGATGCTAGAATTAATGAGGTTGAAAAACTTCTACCTAATTATAATTGTGGAGCATGTGGAACTCCAGGCTGTCACGCTTTTGCAGAAGGTATCATCAATGGAGAAGTGAAAAACTTATCTCGATGCAAACCTGGAAAAGCAGATAAACATTTTAATCCTATTTTGGAGTATTTAAAAGACCATCCGAATCAAGATGGATCTAAAGTTGATGTAAAGATTTAGGGCATATTAAATGTCCTTTTCTTTGTTTTAATATATTTATTAGAAAGTAGTTGAATTTTACATGAAGAAAATCATAATTACAGGACTATTATCGCTTTTCATTTTTGTGCTGTCTGCTTGTCAATCTGAGAAGTTATATACACTTAATTTTCTAGATTACATGGATACTTTTATTCAAGTTCAAGTCTCAGCAAATAGCGAGAGCAAAGCTAAAGAACATCGAGAAAATATTGATGCAATATTCAGTTTGTATCATGATCTTTCAACTGCATATGAACCATTAAGTTTGAGTAGTGAATATATTGAAAACGTATATTCGATTAATCTTAAAAAAGATCAAAAGTTAGAGATTGACGAAGAATTATATGAGTTGCTTTTATATGCTGAAGAGCTCAAAGAAGTTACATATGGATACTTTGATATATCTATAGGAAAAGCTGTAGATGTTTGGAAAAACACAATGGATTCAGTCACAGATGACTTTGAAAATGGTGAACATGTGTATGTTTATTATTATTATGAAGGTGAACGTATCGAAGAAAATAAAGTCGATGTCTACGCTACTGGAGAAGTTGTTTTTGTTTCAAGAGATGAAGAAGATCAAAATATTGTTTTAAGTGTCTCTTTAGATGTCAATGAAGAGATCATCACTATTGATAAAAACGATGTATATAGAAAAGAGATGCCAAGAGCGATTTACAATGACTCTATAGAAAAAATTAATAGTCTTGATTTCACTGAAAATGAGATTATATTAGAATCAGAAAATGGAAAATTTTATGTTACCATTCAAGGTGATGATATAAAACTTGACTTAGGTGCTTTGTCTAAAGGTTATGCTACACAAAAAGTTTATGAATATTTATTTGATCAAGACATGAGGTTTTATTCTATATCTTCTGGTACAAGCTCAATCATTGTTGGAGAAAATAGCAAAAGAAGCGATGAAGATTACGTCTATTATATTTCGTTAGCAAACCCTTATAAATTGCAATTTACAGATAAAGCAACTTATGGAACCATTCATGTGAAAAACACAAGTATCACCACAAGTGGTAATTACGAACAATATGTTTTATATGAAGGACAGAGATATCACCACATTGTATCACCATTTAGTAAAATGCCAGAACAACATTATCATACTGTGACAGTATTAGGTGCTGATGCAGGGTTGCTTGATGCATTATCAACAGCATTTTTTTCAATGTCACCAGATGTGATGGAGTCATGGTTAGAAGAATATCAAGATGTATATAATATTGAAATTATTCGTTTTAATCAAGATTTATCTATTGACACGTATTTGAAAGATACAATATTTGAGGAGCACTAATTATAATAATGGAAAAGAAATTGAGTAATACAAACAAAAGAGATGTCTTACTAATTGCAATCCTCCTACTATTAGTAGGCGGTCTTTTCCTTTTTATCCAGGTATTTAATCAAAATAGTGATGCAAATTATGCTCATGTCTATTATGGATCATCAAGCGATCCAATGGTGACTATAGATTTTCAAAAAGCAGAAATAATAAGACATCAAAATCAGCAAGTGCCAAATAGTTTTACTGAAAACTATCCAACGATAGATGAAACCATTCGGACGATTACACTATTAGGAGACTATGAGATTAACGGTATAAGACAAATAGTGGTTATACAATATGATTTTGGATTAAGAACAGTGCAAATCATAGAAGAACAAAGTCCTAATAATATTTGTAGTAGAGAGGGCGTATCTAATGGTAAACCTTTAATTTGTTTGCCTAATCGTATTAGAGTTGAATTCGAAACAAATAATGATACGGACTTTATCATATGAGTATGAAAAAAACTAGAAAAATGATACTGATTTCTAACTTTTTAGCTATCGCTATCGTCCTAAATTTAATTGAATCTGCCTTAGCGCTTAGTCCTGTTCCTGGTGCAAAATTAGGATTCGCAAATGTAATTACTTTAATTATTTTATACATATATTCATTTAAAGACAGCAGCGCTATGACGTTACTACGAGTTATATTAGTCGGTGTTTTAAGTGGAAGACTTTTAGGACCAACGTTCTACATGAGTCTTAGTGGAGCTGCTGCAGCTGTTTTAGCTATGGGCGTATTAAAAAAGACAAATTTTTTTGGAATATTAGGTGTAAGTGTTATTGGTTCAATATTTCATGTTTTTGGACAAATTGGTGCAGGTATATTTGTAATAGGAAGTACTGCTATATTATATTGGTTACCATTAATGTTATTACTAAGTATACCAGCAGGTGTAATTACAGGTGTTATTGCCAAAAGATTTATTTCAGTTTGGGATACTTGGCATAATAAAATAGAAATGTGATATTATTGAAAAATATGACTTGATTAAATAAATTACTAATGATATAATAATTAAGCAAAACTTACTATGGCATAGCCATGGCGGAAGGAGATAGATTATGAAAACAGGAATTCATCCAAACTATAGTGTTATTAAAGTGAAATGTTCAACTTGTGGATTTGAACACGAAGTAGGTACAACTGCAAAAGACTTTAGAATAGATACATGCTCAAATTGTCATCCATTCTATACTGGACAACAATCATTTATTCAAGCAGCTGGACGTGTTGAGAAATTTAATAAACGCTATGGAATCAATAAAAAAAATCAAGACAATGAATAACGTGATGTAAATCACGTTTTTTATTAAAAAATATGATATAAAAAGGGGATATAAAAATGTATCATACATATAAAAATGGATTTATTGAGGTTGTGTGTGGCCCAATGTTTGCGGGGAAAACAGAGGAACTCATTAGAAGAATAAAAAGATTAGAATATGCAAAACAAAATGTTTTAGTGTTCAAGCCACTCATAGATACAAGATATGATCAAGACGAGATTGTCTCTCACAACATGAGTAAAAAACCATCTATAATCATTGATAAAAGTATTGAAATCATTGATTATGTTAAAGATGATACTGATGCAGTGGTTATAGATGAAGTTCAGTTTTTCGATCAAGAGATTGTCCAAATTGCTGAGGATTTAGCCGACAAAGGTATTAGAGTAATTGTTGGTGGTTTAGATCGAGATTTTAGAGGAGAACCATTTGGACCGATGCCTAACTTATTGTCTAGAGCGGAGTTTGTTACTAAACTAACAGCAATATGTGTTAAAAGTGGATTGCCAGCAACTAGAACACAAAGAATTATCGATGGGAAACCGGCAAATTATAAAGATCCAACAATTTTAGTAGGAGCTAACGAGTCGTATGAGCCAAGATCAAGACATTATCATGAAGTCCCAGGAAAACCAAAAAAAATATAAGTATATGGCCGCAGCTTTAATAGAAGCTAAGAAAGCAGAGTCCATGAATGAAGTGCCAGTTGGTGCAGTAGTCGTTTACCAAGATAAGATTATTTCTAGAGCCTATAATATCAGGGAATCGAAGCAACTAATTCACGGACATGCAGAATTTTTAGCGATGATAAAAGCTGCAAAAAAATTAGGTACTTGGAGATTGGAAGATTGTGAAATTTATGTTACAATGGAACCGTGTCCAATGTGTGCTGGGGCAATGATTCAATCAAGAATAAAAAAAGTATATTACGGGGTTGAAGATCCTAAGTCGGGAGTTGCAACTAGTTTATGTAGTTTATTTGACTTACCGTTTAACCATAAAGTTGAAAGTGAAGGACTTTTAATGGATTTGGAAAGTGAAAAACTACTTAAAGAATTTTTCAAAAAACTAAGGAAAAAATAATTAATTAAGTCCCTATCAAGCATCATCATTCAATAGTAACTTGTGAACCTGGTCAGGTCTTGATCGAAGCAGCCATAAGCATGTTTACTATGTGGATGATGATGCTTGATGGGGATTTTTAGATGATTTAACATAATTATGACTAAATTTAACATGTAATGTTATAATAAAAACAATGGAGGATATATTTATGAAATTAAATTCAAAAGTGTATAAACAATTAACAAATGAACCATTTGAGAAACAAGAAATCAATGGTAAAACAGTAGAGTTTCATTATATGGATAACACACCATTTTTAATGCAATTTGCTTCAAGAGGTAGATTTGCAGTATGGACATCTGACGGTAATGATTATAAGGTGCTTATAGAAAGTTCGTATTACGAAGCATTAAAACCATTTTATGAGTATGAGGTTAACGTTATATGGCTAAACTTTCTAGATAAGGTTTCTAATATAAGTAAAAAAGTTAACATGCTATTTATAATTCCTACACTAGTACTTTATGCGATTGGTGCAATTATTGCTATCGCTTTTTTCCAAGAGCAGACTTTACCTATTTTATTAGGATTAATAATTATTGTTGTAGTGAGTAATATGGTACAAAGTAGAGTTGTTAATAAAAAAGTTAGAGAAGAAAATCAGAACACACAAGATCAAATACGAGAGTTTTTGGGTCAAGAATCATTTGATCAACTTGTAAAAAATCAAGAAGACCATTATCAACAGTATTTTAAGTTTGATGAGGTAGAAGAAAATACTGAGCATACTGAGAATGAAGTTGATGCAAAGCCAGTTGATGATCAAATAGATGAAGATGGTGAGAAATAATGGAGTTAAAGTCAATAAATGCAATACGATTTTTAGGTGTTGATGCAATTAATAAAGCTAATTCAGGTCATCCAGGTATCGTTCTTGGTGCAGCGCCGATGGCATATCAGTTGTTTACCAAACACTTAAATATAGATGTAAAAGATACAAATTGGTTAAATAGAGATAGATTCATCTTAAGTGCTGGTCATGGTTCGATGCTTCTTTATGCAATTAATCATTTATCAGGGTATAAGATTTCTATGAATGATTTAATGAATTTTAGACAACTAGGTAACACACCAGGCCATCCTGAATATGGTCATACTGAAGGTGTTGAAACAACATCTGGACCTTTAGGCCAAGGCATATCTAATGCTGTTGGTATGGCGATTGCAGAAACACATTTAGCAGCAAGATTTAACAAACCAAAGTTTGATATTATAAATCATTATACTTATGTTATATGTGGTGATGGAGACTTACAAGAAGGTGTTGCTTTAGAATCGATGAGTTTAGCTGGTCATTTAGGGTTAGGTAAACTTATAGTACTCTTTGATTCTAACGATATTCAACTTGATGGGAAAGTATCTCTAGCATACAGTGAAAAACATAAGCAAAAATTTGAAGCTATGGGTTGGCAACATATTTTAGTTACTGACGGTAATGATCTTCAATCTATAAATAAAGCCATAAATAAAGCTAAAAAAGATGAAAATAGACCAACTTTAATTGAAATCAAGACAATTATTGGATATGGTGCATCTCAACAAGGAACATCTAAAGTTCATGGTTCACCGATTGGTGTTGATGATGCAATTAAATTAAGAAGTATATTAGATTGGCCATATGATCCTTTTGAAGTGCCAGAAGAGGTCTATAGTCATTTCCGCAAAAAAGTAACATTAAGAGGAAAAAGAGTTCATAAAAAATGGAAACAAATGTTAGATGATTATCGTTTGGCTTATGCTGAAGAAGCTAAATTATTAGATCAGTTTTATGCAAATGATATTGAAATCAATATTAACGAACTAAAAGATATTTCAAAAGCTGATAACGATGCTACTAGAAACGTTAGTGGAAAAATAATAGCACAGTTGTCAAACAAATATCTTAACATTATAGGTGGATCAGCGGATTTGACTTCATCCACAAAAGCAAAAGGTGCTGATGGAGATTATAATCAAGATAATCGATTAGCAAGAAATATTAACTTTGGAGTAAGAGAACACGCTATGGGTGCTATAGTAAACGGAATGACGCTTCATGGTGGATTGAAAGTTTTTGGCGGAGCATTCTTCGTGTTTAGCGATTATATGAAACCAGCGATAAGATTGGCTGCAATCATGAATATTCCATCAATTTTCGTTTTTTCTCATGACTCAGTTGCAGTTGGTGAAGATGGCCCAACACATCAACCAGTTGAACAATTAACTGGATTAAGAAGCATACCAAATCTTAATGTCATTCGTCCAGCAGATGCAAATGAAACTATAGCAGCATGGAAAATTGCTTTAGAATCAAGAAATACGCCAACTGTCATAGTCTTAACAAGACAAAATGTTAAAAACTATGACGAAACATCTTATGAAGGATTAGTTAAAGGTGCATATGTCGTTTCAAAAGAAGATAATGTATTAGACGGCATCTTACTTGCTTCAGGTTCTGAAGTAGAGTTAGCTCTAGACGCTAAAAAAATATTAAAGGAGAAAGGCAAAGATATAAGAGTTGTAAGTATGCCTTCTCACTTATTGTTCGAAAAACAAACAAATAAATATAAAAAAGAAACATTACCAAAACGCAAGAAAACTTTAGCAATCGAAATGGGAAGTGGTATGTCGTGGTACAAATATACTCAAGATGTTTATACTCTTGATAGATTTGGAGCTAGCGCACCTATGGAAGATGTTTTAGCACATCTAAACTTTACAAAGGAAGCTATAGTTGAAGCATTCTTAAAATTATAATTAAAGAAGTGATAAAATGATATACGACATTATAGTTGTTGGTGGCGGTCATGCTGGCATAGAAGCAGCGTTATCTGCCGCAAGATTGAAAAAAAATACTTTGCTAATTACAGGCAACCTTAACAAGGTTGCTTCTTTGCCTTGTAATCCATCAATAGGCGGTCCTGCAAAAGGAATCGTCGTACGTGAGATAGATGCGCTAGGTGGGCAAATGGCAAAAAGCGCAGATGAAGGTCAAATTCAAATGAAAATGCTAAATGCTTCCAAAGGACCTGCAGTAAGAGCTTTAAGAGCGCAAATAGACAAGTTAAAATACCCTAAAATCATGTTGGAAGTGATGAAAAACACAAAAAATTTGACTTTACAAGAAGATTTGGTAAATCACCTCATCATAGAAAATCAAAAAGTTAGAGGTGTTGTTTTAGATAACGGAGATAAAATCTATTCGACCATAGTTGTTATTACTACAGGAACATATTTAAACAGTCATATACTCATTGGAAATGAGAAAATACAATCAGGTCCTCAAAATGAACCTACAACCTTTGGTATTAGTGAGCAACTAAAAGCTTTAGATTTTGAAGTGATTAGACTTAAAACTGGAACACCACCAAGAATTAGAAAAGATAGTATAAATTACTTAAAAACAACAATTCAACCAGGCGATGGACAATCATATACTTTCAGTTTCGATAAAAAATTTTATCATGATAATCCCCAAGAATTCTGTTATTTAACACATACTTCTGAAGAAACACATAAAATCATAAATGAACATCTTGATGAATCGGCAATGTACAGCGGTGTAGTTGAAGGTGTTGGACCAAGATACTGCCCATCTATAGAAGATAAAGTTGTAAGATTTAGTGATAAAAACAGACATCAAATCTTTATTGAACCTGAGAGTTTAGCAATTAATGAGATGTATATTCAAGGTTTTTCTACAAGTTTGCCAAAATATGTGCAAGAACAAATGATTAAGACGATACCTGGATTAGAAAACGCTGTGATTGAAAAATATGCATATGCGATTGAGTATGACGCTATAAACCCAGTTCAACTATACCCTACACTAGAAACTAAAAAAATAGAAAATCTATTTTGTGCTGGACAAATCAACGGGACCAGCGGATATGAAGAAGCCGCTGCTCAAGGATTAATGGCCGGTATAAATGCTTCATTAAAACTAGAGCAAAAAGAACCACTAATCTTGAAAAGACATGAGGCATATATTGGTGTATTAATTGATGATTTAGTCACCAAAGGAGTGTTGGATCCTTATAGATTGTTAACATCTAGAGCTGAACACAGACTGCTCTTGAGACACGACAATGCTGATTTAAGACTTAGAGATTACGGCTATAATGTTGGGCTAATTAATGAAAACACATATAGTGAATACTTAGAGAAAAAAGCGAGCTTAGACAAATTAATTGATTTAGCGAAGAATTTAAAAATTATGCCTAATGAAGAAAACAACACTTATCTAAACAACAGAAAATCAGCAAAAATATTTGAAGCTGTTTCATTAACTGATTTATTAAAAAGACCTGAGATAAACACACAAGATATTAAGTTTTTTATTGATGAAATATTTGAAGAGGATATATTCGAACAACTAGAAATTAAAATCAAATATGAAGGATATATTCAAAAAGCTATCAAAGAAGCCGATAAAATGCAAAGATTAGAAAACAAAGTGATACCTAATCATATTGACTACAACCATATTAAAAATTTGTCATCTGAAAGTAGAGAAAAACTTACTAGAATAAAGCCTAAAACATTAGGTCAAGCTTCTAGAATATCTGGAGTGAATCCAGCGGATATTTCTCTTCTACTTATATACTTAGAATCTAAGAGAAAAATTAAAAATGTTTAGAGATGACGTAAAAAAATATCTTAGTTATGATTTAACTAGCAAACAGTTAGAACAACTTGATTCTTACTACGAGTTTTTAATTGAGTACAACAAAATAACTAATCTTACAAGGATAGTAGAGAAAAACGAAGTGTTTTATAAACACTTTTATGACTCGATATCACTTATTAAACACCTTGATATGACTACTGTGGAAACGTTTTGTGACATGGGAGCTGGTGCTGGTTTTCCAAGTATTCCCTTAAAAATATTATTTCCTCATTTAAAAATAACTATTATTGATTCTTTAGGGAAAAGAATAATATTTTTAAAAAAACTCATTGAGAAACTTAATTTAATGGATGTTAATATAATTTATGATAGAGTTGAAAACTATGCGCACAAAGCTATAAATACATTTGATATTGTCACAGCTAGGGCTTTAGGTAGACTCCCATTGATTTTAGAATTAGGACTACCAATGGTTAAGATAAACGGTCTATTCATAGCCTATAAAACCTCTAATTATGAAGATGAATTGAAAGACTCAAAAAAAGCTATAGAAATTTTAGGTGGGAAATTAAAATCTATATCTCCAACTGAGTTACCACATGAATATGGGAATAGAACTCACATCATAATTCAAAAGAACAAGAAAAGTCCAGCGATATATCCAAGGTTGTTTTCGATAATCAAAAAAAAGAGTTTGTAATATAAGGAGTATGTATGGGAAAAATAATAGCTATTTCTAATCAAAAAGGTGGAGTCGGTAAGACAACTACAAGTGTTAACTTATCCGCTGCACTAGCAGAACTAAATAAGAGGGTTCTACTCGTTGACTTAGATCCACAAGCTAGCTCTACCACCAGTTTAGGAATAAACAGAAGTCTATTATATTCTACTATTCGAGATGTTTTACTAGATGAAATCAACATTGAAGATGCGGTCATACATTTATCAGATATTAATGTGGATGTAATTCCAGCAACTATTGAGTTAGCTCATTTAGAAATAAAACTTGATCATGAAGATAGAGAATATGCGCTTAATTCTAAATTACAAAAACTATCTAAGGAATATGATTTTATCATCATCGATTGTCCCCCTTCACTAGGATTGCTTACTTTGAATGCATTATATTCAGCAAATTCAGTCTTAATACCTGTTCAATGCCAATATTTAGCAATAGATGGGTTAACTCAATTGTTAAACACTATTAGAATCGTACAAAAACAATTGAAAGTTAATAATAAAAGATTGGAAATTGAAGGTGTACTTTTAACTATGTTAGACAAAAGAACTAAAGCTGGATGGGAGATTGTTCACGAGATTAAAGATTATTTCAAAGAAGGTGTTTTTGACACAATCATAACAAGTAATGTTGCTGCTCAAGTGGCGCCTACTTATGGATTGCCTGTAACAACATTTGCACCTAAATCACCAGCATCTAGATTATATAAATCACTAGCCAAGGAGGTTGTAAATAACAATGAGTCAAGATAAGAAACCAAGAACCCTAACTGATTTACTGCAAGAACATCATGTGGATGAAGTTTTGGAAGGAGAAGTAATTGATGAAATATTACTCTCAGAAATAAAACCGAACCCATTTCAACCTAGAAGAATTTTTGACCAAGAAAAAATAGATGAGTTAGCGCAATCTATAAAAGAGCACGGTATTTTTCAACCAATAATAGTTAAAAAACTAAAAGATGGCCATATTATTGTGTCTGGAGAAAGAAGATATAGAGCTGCTCAACTTGTTGGGTTGAAAACTATACCATCGATAGTTAGACAATATGAAGAAGCTAAAGTTGCTGAAATTGCCCTTGCTGAAAATTTACAAAGAGAGAACCTAACACCTATAGAAGAAGCTGAAGCATATAAAGTTGTAATGAATCATCTGAGTTTGACACAAACAGAACTTGCTAGCAAAATAGGTAAAAGCAGATCCCATGTAACCAATATGCTAGGATTGTTGAATTTACCAGAAGATACTCAACAATTATTGTTAACTAATCAAATTAGCATGGGACACGCTAGAGCTTTAAGTAAGTTAGAAAATCAACAACAAATCATTAGACTAGCTAACTTGATAGTTCGCAAACAATTGAGCGTAAGACAAGTAGAAGAAATGACTCAAACTGAAGACAAGACAAATAAAATTCAAAGAAAACCAAAAATTAAGTTCTTAAATGAAGAGAAAAGATTAACATCATTTCTGAATAGAAAAGTAAAAATAGATGAGAAAAAAATAGTTATATATTATGATGAGAATGAGTTGAACGAAATATTAAATAGGTTAACAAAGAAATGAAATATGATATCAATGATAGAATCTATATGAAGAAGAAACATGTGTGTGGCTCTTTCGAATGGATTGTTCTAAGAACTGGCGCTGAGTTTAAAATAAAATGTGTGAAATGTAATCGAGAAATCATGATTTTAAAGACAGAACTAGACAAAAAAGTGAAAATTATCACTAAATAAAATTGTGTACAACTATAAAACTATAAAAAAACGAGAAAAAAGCAGTAAAAAAACCACAAAAACAGAGATATTTTATAAAAAATAAAAAAATGCATTAAAAGTGTTGATTTTTTGAAAATGTTAAGTTAGAATATTAAAGCAAGCCCAAAATTGGAGGGGTAGCGAAGTGGCTAAACGCGGCAGACTGTAAATCTGTTCCTAACGGTTCGGCAGTTCGAATCTGCCCCCCTCCACCATTCTATATTACGCCTTGAAAAAACTTGAGAAAAAATACAACTTAGATATTGACAAGGCTCTTTTATAATGATAGAATGTATAAGCACGCATGAGTGTGCGCAGAGGCAATAATCTTTGAAAACTGAATGATGATGAGTGTATCAAAAGAAACAAAAAAAGAGCTATTAACAAACAAAACATAAAATTTATGGAGAGTTTGATCCTGGCTCAGGATGAACGCTGGCGGCGTGCCTAATACATGCAAGTCGAACGCACTAGTTTACTAGTGAGTGGCGAACGGGT
>WPCH01165096.1_pt1 | contig 60283 bp, 47 predicted proteins | sample 5399881 | NCBI WGS metagenome assembly WPCH01 (sample SAMN12869468, study PRJNA574797) | sludge metagenome | isolation source: wastewater treatment of pH5 | place: China:Beijing | collected 2019-05-20 | reverse complement strand
CCCCCGGGGACCTCGAAACGATGATCCTCGGCGTCCGGGAGGCCCAGCGCCTGCTGGCCACCGACGCCATGGCCCCCTTCGTGGGCGAGCCCATCGAGGCCCCGGCCTCCGACGACGACGCCGCCCTCGAGACGTTCCTGGCCGAGCAGGCCGAGACCCTCTACCACCCAGTGGGGACCTGCCGGATGGGCGCCGATGCCGACAGCGTCGTGGACCCGCAGCTCTCGGTACGCGGCGTCGATGGTCTGCGGGTGGCCGACGCCTCGGTGATGCCCCGGATCAACCGGGGCCACACCCATGCCCCGGCGGTGATGATCGGCGAGCGGGCCGCCGACCTCGTCCAGGCCGCCGCCCACCGCTGATCGGCCGGCCCAGGGCGCCCCACTCGACGGCCCTGAACGCGGGGCCTTGGTGATGGGGGCGGCGAAATGGGCGCCGACGACGACGCGACCGCCTGCGAGGGTCAGCACTCGGACGATGGATCCGAATGCGCGTCGAGGGATGGATCCGAATGCGCTGCGGGATCGAAGGCGCCCTCGGCAGCGTGGACGAGCACCGGAGCAACATCGAGCGGGCGGTCACCTACTCGAACGCGCTCCGCCAATCAATGCATCCATGCTGCGGCCTCGGACTGCTGGTAGATGGCATGTCGGCGCCGCTGATCGAGCACGCCCGCGAACGGGGTGACCTGGCGGAGGGCTCGGCCGTGCTCGCCGGGATCCAGCGACTGCGAGGCGATCCGTTGCGGTGACTGCCTCAGGATCGATTCCCACTCGTCTAACAGCCGCGCCGCTCCGGGGTTCGAGCGCCGCATGGTCACGAGGTTGGTCTGGGCGGTGGCGATGACGGTGTCCGGATCGGCCATCAAGTCGGTGACGATCGCCCGGTGGAGCGCCAGGCTGCGGGCCTGGTCCCTGGTCAGGGGCAGGCCCACCCACGGATAGCAGGCCAGGCCCGCCGCGCCGGCGATCTTGGAGATCGTGCGCCAGGTCGGGCTCTTCGACCCCCCTTCGTAGGCGGCGATCGTGGGCTGGGACGTCCCTGCTGCTTGCGCCAGGTGGCGTTGTGTCCAGCCGGCCATCAATCGGATCAGCGACACAGGATCCACGGCGGGGAGTATATCTACTCGAATATCACCACCGCTCCGGACTCTGGCCGGCGGGGGGTAGGACATTTTGTGATACGCTTTCGTGCATGGGTTCTGCCATCTCGGTCCGCCTCGATGACGAAGCCGAACAGGCACTCCGCACCCTCGAAGCTGCGGGTCTGTCCCGGTCAGAAGCGATCCGGGACGCCTTGGTCCGATCCGCCAGCCGCCTGCGCCGTCGTTCCGAACTCGCCGCCGAAGTGGCCGCCCTCGACGCGGACGAGACGGACCGAGACGAGATGTCGGTGGTTGCCGAACTGATGGAGTCACTGCGTGCTCCGCGGTGACGTCTACCGGTTCAAGCTCCCAAAGGGCATCGGACACGAACAGCACGGCGACCGGTTCGGTGTGGTGGTCCAAGCTGAGGAGTTCCTGCCCCGTTCCGTGGTGATCGTCGCCCCGACCTCTCGCAGCGCACGCGCCGCGTCGTTTCGCCCGGAGATCGATCTGAACGGCGAGACGACGCGGGTACTCGTCGAGCAGATCGGTGCCGTCGACGCGCAGCGGCTGGGCCAGCTCGCAGGCCATCTCAGCCGCGAGGAACTCTGGGGTGTCGACGAAGCCCTGACGACGGTCCTCGGCCTGCGCTGAAGCAACCGCCCGAATCCCGGGTACCTGAACGGACATCGGAGTGGTCATCCGAATGGGCTCGAATAGGTCACCGGGTCATGCAGCGGGCCCGTCTGAATCTGGTTTGCAGTGGGGCCTAGGCAGGGTTAGGCGGTGCGATACGCCCGGACAACTGGCTGAGTTCCGAAGAGTGTGAGAAGCAGCAGCCCATGGGCGGCTCGCACCAAGAACAGGGGGTCCTGGTAGGACTCGCTCCATCGTTCTTCACCCGTCCGAGCATCGAGCCCGACTACTGCGCCTTCTCTGAGAGCGAAGACCCAGCCGCCGTCGCGCAGGACCCCGTACGGAGCTGGCACATCGGCGATCCACCCCGGGTTGCCAGACGTTGTCTCGAAGGTTTGGACTCGGTTGGAGGACCCGACGTAGACCAGATCGACATCCGCTTGTAGGCCTGATCCGTCGATGACGTCCCTGCTCCACAGCTCGGTGCCATCGAGAGGGTTCAGTGAGGTCACCTCGCCCTGTGCGAAGGTCACGACTGGTGAGCCATCAGCAGTGGTGGAGACGGAACCTGAGCTGGCGAGGTTCGCAGTCCAGCGGGCCGTGCCGTCGTCGAGCCCGTAAGCGTGGAGCGTTCCGACGTCATCGACCGTGAAGGCCGTGTTGTCCTGCACCACGACCCCACTGCCTGCGGGCCCGGTGCGCCACCGCTCCCTGCCACTGATGCGGTCGAGGGCGACCAATTCGAATTCGAGGCGAGCGATGTCGAGGTCGCCGTAGATGCCGGGCCCGTACGGGGGTTCCAGCGTGGCAGCCAGGAACGTCTGACCCCCGGCTCCGGCCTGGCCGAAGATCTTGTTCAGGGGCATCTGGAAGGTCTGAGCCATCACCCCGCCGAGATCGTCTCGAGTGATGTTCGCCTCGTCGAGCGCAGTCACGCCGTCGAAGTCATGCATCACGTATACGAAACCCCCGGCGGGTTGCACGTTCGAGTAACCGCCCGTGTCGGGAATCTCCAGGGTGTAGAGGACCTCGCCCGTCGACGCCTCCAGGACAGACACGGAGGTCATCGAGGTCTGGAAGGTCACCGTTTCTCTCGAGATGCCGATGTCCGAGGGCGGATCGAACACCTGCCGCTCCCAGAGTCGCTCGGGATCTGCAAGTTCAGGGGCCGGAGCAGTGGTGGTTGGAGCAGCGGTGGTGGCCGGAGCCCGTTCGCTTCCTGAGGACTCGTTGCCCCGCTCAGCGTCAGGCACCCCCTCGGCGCGGGGCCATAGCACTACTCCGGCGGCCGCTACTCCCGCCGTCGCCATCCCGCCGACCACCATCATCCTGCGACTCATCTTCCGACTGCCCTCCGAGGCGTCCGACGCCGGCGGACGGGGTATCGAGTAGAGATCGATGGCCAACGTCTCAGCGCCATCCTCGCCCGCGCCCGGATGGCCACCCGGAAGCGGCATCGGCGTGAAGCCGAGTCGCAGCGAGCGTTGAGCACGCTGCAACGCCCGCCCGAACTCAAGGGCACTCGCATGGCGCGTACCCGGCTCCTTCGACAGGCCCTCGGTGAGGACTTGCCAGACCGAATCGGGCACCCGGGGGCGAAGATCGCGCGGGGGCTCGGCGCCGATTCGAGCCACCAAGGCCCCAATGTTCTCGTCTGTTGACGACCAGAACGCCGGGGCGCCATTGAGCGCGGCATAGAGAGTGGCCGCTAGCGAGTACACATCCGAGCGTGGTGTCGCCGACACGCCGTGAAACAGCTCGGGCGCGGCATACAGAATTGTGGCGGTGACCTGACCGGTTGCGGTGAGGCGTCCATCCCCCATGCTGGCGATGCCGAAGTCGGCCAACTGCGGCTCGCCGAAGCCGTCAAAGAGGATATTTTCTGGCTTCACGTCCCGGTGCAGAATCTGAGCAGAGTGCGCTGTTTCTAGGGCAGCGGCGACCTTGATGCCGATCGACAGCACCTGCCTGAGGTCTTGAGGGCCAGCGGCCTCGATTCGGTCGGCGAGGGAGCCCCCCGTCAGGAAGGGCATCACAAGGTAGGGGTGGCCGCCCTCAAGGGATCCGGAGGCGTGAACGATCACGATGTTCGGATGCCCCGATAGAGCTCCCATGGCGGCGGCTTCTCGGCGGAACCTCGCCATTGCTTGATCGCCAATGTCGAGACTGAGCACCTTGACGGCTACCCAGCGCCGAAACTCCTGTTGCCACGCGCGATACACGACACCGAAACCGCCTCGGCCGACTTCCTCGAAGTGATCGAGTCCTTCAATCGATGCCATCAGCGCCGCACTCCCCCACCCCGCACGTCAGTTGGCTACGCGGACGGTAGTTGAGTACTAGGTGCGCCCGTCACGAAACGCCTTTCACGATCCATTTTCGCTCCCCGACAATCACATGGGGTGCCGCTAGTCGTGGTTTCGCCGGCGTCCGCCGGCGAGCGCATGCGGTCACCGCTCCACCCCATTCGGACTCCCCGTCCGAAGCACGACGCCGCCAGGTCCACTAGAACCCGCCTGTGCCTACCGATGAGACAGATCGGTTGGTGCGGCTTGCAGCGTTCCAGTTTCTGGATGAGCAGTGCCGCATCTGGGGAGATGTGCTCCCTTGGCGCGTGCTGTCAGAGGGCTTCACCGTCGACGGCCGTCGCGTCCCGCTCGTCAGCCAACAGGGCATCTTCAAGCCTGCGGTCCTGGAGAGCGTCCCCCTCAGCCTCCGCACAACCCCGATCATCGAGGGCCGAGACCGCCCGTATGACGACGGCATGACCCCTGATGGCCTGCTTCTCTATCGCTACCGCGGGACTGATGCTGCTCACCGCGAGAACGTCGGCCTTCGGCAGGCGATGGCCGAACAGATACCGCTCGTGCACTTCCAGGGCATCGCCAAGGGCCAGTACCTCGCATCCTGGCCCGTCTACATCGTCGGCGACGACCCCGCCGCCCTAGCCTTCACCGTCGCAGTCGCCGAACCCGAAGCCCTCGCTCCTGATCTGACGCCCGCAATCGCGGCGGACGCTCGTCGTACCTACTACCGAGCCGTGACGAAGCGCCGACTGCACCAGGCCGTGTTCCGTGAGCGGGTGCTGCACGCCTACAAACGGTCCTGTGGGATCTGCCGACTCAAACACACCGAGCTACTCGATGCTGCGCACATCCTCCCGGACAGCCATCCCCGCGGCGAGCCGGTCGTGCCCAACGGCCTGGCGCTCTGCAAGCTCCACCACGCCGCCTTCGACACCGATCTCCTCGGCATTCGTCCAGACCTGGTCATCGAGGTTCGCGACGAGCTTCTGCACGAGCGAGACGGGCCCATGCTCCGGCACGGCCTGCAGGAGGTCAACGGCACCTCGCTCACCGCTCCTCGACGCGCGGACTGGCGCCCTGGCGTGGAATACCTCGAGGAGAGGTATGAGCAGTTCCGGAAGGCCGGGTAACGGAACCGTGGCAATCGCCAGCGCCTACGCCAGACGTAGATACCGATGACCATCGGTGAGGGCCGGCGTATCGGGCTGGTCGGCTGTGTGAAACAGAAGGCGGCCGATACCCGACCAGCCCGAAACCTCTACACCTCAACCCTCTTCGACGGTCGACGGGCATATGTCGAACGGACCTGTGACGAGTGGTGGATCCTGTCGGCCGCCCACGGCGTGGTGCACCCCGATCAGCCACTCGCTCCCTACGACGTGACGCTCAAGAACGCTGGCCGAGCCCAGCGCCGGGCGTGGACCCAACAGGTACTGCACCAGCTCGATGAGCACACACACCCCGGTGTCGGCGATGTCATCGAGATCCATGCGGGCGCCGAGTATCGGGACTACGGGCTCATCGACGGGCTGCGGGACCGAGGGTGCGGAGTAGAAGTACCCACACAGGGTCTTCGGATCGGTGACCAGCTGCACTTCTACGCGCAGGCGCGATGACCGATCGTGCTGGTGCCGTCGAGGAGCTCTACGGACTTCTGGATGAGCTCACGGATCGCTGCGGCGGGCACCGCACACTGCCGGAGTGCACCTCACGGAGCGGGTGGCCCCTCCTTGGCGTCTACTTCTTCTTCGAGCCCGGCGAGTTCCGCGCTGCGTCCGAGCGGTTACGAGTCGTGCGGGTGGGCACCCATGCGCTGCGACCATCGAAAAGCACGCTCTGGGGTCGGCTGTCTCAGCACCGAGGATCAACCGGCGGTTCGATGCCTGGCGGGGGGAATCACCGTGGCTCCATCTTCCGGCTCCACGTCGGCACCGCCCTGCTCAACACCGGGATCTGCCCCGAAGCTGCGGCCACCTGGGGGAAGGGAGGATCGGCAACTCCTGAGGTACGTCGGATCGAGTATCCGCTGGAACGGGCGGTAAGTGACTACATCGGGGCCATGCCCTTGCTGTGGCTGGCCGTCGACAATCCGCCGGGCATCAACAGCGACCGCGGGATCATCGAAGCCGGCTGCATCGCCCTCCTAAGCAACGCCCAAGGCGACACGATCGACCCTCCGTCACCTGGTTGGCCGGCTACCAAGCCGACCGCGAAGCAGTTCGCCGCTCGGGCTTGTGGAACGTGAACCAGATCAGCGACCCGCCCAACGCTGGTGTCCTTCATCCGCTTCGAACCTGGTTGCCCTGAGCGGACCGACGACATCCGCGCCTCGGCAATCAGACCATTGACCCGACCGCCCATCGGGGTCGAAGTCCGATCGATGGCAGCCAGCGCGATGGACCAGTCGCCCGATCAGTGTCGTTCATGCCTTCAGCGTGATCTGACAGACTCCTACCGTGCCACGACTCGCTGATCTCGGACTCACCCTCGCGGACATCGATCTAGGTGGAACCGACGCTGAAGCCGACACGAGGCTCGCCGAGGACTTTGTGCGAACCGGCTATGTAGACAGTGCAGTCAATGGTCCACAGACACTCTTCCTGGGCAGAAAGGGATCCGGGAAGTCTGCCCTGTTTGCACAGCTGCCGACACTCCTGAGCGAGGCGGAGCCGTCATCAAGTACCCTTGTCGTTCAAATCACTCCTGATCAATATGCATGGGCCGCTCTGAAGCAGTATGAAGAGCTGGGACTTCTCCGGGAACAAGCTCACACCAACGCTTGGCGACTAACGGTAGCCCTCGAGTTGGCGGGCGCCCTCATAGCCGAAGCTAGCGACATCCCCCCCGAAGCACAGGACGAGATCGACCGATTGAGGTCGTTCCTGGAAGACAACTTTGGGGAGATCCAGCCAGGTCTTGCCAGAACATCACAGCGGCTTCTCAAGGGTCTTCAGAGCTTCAATTTGAATGCATTCGGATTCGGCGTTGGCATAGATCGAACGAGCGATTCTCCGAGCCAGCAGCCACTCACCCCTGCACTCACCGAGGCCGTGCTCTCGTCCGTCGAGATCGTCCTACGAGTCCGCCCATGCGTAGTCGAGCTCGACCGTCTAGACGATGCCTGGGATGGGTCACCAGAGGCACATGACCTCCTCGTGGGTTTGCTAAAGGCGAGCAAGGACCTCAATGACAGGTTCCGACTAGAGGTGCCAGGCGAGCTTCTGCGAGTGCTTGTCTTCCTTAGATCCGACATCTATAGCGTGCTCAGGTTCGATGACAAGGACAAGCATCGGGCCACTGAGGTCCATATCGTGTGGTCACATGCTGAGCTAACGGAGATGCTAAACCGGCGCCTGCCAGATGGGCTATCGCCGAACGACTTGTTCGAGCACGGCGAGATGCGTGGCCGTCTTTCGCCCTTCAGCTACCTCTTGAAGAGAACTTTCCTCCGACCTCGCGAGGTGTTGCAGTTTGTCAGTGAATGCCTTCGTCGATCTAGTGCAATGGAAACAGAGATCTCGAAGGAGGCGCTGAAGGACGCCGAGAACCTCTACAGCACCTGGAAGGTCGAAGATCTCAAGCAAGAATTCCGCAGGGCCCTGCCTCATTTTGAGTTGCTACTGGAAGCACTTCGACAAGAGCTACATCGCTATGATTCGTTAGAAGAACTTTCGGAGCTGCTCGCGAATAAGGCACCGGGCGCTATCGAGGACATCGGTACTCGAAATGCACTCGAGGTCCTATTTGATGCCTCTGTTATTGGCATCAGAGTTGGAGGCGCCGGGAGTACTCGGTTCAAGGCCGAGGAGCCCGACCTCGCACTCCCTGCAATTGGTGCGGTCTACATTCACCAGTCTCTCTACAAGGGACTCAACATTCGAGAAGCTCGAGCAACTTCAGACCCAGTCGAGGAAGATGAAGCGATTGGATCGGACGAGTCCGAGGGCTGACTACGTGGACGCCCGAACAACCAATTCGACAAGTCATCGGCGCCCTCGGCGAAGTCGGCCCGTTTGCTCTCGAAAGGGCGACCCCGCAGGTGTCCAGTAACGCGGCGCCATGGTGGACCTGTGCGAAGCATCGGAATGACGTGGAGTCCCGCAGCAATTGCACAGCTCCTCTTTGGTGTGGGCGCGACTCAGGGAGGGTGGGTCTGGCCCGCTCGTCGGGCCCCCCGGGGCAAGCGTGGGCCGTAGCCACGCCGACCGACGCGTGGCTTGTACCAAGTGGGCGGCGCTCTGACTCGGATGCCGAAGTGCCGTCGGGTTCGGATCCCGAAGGTGCTTTGGTTCGACGCCGAACGGACTCAACCCGTCCGCTGGACCGGGGGAAGCGCAGGCTTCGGCGAAGGGACAGCGAGAACTCTCCACCCCCAACGCTTCGAGCTCCAAGAGCGCTCCGCCCCTTCGCCACGGCGCGACACCCTCGGAGAGAAGGGAGCGACCCGCCGGCGTACTCCGTAGCTCCGGACAGTCCCGCCAGAAGGATCTCAGCGCGTGAACGAGACGGTGTTCAGCGCCGCTTCGGCCTCAGCAGATACGACCGGCAGGCCTTCGCCCCAATCGGTGAGGCTCACGGCGTGACCGCTGAAGCGGCACGGCGAATGGTCGGCCGCGTCGTCGCCGAGCTCGACAGCCCAGATGCTCATCATCGCTTCGGCGGCTATATCGCGCCGATCTGGCAGGCAGATAAGCCGGTCACAGCCGGGTCCTACCATTGAGCATGCGGAGGTGGAGGTGATCGAAGACGGTGGCGCTGGAGCAGACGCCGCCTCAGGCGAGGGGCTACTTGGACAGGTCCTGGCCTTGGCGAGCGAATGGGCTGACGAGGGCAACCTCACTCGCGCGGACTTCGCGCAGATCATCGACGCTGTAGAGCTCCCCGCTCGGCTGTACCGGAGTGCTATCGACGTGATCGCGGCCTCAAGTCTGCAGATCGTCGACGACACCGACGTCGACGATGACGAGGACGAGGACAACGGAGACACGGGGTCGGGAGCACGTAACCCATACGGCCGGATCCTCAGTCACACTCTTCTGACCCCCCAGGAAGAGGCGGCGCTCGGGCAAGTCATGGAACGTGGCCACCTCGCCCAGCAGGCACTCGACGCTCTCGATCTCGACGAGGCCGCTCGGATCGAGTTCGAGCGCCAAGTCGGAGACGGGCGGGCCGCCGCCGACAAGTTCGTCGCGCACAACCATCGCCTCGTGATGGGTCTCGTCTACAAGTACCAGTGGGCCTGCTCACCGGGACTCGACCTCGATGACCTGTTCGAAGAGGCCTACTTCGGTCTAGCCAGGGCCGTGACAAAGTTCGACTGGCGTAAGGGTTACAAGTTCTCCACCTATGCGACATGGTGGATTCGACAAGCCATCACTCGCGCCATCGCGGACAAGAGTCGGGCAATCCGCCTACCGGTACACGCTCACGACAGCCTCATCAAGATCATGAAGGCGCGCGACGAACTAATTCAAGCCCACGAGCAACCCACTGTGGCGGCGCTCGCACGCGCCACAGGCGTGGCCGAGGTGCAGGTACGGACGCTGCTTGACATGGGCAGGGACGTGCAGTCTCTGGACAAGGTGCACGGCGATGGAGGCTCGACGCTCGGTGCGCTCATTGCCGATCCAACGGATTCCGGTCCAGAGGCCGCAGCGCTCAACGGTGAGCTCTCAGACTTGTTGCAGGAAGTACTGGAGGAGCTCACGCCCAGAGAGCGCGATGTGGTCGAGCGTCGATTTGGTTTGGGAGATCATGAACCGGAAACGCTTGAGCTCCTCGGCGAAGCCTATGGCGTTACTCGAGAGAGAATCCGCCAGATCGAGAGGAAGGCCATGAACAAGCTTCGCATTCGTTGCTCTCGTGCCCGCTTTGACTCCTTCGCATCACCGAGACAACCTGAGGTCACATGATCGCTTGCTTTGAGTGTAGGAACCTCGAGGCGTTCGTTCAGGTGTCGCCTCGTGGCGACGCCCGTCCGATCGCCATTAGCATGCACGAGGGCCCGGTTCCGTCGCCGTGGAGTGGAGCTGACGACCGGGGTCCAGGCCTCTACTGCGCCAAGTGCGGCCAGAGCATCGAGGTCGACCTCCAGGAGGCCCGGCTGATCGATGACCGCCTGGACTTCGTCGCCCCTGGCGACTTCGCCGCCGGCCCGATCACCGAGGAGATTCGCGCTCTCCGGCCCGATGCCGATTGGTATGAGCTCGAGCTGGAGCCACGCGCTCCGGCCTTCGGTGAGGTCTCCGGGGACCTCCACCCTGCGGTCACCGACGCTCTCTCGAGGACGCGTAGGAGCCGGCTATTCACACACCAGGCTCTGGCCATCGACGCCGCGCTGTCTGGAGCGAACGTGCTGCAAGCCACGTCGGCCGGTTCAGGCAAGTCCCTCGGCTTCACTGTGCCGGTGCTCGACCGGCTCGCCCGCGACGAGACGGCCACGGCGCTCTTCCTGTTCCCACTGCGAGCGCTGGCGAATGACCAGATGGACTCGCTCAGTTCTCTGGGGGTCATCGACGACCCGTGGCTCAACGACACGTTGTTCGAACTCGACCTCGGCGGCGGGGTCAGCCCGATCGGAGTCGGCCGTCACGATGGGGCCACTCCGGTCCATGAGCGAGCGATGATCCGCCGCTCGGCTCGGATTGTCATCTCGAACCCCGACTCGTTGCACTGGGCGATCCTCCAGTTCGCCCGCCACAAGTACAAGGACAAGTCGACCTGGCGAGCCTTCTTCAAGGGCCTCCAGTACGTAGTGATCGATGAGATCCACGCCTACCAAGGAGTCTTCGGATCGAACGTCGGCAACGTCCTCCGCCGATTGCGGCGGATGGCTGCGCACTACGGCACATCGCCGCAATTCCTGGCGGCGTCGGCCACCATCGGAAACCCGATCGAATTGGTCACGGGCCTTACCGGTCTGGATCAGTTCACGCTGGTTGACGACGACGGCTCCGAGCGGCGCAAACGAACGATCCTGGTCTGCAACCCGCCACTCCGCAGCGAGGACCACGCTGAGGATGCTGATGACGACGACTCAACGGAGGGCGTGCCCGACGAAGACCTCGGACGCGTTGCTCCCCAGACCATCGCCATCGAGCTCGCCGCTTCGGCCGCCCTCGCCTCACTCAACCACCCACCGGTCCGGGTCATCGGCTTCTGCCGATCGCGGAACGAAGTGTTCGGACTCACGAAGCGACTGCAGGCCCGTCTGAAGGATCTGAAGCGGGCCGACCTCGGCGCCGCGGTAGCCCCCTACGCCGCGACCTTCCTCGCCCGCGACCGAGTCGAGGCCGAAGGCAAGCTGCGGGACGGTTCGACCCTGGCGGTCATTTCCACGAACGCACTCGAGCTGGGCATCAACATCCCTGACCTCTCCGTTGCCCTGCTCGTCGGCTATCCCGGTCAGATCTCGTCGTTTCGTCAGCGCGCCGGCCGGGTCGGCCGCGCCGGCGAAGGCGTCGTCGTCCTCATCGTCGGCGACGACCCGCTCCAGCAGTTCATCGCCGGTGACGCCGACACCCTGCAGAGCCTCCTCGACGGGCGGCCTGAGGAGGTCGTCATCAACCCCGAGGCCTCCCAGATAGCCCAGCGCTACGGCCTGGGCCCGGCCCAAGCGGAGCTCGGTGGCATCTGCTTCGAGGATGTCGAGTACTTCGGCCCGATCGTGGATGAGCTCCTGTCGTCAGCGACGGGCCCGCCCGATGCCGAGCACCACAGCCGCCAGTACTGGACGGTCCCCCTCGCTGACGAGCCCTACACGGATCTTCGAGGCACCGGTGGCGGACGAAGCCTCACCGTCATCGCCCAGAAGGGTCGCCAGCGCGAGCCGGTTGGGGTCATCGGTGAGGACGTCGCTCCCCGTGATTGCTTCGTGCCGGCGATCTGGTTCGGCCCGGAGGGCGACCTGTTCAAGGTCATCGGCTTCGACATCGACGCCGGCGAGATCTATTGCGAGGGTCCGGTCGATGTGCCCTACCTCACCCGCGGCGTTCCCTTTGACCGAGTCGCCGTGATCGCGGACCAGGCCAACACAGTGCACGTGAATGGCGCGGCGCTCGGCTACGGCGCCCTGGAGATCACCCGGCAGGTCCAGTCCTACAAGGAGCTCCCGTTCTCCGGGAACGAGCGATCCAAGTCGGTCGAACGAGCTTGGCCACCGCACGCCTTCAACACGGTCGGGCTGCACCTCACCCTTCCGGCTTCGTGGGTCCCCGCCGGTGAGGATGCCGACCAGACGGTGAAGGCCGTCGAGCACGTCCTGCTGTCGCTGGCACCGGCTGTGGTCGCCTGTGACCCCTACGACCTCGAGGCGTCGAGCAATGGCACGACGATCTACCTCTACGACTCGTTCGGCGGCGACCTGGGGCTCTCAAAGCCCGCGTTCGAGCGCTTCACCGAGATCGTGGGCTACGCACTCGAAACAGTCGAACGATGCTCCTGTGACACCGGCTGTCCCTCCTGCATCATGCTGTCCCGTCGGCCAGACGGGAATCGCGACCTCTCGAAGACCGGCGCCATCAAGGTCCTCCGAGACCTCGCAGAAGCACCGGGCGGCGAACCGAACCTCGTGGGGTCGTAGAGCACAGTGCAGGCCGAGCTCAAGGGGAAGGTAAACGTCACCTCCACTCAACCCGGTGAACGTCTCGAGGACACGCTGACCGACGCCGTCTTCAGCGCTGTTGCCTATCTGCAGCGAGGCGTCGTTCTGGCCAAGCTCCTTCGTGCGGCGTTTCCCACGATTCCGTTCAGTACGCACGAGATCAACCAGGCAAAGCTCACGTTCTGGCCAAGGTTCTCCAACGGCGTCGAGCCCGACGTGATCATCGAGGTCGGGCCCTGGGTCGTCGTAATCGAAGCCAAGTACGGAGCACCCTTCTCGAAGGGACCCGACCCAAGGGACCATCAGCTGTATGGCGAGTGGCGAGCCGGACGGGCATCAGTCAGCGCCCGCAAGCTTCAAGGCCCGCTTCTCCTCGCGGTAACGACTGACCCCGCCGAGCCGCCCGACATCGGGCTCGTGCGGGGGCTGGTGACCCAGGATGAACCCAGCGAAGAGTCGATCCCGGTCGAGGAGCAGATTCGATGGCTTCGCTGGCAGACGATTGCTGCGATCATCGAAGCGGCACTGTCCGAGTTGACACTTCCCGAGTGCCGACTTGCTGAAGATCTCCTAGCGCTTATGGACAGACGAGGAGTGCGCACTGTGTTTGAGGGATTTGAGCCCGAGGACTACTGGCTTGTTACGGCTGCAGCCCGTGTCGGCGTAGCGCGGGTGTTCCCGAGCATCGCAACCCTGGCCGAAGAGCTGAGTGGCCTACTCGCCGAGGACGACATCGTGTGGGGTGCGACGGAGAAAGGAGTGTGGTCGTTTCGGAGTCTTTCAGTCGGCAATCCCGGTAACTGGGGCACCACCTACATCATGCTCCCGTTCTGGCCAACCACATGGCCGGCCCGATCGGGCAAGAGCATCCAGGTCGTGCTTTACGTGATGTTCGACTTCGTCAACCCTGCTGTCGAAGTGGGCTACTTCCAGGCCACCACCGCCTACAGCACCGCGAAGAATAGCTGGCAGCCACTCGCTGCTGATCTCGCGACCGAGATCGCGAGGCTGCCGGCCGAGTACCAGGTCAGTGTCAGTGACGGCGACTACACGAACCGTGAGGAGTTCCGCTCGGCACCGGAAGTGGAGGGCGACTGGCTCGCCGAGGCGGTGGCAACCCACCGCCGCATCACGATTGCGCGTCGACTGCCCATCGACACAGTGACCTCGGCCGAGACCCTGCGGGCGATGATCGTGGAAGACGCAGCCCGCTTCGGAGCCATGCCAGTGATTCGGAAGTCGGCGGTGAACGCTGGGCTACTCGCCGCTGCGCCCCCCGGCTGATGCCGTCGAGCGGCTCGCGCATCGACGACACCACGACTCTGCCCGCTCATCAAGCGGACGCCGACTGTCCAGTTGTCGAGCCAGTTGTGGAGTTTGAACACGATCGGACCTGCCGCCAAACATCAGCATCTGTGCGGATGTCCGAGCGCGGTGCGGTCAGCTCATCGTGGACGCTTCTCGACCCCGATGGCTCGGAGGTAGCCGAGGTGGACCTGCTCCAGGCCACCGCCCGGACTGCCGACCATCTGTACGCACTCGACAACCCCGAGCAACTGGCACACTCTCGCGGGAATGAGCAAGAAAGGATGAGTGGTGGTCCGGAGTAGGAAACATCTCGAACGTCGGATGACTCCCGCGGCGAAGGCGCACGCGGCGGAGCGGGCCAAGCGGGCCTCGTCGAGAGCGCCGCGGTGGTGTCGTCATGCCCTGGAGCAGACGGACTGCCCGGTTTGCGGCGAAAACCCCCGCACGGTGTACATAGCCGGCGGCGGCACGACCTTCCATTTACGTAAGGACTGCCCGTCGCTGGTGAAGGGCCAGACGAAGGTCGAGCGACGCGGCGGTGTGACCAGTCCGATCACTGCCGTCGGCCGAAAGGCTGCTTCGCAGGTCGAGTTCCGTGACCCGTGTCGAACCTGCGTGAAGAAGCCGCTCGAGGAACGCAAGTAGTCCCTACACCGCAAGCCTGCCCTGGGCCTTGCGGCGCTCGTGGCGGATTCGGTAGCGGAGCTGTGAGAGGCGTGAGGTGGGCGCCTTCGGATCATCGAGCAAGGTGGCGACTGCGGTCTCGGCCTCATCCAACAGCCCGGCGTCTATCAGCGCCTGTGCTGCCAACATCCCGACCCACGCACTCTCCTCATCCTCGTCGGTCGTTCCGCGCGAGTGCTCGAGGATGAACTCCTTCGCTCGCTCGATGGCGTCTCGGTCCTCGGCCCGAACGGCAGCAGCAAGGAGCGTTCGAGCCGAGTACTCCCCTGCATCCAGCTCGAAGGCATTCTCGGCCATGGTCACGGCCTGTTCCGGTTGACCCTCAGCGAGCAGCGCACGGCTATACGGGTTCGCCACGTAGGCCGTCTGCTCCTGCGCCCACGCCTTCCTGAGGTGCGCCAGGGCACGATGCACCTGCCCGATGTCGATCAGCGCCGCCGACAGGGTGGTGCGGGCCGGAACGCTGTCCGGATCGAGCTCTAGCGCGTGAGCAGCAGCCTCAGCTCCGAGATCCGATCGGTCGATCTTGCGGAGCTTCGAGCACAGTTGCGTGTACGACGGTGCTGTCGGATCGCTGTGCAGAAGTCGAAGCTCCTCGAGCCAGTACCGAGTGTCACCCAGCGACTGGCCGCCTTCCTCCGGCCCGACCTTGGCCTCGATCTCCGAGAGCCGTGCCTGAGCATCGACGATCGCCGCCGGAAGCTCCCCGAGGTTGGTCGCTCTTCCGAGCCGCGCCAGCACAATCGCCCGGGCCGCCTCGACAACCTTGGGGATGGAGACGGTCGAGCTGCGCAGCACTTCCTGCATCGCTCGCTCGCCCGCTTGGTCCACCAGGTCCCAACGCTGGTTCTGGCGTGCGATCCGAACAGTGTCCATCAGCTCGGCGAAACCGGCCCGCTCCGAACTAACGATCGCCTCGGCGTCGGAAACCGTCTCGACCCGGCGGGCCTCACCCTCCACATCCAGAGAATGCCTCACGTGAGACACTCTCTGCAGAGGGACTGCCTACACGGTGCTCGCTTCGTACCATGCGCGCATGCCTCTCACCGCCCGGCCTGGCGTGTTCTGCCTCGAAGGCGACTGGTCGAATCGGCTGACCGACCGCTCCAGCGTTCGCCCGTTGCTCGACCTGGTCGAGCAGCTCGGATTCGCCAAGACGATCTACCGGGACATCGGCACCCCGGCCGAGCTCGAGCATTACGTCAGCAAGTGGACGCAAAAGCGGTATGCCGCCTATGGCCTCGGCTACTTCGCCTTCCATGGCACCGCTGGAGCACTCTGGATCGGGCCCCAGTCAGTCTCGCTCGAGCAGTTGGGCGAGCTCATCGACGGTCGGGGGGCCGGCCGGATCGTTCACTTCGGCAGCTGCTCGACGCTTGACGTTGACGACGCAACCCTGCAGGGATTCCTCAAGTCGAGTGGGCTGCGTGCGGTCTCGGGCTACGGCACCGACATCGAGTGGCTCGAGTCTGCGGCGTTCGACCTGCTCCTGATCGATGCCCTCACTCGCTACCAGCGGGCCGACGCAGCGTTCAAGGGTGTCGTGAAGCGGTACCCGGATCTCATGAAGCGGCTCGACCTGCGCTACGCCTGGCGCACACGGTAAGAACCTGTGCTGCACTGGTCGGATGGCCAACCAGGACTCAGGACGGATCGGCAAGGCTGTCGAGCACCTTGTCGCTGCGACGCGCATGCTCAGGACACGGGGACAGCTGAACGTCAGTACGGCCCTTCTCGATGACGAAGGGGTGGACCTCGTCTTCTTCAGACGCGACGGATCGGCCACGCTCGCCGTGCAGGTCAAGGCCCGCACCACCGATGCCGTGACGATCGCTGACAAGGGACGGTTCATCGGCAACCTCAGCGCGAGCACCTACCGCCCCCGAAGTGACCTCTACCTGCTCTTCCTCGTCGTGGATCCCGAGACCTGCGGCATCGGTCCGTACTGGTGGGTGCCGAGTCTCGAGTTCGACCCGAACGTCACCAGCGGTGGTAAGCGGAAGTTCATCGCGTCAACGAAGGACGGCTCGAACGACCAGTGGTCGAGCTACCGACGGGACGAGTTCCTCGAACTCCCCCAGCTCATCATCGATCAACTGGAACTACTCGAAGCCACGAGCTCCTGATCCCGGGGCGACGAAGACTTCGTACCCGTCGCTCAGCGACGGGTGCATGGCACCACTAAGCCAGACGCGGGCTGCCAGCCCCAGACGGCCAGTGCGAGTCTTGACGACGACCCGGAGCGATGGGTCGGCAAGGACCGCTGCGTGTAGGGCCAGATCGCAGAAGCGGCAGCCGCAGAGCCAGGCGCCGTAGGCGAGCGGGCGCTCGGGATGGTCGTGGGCGATCCAGACGGCCACGTGTTCCCCTGATGTCGATGGACACTCGGGGAAGCGTCGGAGGAGAGGTTACGACGGCCCTACGACACTGCGGCGAGGACGGGCGGACGAGCGCGCTCCCAGACGAAGTCGGCCAGGCCTGCCATCGACGCCTCGACGTCATCCGGGCTCCCGGTCAGGTCGACCTTGTACATGACCAGTCTCTTGCCGGCGTGGCGGACCACCACGGTGTTGTCTGGCTGCTCGCCGTCGGACAGGCAGTACACGAGGACCCCCTCGTCGAGGTCCATCGCCGTCGTGTACGCCAGGAGCTGGTAGTAGTCGCTCGCTCGGGCCGACGTTCCTGCGGTCAGCTTGTACTTGGCGTCCCCGACATACACATCGCGGCCGGCCATGCGGAACACGAGGTCGGGCGCCATTGGGATCCGACGGCCGGCGCCCAAGTACTCGAGAGGCTCTTCAACGACGTCGAGCCGGTCGGCCAGTAGCCGGCGCAGGCGTCCGGCCACGAACCGCTGGTAGACGTCGTTCATGTCGACGAGGAACGTGCAGGCCTCCGTCTTGCCCGTCTGGTCCACCAGCGTGAGGTTCCGCAGAATCAACGCTGCGAGCCGCAACGCGGGCTCGTAGTGCCGATTGAGCCTCGTGAAGACCATCCGGTCGAGGTCATCGACCTTGATCGGCACGTCCTCCACCTCATCGAGACGGGAGAGGTTGCGCAGGACAAGTCGGCGGGCGGCAGGGTCGACACCCGGCACCCGAAGGACGCGCCGCAGGCCCGCTCGCAAGAACTGGTTCTCGGCGATGTCCGCTGTGTACTCGTCGAACCGGCAGGCCAACGGCGACGGGATGCCGGGATGTCGCAGTTGCTCAGCGATGTCGATGCGTCCTCGTAAGGCGATCAAGCGCTCACGGTGCTCGCGATATGAGCGCAGGACACCTCGGGCGAGTGTGGCATCGACGGTTCGGGCGAAGAAGGAGACCACTGCAGGGAGCAGGTCGTGGCTCGACGAGTAGGCGAACGCGCCTTCTCCCCACGCCGACGGCGGCAGACCGACCTCGAGGAGGAGGAAGACGTTCTCCGGCCGGATCTTGGGCCGGATGAGGACGTGGACCTCAGGGAGGACCAGGCTTCCGACGTAGCTCCCAGCCGTGATCGCCCACTGGCCTGCCTGGCCAGTCGGGGCAACGCTCAGCGCCGATCCCGCCGCCGCCTGAAGCCGACGCACGTCCGGATCAGGCAGATCCTCGATCGTCGTCTCGTACTCGACCAGCCGGAGGCGAACTGGCTCAGCCGCCGCCGTCGTCACCGTCACCTCCACCCAGGTCGTCATCGACGGCATCGGGGGTCGCTCGTCTCCGGTACCGGCTGAGAACGGCATCGAAGCGGTACTGCTCGATGCGGGCCGCCTCACCGAACAGTTGGTCCTCGATGGTTGGGAACACCGAGTACTCCCACGTACGACGGACGACGGTTTCGTCCAGCCCCTTGCGCATGAAGTGGCTCGGTCCGATCTGCAGGTGCGGTCCGCCGAGATCTCGCATCAGCTCGTCGTTGACCATCGCCAGCATCTCGCCCACCCAGGCCGGCTCCTTCTCCCTCTCCAGCCACCGCTCGAGCAGACCGGCCATCGGCCCCTCGTGGGGGAAGAACGGGATGAAGTGGAACCGCCGCCGGAGGGCAGCGTCGACCAAGGCGATCGACCGGTCCGCGGTGTTCATGGTGCCGATGAAATGCAGGTCGCCGGGAAGCTCGAAGGCCTCCTCGGGTCGGTAGAGCGTTCGGATCCTCTCCTGTCGGTACTCGAGCAGGTAGAGGAGCTCACCGAGGACCCGCGGGAGGTTGGCTCGGTTGATCTCGTCGATGACCATCACGTGCTCGACCCCCGGGGCCTGCTCGGCCCGTTCGGCGAGCAGGGCTAGCGGACCGGGGGTGAGGCGATAGGTGAGCTGCCCATCCGCACCCAGGTCCGGGCGGTACCCCTCAAAGAAGTCCTCGTAGGAGGTCGAGGGATGGAACTGCACGATCATCCGCCGGGAGGGGTCAGGGGCCAGCGCCTCTGCCAGCTTCCGGGCCAGGTAGGTCTTGCCGGTCCCCGGCGGGCCGTAGAAGACGACCTGGCCCTTCTCGCGCATCAGCTCGATGATCTCGGCCAGGAACGACTCGTCGACCAGGAGCTCCTCCGCTAGGCCGGCGAGCACGTCGGTGTCGTCGACCGGCGGCAGCGAGTCCCGCTGAGCGAGCCAGAACAGGAACTGGCCCATCCCCCAGGGGTCGTTCGGGAAGTAGGGATCGAGGCGGCCGCGCAGGAGGTCGTTGGCCTGGACCTGGCGTTCTCCTCGAGTCGCAGAGTCTGGAGGTGGGTCGATCGACAGCAGCCGGAGCATCCGAAGCTTTCCGTGGTCGCCGAGGTACGGGAAGACGGGGATGAACCGCTCCGGGTGACAGATGGCCAGCAGCTTCAGCAGGACCGACTCGCCGAGCCCCCGCACCTTGTCGGCGTCGAGGAGGCGGTCGATCCGATGCTCGACCGGTTCATCCTCGCCCCATACGAACCCGCTGATGCGAACGAAGATGTCCTCGAGCTCCGCAGCGTCCGCGTCACGGATCGTGGTGTTCAGCACGGACATCGGACCAGGACCGCCGTAGCGGTCCGTGTTGATCAGGCTGCGGAAGGCGGTGAGGTCGACCAGAGCGATCTCGTCGGGCGCCAACTGTCGGGCCATCACCTCACGGTCTGCCCGATGGGACTCGTCCTTCGCTGTCGGGTATCCCCGGGAGCCGATGAACTCCGCGACCAGTGCAGCCAAGGGGTCGTCGCCCTCGGGCAGCGGTACCCGGTCGCCCGCCAGCTCCATCAGCTTGTCCATGGCCGGCTGGAGCGCCGAGGTCACCGCGACGATCTCGCGACCGAGGTCCTCGACCTCGTAGATCGACTCACCGGGGTAGGTCTTCAGCGCAAAGCGCTCACCGACGAGCCCTCGAAGGTCGAGGCTCGCATTTGACTGGTCGCCGCCGACGAGCTCGAACCCGTCAGGCAGCAGAGGTTCGATTGCCGCAGTCGCCTCTTCGTACCAACCGTCGCGGACCCAGCCGATCCGCAGCCCGATCCCTGCGCCGTCGGCCGTCACCACGAAACGCATCGACGGACCCGGCGAGCCCACGGAGGGCACCCGCCAGTCCACCCACGCATTCTCCCGATACCGCTCGGCCTTCCACAGAGGGCTCGGGAGCTTCAACACCAATGAGCGTCCGAGCGCCTCGGCCACTTCGTCGTGGTAGGCCCGCCCGAGGTAGCCCACGCTACTGACGAGCACCTGAGCGTTGCGCTTCGCCGTCGCCGACACGTCGGCGTCGGCATAGCTCCCGTCCTCGAAGAGCAACTCGTCTCTGGCCCAGCGGCAGCGCTCGATCACCGTCGGGTTGAGCCCGATCCTCTGGGTCTTGTCCAGCCAGGCCAATACGTCTTCGGCCCGCTCGAACGGCACACCGAGCTCGGTCATGCGCTCGAAGTACCACCGGTAGTCGGCCCCATGGTCGCCCTGGCTGTACTCCCCGCACAGCGACCCGAGCTGGTTGACGGCGCTGGGCCAGGCAATCGGCCACGCCGTGTTGTCCGCCAGTCCCCAGAAGTAGGAGCAGAGGAACGGGGCCCGAGCAGGAGCGGGGTGAGCGCCGACCTTCACCTGCTGAACGAAGCCCACCAGAGCGGTGATCTTCCGCACGGCATCGTCGATGTCGTCCGGCAACGCCAGGACTTCGATCAGGGTGTACGCCAGCTCGCCGCCATCTGGGGCGGCGTTGACCAACTGGTTGACGAACATCTGGCCCTGGAAGCCGTTGAAGCCGAGGGTGCCCGGCTTGGTCGCCCAGGCCTGGAGAGCATCCTTGAAGGCGGCCGAGTCCCGTTCGACGGCGAGCTGATCCAGGATGCTCATCGCCTCAGCTCGGGACGTCTGGAATCCGTCGTCAGCGAGTGCGGCCGCCTTGACAGCGTCTGCGTCGGCGTCGAACTGCGCCGCGATCATGGCGAACCAGCGTTGGAGGTACTCGGTTTCTCGGTCAGTCATTGCCTTCTCCGTGTATCAGTCCAACTGCCTGGAGAGCTGCGAGATCGCCCGGCCGGCTCACCACGTGACCGTGCTCGAGGCTCTTGAGCTCGGGCGCGCCGTCCGAGTCAAAGCGCTCTAGGCGAAAGGTCGAAAGTAGGCCACACGTGGGGCATGGGGTCGCGTGGAGGAACGGCCGCAGGAGGATCATGGTTCCGCCCGGATCGAGCAGGTAGAGGCTGCTGGACTCGATCTCCGGGGTCGCTACCACTCGATCGCTGAGCGGAGCGACGGGGTGGTCACCTGTCAGTTCCCGATAGGTGACCACGTTCTGTTGCGAGAGAGCGTCCCACGAAGTGTCCTCGACCAGGACGAGCGGGTAGTTCGTGATGAACGAAGCGCCATCGAGAAGCGCCCGCAGATCCTGAAGCGCTTGATCGAGCAGATCCTCGTCGGTTCCGTCAGCCGGCGGGCGATCGTGCGCACGATCATTTCTAAGGGCGGTGAGCCGCAGCTGCCGGTCGTTGAGCTCGGGGTCGCGAAGGAACTGCGTCACCTCGCTAAGAGGACGCCCAACTGCTATCTGGCGAAACTGACCCCCCGATGCCTCCTGGAGGACGTTGACCCAATCACCGAGAGTCGGGCCCCGACCGTGCGACAGGGCTGCCTTCACCTGATCCCAGGCCGCTATTGCCGTTTGAGCTGAGTGGGCCAGCTTTAGCGACAGGAGTCCCAGGTAGCAGATCAGCGTCTCGTAGCACTTGACGAGTGCCTCGGTCTTCTCCTGGGTGCCACGGACACCTTCTAGTGTCCGCCACCGCCAGGCGATGGGAAGGGGGTATCGAGTCCGCACGCGGTAGTCCAGGTCATCGAGTAGACGCGCCGACGCCACACGCTGACGGACGATCTCGCTGCTCGCCACGAGATCCTGATACGCCTCTCGGGCTGAGGGTTTGGTGAACAACTCGCCCTGTGCTGCTTCGATCTCGTCGGCCCAGGTAGCGAGAGCTTCGCTTGCCTTGTCCAACTCCTCGATCGCGTGGTGGAGCCGAGCGTCGGGGACAGGAACCGGGACCTGGGCGATCCTCGACCAGATCACGTGAAGATCCCACCCTTCGGCTGCGAGGAGTTCGCGGAAACGCTGAGATCTGAGGAACGTCAGCAAGAGGCGCCGCTCGACATCGGAGAGCTCCGGCTTGGGTCGGAGCACCAACACTCGGTTCGATGCCACGAGGGGCAAGTCGGCTTCACCCAGCTCCACCACGGGGAACGTTCGGTTCTCAGGCGAGGCAATCTCCCGCATGCAGATGTCCCCCGCGGCAAGGAGTAGTCGCGAGTCGACCACGGCGCTCGTCCGGATCAGATCATGGTCAATTCCATCGACGGAGATGGCCCTGCCCTCAATCACAGGCGTACCACCGCGATCAACGGGCGTCTCGTCGGACTGACCTCTCCGTGGTCGGACGAGAGGGATCGTCGCCTGTCGTTCGACGAGCGACTCCAGCGGACGCGCATCACCGAAGGCAGACAGCTCCTCCCGTCGCGCGATGAAGTCAGGGTGAAGCCGCTCCCAAACGACAGGCTCCAAGATGGCAGGCGGCTCCCGAATTACCATCCAGTTCTCGGCCGAGCCTCCATCCATGCCGAGCAGCTGATCGAGGGAACGCTCGACCACCTCCGGCTCAACATCACCCCCGAGACGAAGGAATCGACAGAGCGGCGACTCGGTCTTCGCTGGCTCGAACCCAACGACAGTCAGCGAGAACCTCGAGGAGATCCCCATAGACATGGGCCAGGCGTGGGAACCTTCGACGATCAGGTTCGGGAACCTTCCCGCGAACGCAGCAGCTCGGGTTTCCGATCGGGCTGACTTGAGGAGTGAAGCCGGGACGACCGCGACGACAACGCACTCCCGCCCTACCTCATCGAGGGCACTGCGGAGCGCTGCCTCATGAAGGTGCCGCAGGCCGAGTCGCTTGATTGTCGCGCGATCTTCAATCCGCTCGAAGGGAGCGATGAGGAGGACGTTCGTTGATGGTCGCAGCACCCGCGGAATCGACTCGAGGTACGACGGGGTGGGCTTCAGCCCAACTCGCTCGAACTGCGCGAACGCCCCGTGCAGCGCGACCTCCAGCGGCACAATCGCCCTCCAGCGACCTGGCCAGTGCCGAACGACGCTGTCGAGAACGGCCAGAAGGGTGGGCGATGGCTGGAAGCGACCGCTTGACTCCCGACCATGCGACTCACCGTCGGTCATGACATGCACTCGAGGACTCTGAGCAGGCGGGTAGCCCGGACGATCTCGCCTGGCTCGGGGGGTTCGTGGCGAAGGTGAACGATCTCGTTTCGCAGCTCCCGCAGCTCCGCTAGCGAGGCTACGAACTCAGTCTGGTCGAGCGGCCAGGCGAGCTCCCGCCACACCTTCGGATTTGCGAGCAGGTACTGATAGTCACCCAGAGTGAGGTCAGCCGCCGCCGTGATCGGACGACCGTATGAACGGCCGACGAGCTCGGCCAGTGATGACCCGTCGAACGCTTCGTCGAACCGCTTTCGCAGCAAGAGCTCGATCTCCCCGAGCAGCAGAAACGGCATTGCGCGATCACGGAAGGTCGAACTCAGGTCGGTGGTCGTGATGATCCCGACGAGGGCGTTGCCTCTATCCCGGACAAACACAAACTCTCGGTCGATGATGCGGGGGACCACGTCGAGGAGCCCGTCGCTCACCGAAACCGTCTCCGCCTCGACGAGCGCCTCGCTCACGCTCTCTGGGGGAACTCCGCAGAGCCCAGCCTCGGCGATCGACGGCCAGGTGATCGCCGCCGGGTTGCCCTTCTTCCGAGGGACCGCGAGCTGGGAGTACCCCCGCAGCAGCATCCGCGACTGCGCCGTCAGGACCGTGTCCTCAGGCTTGATCGTCTCAAGCCCACCGGTCGCCATGGGCAGGTCCCCCACTCGAAGCCTCCCCCCGCCGGTGGATGCGCTCACCCTCTCTTCCCTCCGATGAGCCTGTACCGACCACGACTCACCCGCTCGAGATCGGGATACGTCGTGCCGTGGTGGTCGGGGGTGCTCGCACACAAGCGAGAGGTCACGTGCGTACGAACCGTCGACTCTCGGTAGCTGGAAGCCCCCATCACCTCTTGGACGATCTCATCCAGGGCGAACTCGCTGCGCCCGTGCCGGCGCTCCAGCCGGGCAATTGCAGCGAGCACCTCGTCCCGACAGGTCACCCTCGGTGCCTCATCGAATCATCAGCGGGCGGCGGCGACAACGGCGTCTCGTAGAGTCCGCCACTCTCGATCGCCTCGGCCATCGCGTCGTACCGCTCGAGAACAAGCAACTCCGTCCGGAACTCGCCATGCCCGCCGCGTTCCTCTGGTCGTACCTCGTAGCGTCGAAGGACATCGAAGGAGTCGATCACCCATTCCACGTCACTACGCCCTAAGCCGTAGAGGTGACAGTAGAGCGCATCAAGCTCGGCCGTGAGTTCCGCCCGACGACTTTCATGCCATCTGAATGGAGGTCCCGCGAATCCGCATTCTTGCCCAAACGACTCAAGTGATCTACTTGTGTATACCAGTTCGACTACTCGCGGCACCACAAAGTCAATGAGGCTCTCATTTCCGAACCAGGGACAAGGACCCTCAAACACCTCAGGCGAGAATATTGGCGCCTGCTGAACCGTTGCGAGTGACATCCGGTTTCCCCGCTGCCGCAACGCGTAGTCACAGCAAAGGGACGCCAAGTTGGACAGCAGAAGGGCCGCTCCGAGCGCCCCGAGGGTCTGAGGGAATCCGACCACCATTGAGTTACCGACGGGCACTGCCGGAATAATTGAGGCAATCATGGTCCGTTCTTTAGGACCCACATCGCGCCACACTAAAAGCCATTCTTTGGACCAGTAGGACTCGATAGCGTGCACAAATTCGGAGTGTTCAACAAAGTACCGCGGCGTAATCTCGAAGTCGGGGCTTGCGTGCTCCTCCCCAACGTGCGGCAGCACGCCCTGATTCGCCTGTGCCTTGGTCTGACCTTCGTAAGTGCCGTAGCGGTGATCGTAGAGCCACACCATCTTTCCCTCATACAGCGGATCGAACTGTGGCGTGGCCGGTTCGCCGCTAAGCAAGTCCGCCCTGACTAGAACGTCTGCATCCTCAGACATATGAAATAGGCGTGTGTGGAACCGAATCCTCCACGGATCGACTTTGCGGTCGTCTCGATCCAAGACTAGCGGGCCAGCGGCACGGTGAATCTTTGCCACGACGCTCGCGTCGTAAGACTTCCTATACAACGGAGCAGTGCCTGTGTTGGGGTTGATCTTCTCGACGTCCTCGGGAGTCAGCACGTATCGACGAGATTGGTCGCCAATATCTTGAGGTTGTCGGAGGTAACCCGTAAGTGCAATGCTCTGTGAGGGTCTTGCGCGACCGGTCAGCGTGACCAACGCAAATTTCGTCTCATGATGCACTTCCGGGAATAGCAATTCCTCATTCTCAAAGCTGTAGAACGTAGCGACCGACCTCTCTTGAACCAGATGTCTAAAGAACTCTGCGTAGGTTGCTCCGACAGCTAACCCCGTTGGGCAAATAAACCCTGCTCGCCCTGTCTCACTCATCATCTGCCGAAAAAGATCAGCGAATACCGCATACACGTTCACGTCTCCCACTGCACCAAATGGGAACTGGCCCGCCCTCATCAAGTGGGCCTCCGCACCAGCAGATCGCAGAGCGGCTGACCACTCTAGGGCGAGGGAATGTTCTACAGTTCCAGCAGGTGCGCAGTAGAGATCGTCGATGAGTTTCATGCGGGACGCCTTATCGGACGTTCGAGCAATTGTTGGATCGCGACTCGCGAACCACTGCTTCTCTTTCAGCTTGACACGTTCCCATGGCGGATTACCCACAAGTGCTGAGAATCCCCCGCGAACGTGGACTTCCGGAAACTCGATAAACCAGTGAAAGAACCGGTGCCGGTGAGCCTCTTCACGCACAGCTAGAACTCCGGAATTGTCCTCGGGCAACACTTGACCTCGGTGGCACGCATAGTAGACGTCCCACGGATGCTGCGTTCGCGAAGTAGAAACCTGATTCGTCTTCAAACAAGTAAATGACGCACACCACGCGTCCGCCGCCATTTGTAGCCGTTGGCGTTCAGTATTTTCTTCAAGACTCGCCCATGCCCTCTGCTTCTTCTCCAGCGCGAGGATGGATTCATCGGTGAGTACGTCGACTGCCAGGAACTCGTCAGCCAAAGCCTCAATGACGACGTCCTGTGACGATTGGCCAGTGAACGAAAGACTAGTTTGGGCCCCATACTGGCGAAGTTGTCGGTTCGAGCGCTTGAATCCATCCACGGCCGACTTGTCGTCGCCATTTAGGACCTTGAACGCAGAGTCAGGTATGCCACCTCGTTGAGATTCCGCCAGAGTCGGGTCCCAGCTGGTGAGCGTAGGTTCATGTATTCCGAGCAGGCTGTTCCCGCACTTCAGGTGGTGGTCGAGGAAGGTGAGGGGTTGGCCAGGGACGTGGCACTCCAGCCAGAGCGACACTTTGGCGAGCTCGATAGCCATCGGGTTGACGTCGACGCCGTAGATGCAGTGGCTGACAACATCCCGGAGGGCCTGCTGGGTCTCGATGGGCGACGGCTCCGGGTCACCCGTCCTCACCGCAGCAAGGCGCTTCGCCATCCGGTGGGCGGCGGCCACGAGGAAGTGGGCGCTGCCACAGGCCGGGTCGCACACCGTCATGGCGAGGATGCCCTGCTCGGCTTCGTCCGGGGGCTTGTCGCCAACGGCCTCGTCAAGGACGGGGTCGAGTGCGTCGTCGAGGATCTGAGCGATCAGCGACGATGGCGTGTAGTACGAGCCGCTCGTCTTTCGTTCATTTCCTGGAGCCGTAGCCAGCCGGAAGGTACGAGCCGACGCGTCGGCGTCGGGCACGAGCTCGAGCAGGGACTCGTAGATCGACCCGAGCTCCTCGGAGCCGAGGTTCCGGTAGTCCACCGAACGGCGGATCCGACCCTGTCGTGTCCAGCAAAGCGCTCGGATCGCCTTGAGCAGGTGGCGGTTGTCGATCTCGGCCCGGTCGAGATCGGGTGTCGTCTCCGACGACCACAAGAACGACCCCAAAGCCGGGAGCGCGAGGGCCGGGACACCACTGGTCGACGACAGGCCGCCGAACACCACCCGTAGGCCGGCCCACAGGTCGGCGTGCGGAGACCCTCGGCTGCCTTCGGCCAACTGCCGCAGGCGCTCGACAGAGTAGTGGTCCCGGTAGCGAGCAACGGCGGTCGGCTCGGCGCCGGGCGGGTGGAGGAGATCTCGTCGCTCAGCGACCAGGAGGAACAGCAGGCGATAGATGGTGCGCAGCAGTTGGCGGTAGAGGTCGTCCTTAGTGGTCTCCCCGGCCCGAAGGCGCTCGCGCAATTCGGTGTTCGCCGGGTGAGCGAGAGCGCCATCGCCCAAAGCCTCGAGTGCCTCCTGCACTCCGACACGCAGCCGGTCCAGGGCGCGGGTGCCCCGCTGGACGGCATCCTCCTTCCATCGCTCGAGAAGGCACTTCTCTGGCGGATCGCCTTCGAATCGGCTGGCGTGGCCGATCAGCCACAGGACCGTGAAGTCGGCGTACTCCTGGCCTTCGAACATCTGCTCGAGGTCGAACTCCAGGTAGGACTGGCGGGTGAGGGCGACGTTGTCGCGCAGGATCCGGAGACGGAGTCCGTTCGTGACGATGGCCCACAGGTGATCGTCGGATCGGTTCAGGTACTCCTGCACGAGCCCGTGCGGCGACACCGTGGCCGCACCAGCGACACCGGGCGTGCGCCGATCGAGGTCGACGCCGATACCGAGCAGGTGCATCGGAACCGTGTCGGCCCATTCGTGGCTGATCGGGTACGCCTTGCCATCGAGGTCCCTGGCCTTGGTCGGCGGAAGAACGCCGAAGCCCAACTCACTCAGAAGCGGGAGCAGCCATCGCTTCCGGGTGAGCTCGACCGCGCCGTCGCCGGCCCCGAGGCTCGAACGCTGATCCTTGAATGCCTCCCATGCCCCCACCATGCGGTTCCACGCCCGGGTCACCCCTTCGTTCAGGCGCTCGGACGGCAGAAGGCCGTAGTCGGTGGACGCCATCCCTTCGAGGTCCGAGTCGCGATCCGCGACACGAGCCAGTAGGTCTGGGGGCAACAGGCCACCCTCCGAGCGGATGCAGGAGAACTGGCTGTCGCGACTCATCGAGGGCCCCCCGGCAGGAGCACGTACACACCGAGTACGTCCGGCGGCAGCTGGGCCGTCACCTCATGACGGACGCCTCGCTCTCGTGCCGCCTCCCGCACTCGCTGGTGCGCCTCGAGGAGCTGAGAGGCTCGGGACTCGGCGTCCTCGACCAGGCGGGCTCGCCAGGCATCCGGCGCGTTCAGCACCTCACGCAGGAAGTCCTGCGCTTCGCTCACGTCGACGTTTCCTGCCGGCTGGGCGGCGAGGAGGCCCTCGGTCTCGTCGGGCGGGAGCCAGTCCGGGGCCGAGGGTGCGCCGCAGAAGGCGAGCACTGCGGCCTCTTCAGCCAGCAGCGGATGCTCGTCGCCTGACCGGGTGACCACGAGGTGGAAGCGGTAACGGGCCAGCAGCAGCGTTGTTCGACGAGCGACGGCACCGGTACGCATCACTCCACACCGTGCCGCGGGCGAGTCGAAGAGAGGGTCCACGGTCGTGTCGAGCAGGTGCGTGGCGAGACCAGCAACGAACGGCTCGGTACGAGCAAGATGACGCTCTCCGTCGGACACGGGCAGGTCAAACCTTGCCCGGAAGGACTCGATGAAGGCGGTGGCATCACGAGCCGCGATCGGTGCACCAGTCAGGTCCACGGTCATCGGGTCGGTCCCTGTGGCCGTGCCGCCGAGGGCCCGGACGGCGTCAGCGACAAACTGCTTGGTGTCTGTCGCGGCGCCAATGGCATCGCGGATCGCGGCAACCTCCGCGGCTACTTCGTCGACCTTGATCGCATGCTGGGCGAAGACCGCACGCGAACGCTTCTCGCGCTCCTCGGCCCGGTCCCAGTCGAGGTGCAGCTGGGCAACACTGGGACCGAGGATCTCATCGAAGCCTTCGAGGCGCTCCTGGGTGGCCTCGCTGGTGAGAAGAACGCGCTCTGCGACCGCCTCCATGACCTCGCCGGCGCTACCGGGAACCGGGATGGCCACCCCGAGAGAACTGCGGATCTTGCGGTGCTTGCGGAGTAGGACCTCGAGGACCGCGTCATCGATGCGGTTGTCTTCGCCGTAGTAGGTGGCAACGCGGACCTGTTCGCGGTCCTGACCGAAACGGTCGACCCGACCCTCCCGCTGCTCGAGCCGGGTCGGGTTCCAGGGCAGGTCGTAGTGGACGACGGCATCGAAGCTGCCCTGGAGGTTGATTCCCTCCGATAGGCAATCGGTGGCCACCAACACCCGCTTCGGATGCTCGGACAGCTCCTCGACTCTCAGCTCACGCTCGGTGTGGGGAAGCCGGCCGGTAACCGCGGTGACTTCAACCGTTCCCTTCAACCGGCTCCGAAGCTCCTCGGCGAGGTACTCGGCGGTGTCGATGAAGCGACAGAAGACAATGGGCGAGAAGCCGTCGTCGAGCAGCTTGCCGATGAGCTTCGCCCCATCGACGAGCTTGGTGTCAGGCGTCCCCCGGAGCTCGTCAGCCTGCTTGGCCAGCTCCCGAAGCCGCCGCCGCAACGACGAGCTGCCGCTGTCGACATCCGGGTCCCCGCCGGGGATGACGTCGACGATGTCCGCATCGCTGTCCTCGCCCAGATCGAGGACCGTCCGCTCGCCGATCTCGTCGGCCTCCTCAACGGTCTCGGTGTCTGCGGCCGCTGCTCTCGTGCGGAGGGTCGCGGCCGCAGCCGCAGGACTCGAGGCCAGCGCACGAAGAAGGGCGAGGGCCGACCACCAGCGAACCCGTTGGCGGTGCTGACCACCCTCCTCGTCTTGGACCGTCTCACGGGCGAGGGCCAGCACCTGGTCGAACAAGGTGCGGTAGGCGGGCGACAGGCGGTAGGTCGGTTCCGGCTTCAGTTCGAGTCGTTCCGGGAGCTTCGTGTCCTCCCCGAGGTAGTCAGCAATATCCAGCCGTTTGCGCTGGACGAGGTGTCGCGCCAGGCGCTCACGATGACGACGATTCCCGTCACCGGAGAGATCGTCTGGCAAGTCAGCGAACTCGGGATCAAGGAACGCCAGCAAGGAGCGGAACGCCCCCTCCTTTCCCGAGTGGGGTGTGGCCGTCACCAGGATCAGATTTCGGTCGGGGTCAGCCGCCAGGGAGGAGACGAGCTGATGGCGCTGGTGGCGCCCGCGAATGCCCTCGCCCGGGTCGGCGCAGGTGTGGGCCTCATCCACGATGACCAGCTCGGGAGCGGTTCGCACGAAGTCGTCACGATGGCGGTCGGACTTGATGAAGTCGGTCGACACGATGACATGGGGGTAGTGCTCGAAGATCGTCCGGCCGTGGGGAATGTCACGCTCCAGGCGGGCGGCCGTGGACGAGAGGACCAGCTCGGCGTCGAGGTGGAACTTGTCGGCCAGCTCGGCCTGCCACTGCTCGGCGAGGTGCGGCGGGCACAGGACGGCGAACCGACGAACGTCGCCGGTGTCGAGGAGCTCGCGCGCGATCAGCGCGGCTTCAATCGTCTTGCCGATACCGACGTCGTCGGCGATGAGCAGCCGGACCGGCTCGAGCTTGAGCGCCATGAGCAGCGGCACCAGCTGATAGGGCCGTGGGTCGACGGCAATACGGCCGATCGACCTGAACGGGCCGGCGCTGCTGCGGAATCCGAGGCGTAGCGCATCCCGGAGCAGGCGCGCGGATGTGGCATCCCCGGGCTGGGTGGGATCGGGGAGTCCGAAGGTCGCCGGGACGACTTCTTCCAGATCGGTGAGGATGCCGGTGGCCTCCAGATCACGGCCACCCAGCGGCTGGACCAGGACGAGGTCGTCGTCGCTACCGGGAAGGACCACCCATTCACGGCCTCGGGCCCGCACCAGGCTGCCGACGGCATAGCTCATCGTGGCTCTCCGAACACTCGGGTGAAGGCGTCGACGGTCTTGGCCCAGTCGTCGCGATAGCCGAAACGGATCACCGTCCAGCCAAGATCCCGCAACGCATCCTCCTGCGCCTGGTCCCGGGCCTGTCGCTCGGGGAAGTCGTGATGCGGGCCATCAACGTAGACCGCCGCGTGTTGGGCTTCGTAGAGGAAGTCCGGCGTGCAGCCGGCGTCTTCGACATGGACATTGGCGCTGTCCGGCAGGCGGAGACCGTGACCGTCGAGATACTCGATCCACTCCTGCTCGAGCGTCGACATCGTGGCCCGATCGAGACCGCTGACATGCTCCGTGCGGGTGGCGGGTGTGGGGCTGGCCACGACGGTGGCCCCGAGGAGCCGCTCCAGAACGGGACGGGCCTCGGCCCGATCCAGATATCGATGGTCGGGCTGATTGCGGTACGACAGGAGGCAGTCATAGCACGCCGCTTCGCAGGGCTGGCCGGGGACCAGGCCGCCCAGGTCGTCTCCACTGTCTGGCTCGTAGTGGCAGAGCTCGAGGGCCTTGCGAGCCACGCGGGCAAGCACCCCGGGCTCATCGACCAGCCGACGCAGGACGCCGGCACCGCCTTCGGCCGCCTCGTAGAGCAGGAGGAGCCGGCGATCGTCGACTGAGGGCAACGGCTCGGCGGCGAGCTCATCGTCCTCGAGCTGGAACGTCACCTGGATCGCTGACTTGAGCGCCGCCTGCAGCGAGGCCATCTGCTCGACGCTCAAGGACTGGTTCGGTTCGATGAGGAGGCAGTTGCGCCCATCCTGCACGTAGGGGATCACCCGCTGAACCCTGCTCGTCATCGGGTCGTCGTCGCCGGCCTCGGCGTCCGGCTCCTTCTCCCAGTAGCCCCGCTCGACGTCGAGGTGGAACCCGAACTGGTTGGGGTTGGCCCGCCGGCGCCAGCCGAGGTTAAGCCGCCAGATCGTGGCCGTGTCGCCGTACTCGAGGTGGGCGACCGGGACCCCGTCGACCTCGACCTCGGCCGTGCGCTCGGACGGTGCGTCATGGCGGCGGGCGAAGCGGACGGCTGTGCGCAGTTCGTAGCCGTGACGCTGACGCTCCTCCTCGTCGGAGTGGATCCGGTCGCGGCGCACGGTGGCCACGTTCTGCAGTCGGAAGAGATCGGCCATCGCCGGCGCCAGCGGCTCGTCGCAGCGCTCACAAACGTCGGGTTGGGAGTCGCCTTCGAGGGGATGCATGTAACCGCATACGTCGCAGCGTTTCGCCCGGAGGGTCAGCACGGGCGTGCCCTCCGAGTCGGCCTGCTCCGACACGGGAAGCAGGACGCGGTTGATCCGATACCGCGAGCCCTCGTGGTAGATCAGGCTCTGAGGACCGAACTCCGCCACGGCCAGGAACCTCGGGCGTTGGACGTACTCGGCATCCTTCCGACCCCGCCGACCGGGCACGAAGGCCGAGAGCGGGAGACGGGGGAAGGCATATCCCGGCAGGAAGCCCTCGCTGGCGAAGTACCGATAGCTGTAGAAGTCGGACTGGAAGCGGGTGTCGGCGGAGGCGGCCAAGAGCTCGAGCTGGTTCTCCGCTTCGGACCGCAGACGCTTGGCCTGGCTGCGGTCCTTCGGCGACCGACTCCGATCGAGGATGACGTCGTTCTGCACCCGGAACTGGTTCTGCGCGGCGCGATAGAGGCTGCGCCAACGCTCCGTCGACGAGCGGAACGAGCGAGGGATGCCATCGAGCACCTCTTCTAGCCAGCTCTCCGACCACCACGGCGCATCGGCCAAGACCTCCGGCGTGAGATCGGCGACGACACGCCGTGCGGTGTCCCGGGCCCGGGCTCGGGGACCAGGATCGTGGAGCGCCGTGTCTACCGTGGGCAGCAACGGAGGGTCATCCACACCCTCGCGAACATCGAGCACGTCGTGGAGGGAGCGGCCCAGGTCGAGCTGGCTCTCGGTCAACCAGATGGCCTGCACGTGGGCCCGGACCAGGTCCTCGTTGGCGAGGTCGAGCCGAGGCGTCGACACGGCGCCGGCCACCATCAGCTGGGGCCGCTTGAAGAAGTACTGGTCGTGGGGGCTGCCGGAGGTGCAGTAGGTGAACACCAGTGCCGGTTGCCCGCTTCGGCCCGCTCGACCGGAACGCTGTGCGTAGTTGGCCGGGGTGGGCGGGACGTTGCGCAGCCCGACAACGTTGAGCTCGGCGATGTCGACACCCAGCTCCATGGTCGGCGAGCAGTAGAGGATCGGCAGATCGGCCTTTCGGAAGCGACGCTCCCGCTCGATTCGCTCGTCCACGGGTACCTGCGCGGTGTGCTCGCGGGCCTCGAGATCGACGAGCCCGTCGGCGACCGTGCGGTAGAGGTCGACGAAGAACTCGTACTGATCGAGCTCGAGCTCCTCCTCCGGCGCCGTCGGCATGCGGATGGGGTCCCGGTAGGGGCTGGTCCCCTCCCCTGCCGACCACACCATGGCGTCGGCCGGCACCTGGTACACGGGATCCCCCTTGGCGGTCTCCCCCACCTGCTCGACGAGGGCAGCGACCTTCAGGGTGTCGAGCAGCTGGGTGATCACCTCCGCCGAATCGTCGACGGTCAGGCGCTCGTCGAGGTGCGGGAACGTCGTGGGCCGGCGCAGGTACTGGCCGAAGCCGCCGCGGGTGGAGAGGTAGACCCACTCCCGGTTGTCGCCCGGCTGCTGAGAACGGGGAACGACGGACCGGGCGTACTCGAGGTCCTTGAGGTCGTCGTCCAGGGCCCAAGTGCCGACCAGGCGTTGGCTGCTGCGGGCCAGGAGCGTCTCCTGGATGTCCCGGTCGAGGTAGTCGACCTTGATCGCCAGCTCCCGACGCATCCAGTCGAGCAAGGTGCGGCCCACTCGCTCCCGGGTCTCGGGATCTGCCCCGGAAAGGGCGGGGTGGCGCAGCTCCCAGTGACTCTCACTCGCCGCCAGCTCGTCGAGCGACTTGTAGCCCACCACGAGCAGCCCGCACTCCTCGAGGTTGGGAGAGGTGATGCGCCAGCCCCGTCGCTGGTCGAGGTAGAGGCGGTACCCGAGGACGTCACGCAGCGTCTTTTCGGTATCCGCTTTCGCGCGAAAGGCCAGGTCGGGGTCGACGGCGTAGGAGTCGAACGGGACGTCCAGCGCAGTGAAGACCGCACCCGCGAGCAGGTCGTGCTCGAGGCCTTCGGCGCCAGCCGCCTTGGCCGCGCTGTAGAGCGCAGCCCGGAGTTGGGTCACCTGGACGAAATCGTTGAAGTGCCCGGCCTGTAGCGACGCGTCCTGACGGTTGTCGGTGAAGGACAGCAGCTTGCGAGCGATCGCGGGCAAGGTCGCATCGCGACGCAGATGGCGCACCGCGCTGAGGCTCAGCACAGTCGTGGCGGTGCTTCGCCCTTCCGACCCGAGAGTTGTCAACTTGGTGTAGTCGCTGCGAATCCGGCCGTGGTACGAGACGCCACAGCGCAGGCAGAAACGGAACGGTGCGGGGAACCACCACCCGACGGTCTGACCCAACTCATCGCTGTTGTCCCCCAGCCGTCCGAGGGCGTCGACCGACACCGGACGAGGGATGAGGCGGCGATGATCGGACTTCACCACGAGGCGCCCCGGCTCGAGCCAGTCCTCGGGCAGATGTTGCGCCGCGGTTTCGATGTCGTCGGGCCACGGGTTGTCCGTCGAGAGATAGAGGAAGCCGGCCTGGAGGCCATCGACACCCCCGCGGTCGCCGAGATCCCGTGGCAGGAGATGGTCGCCCGACTCCGTGGACTCTCTGTGGACGGCGTAGTAGTCCTGACCGCAGCGGCGACAGAACGCCAGCGGGAGGAGCACCGCGTCGCGTCCGCCGGGCACGAAACGCTGCCGGTGGATCGTCAGATGACGATGCGCCTCGGACTCCGGCGAGGCCCAGACGGTTTCGCCCTTCGAAATGAACTGGTGGAGGCGGAAGGCGAACACGGGGAACCCGTTGTCGGGATCGGTCACCTCGAACCCGGCCAAGAGCTGACCCCGAATGGCCTCGGCGCAGTCGCTCGCGTCGATGCCTGTCACCGATGACAGCTCGTCGGCGCCACCGCCCTCACCAGTGATCGGCCTCGGGACAGCGCGGACCAGCCGGTCGTCGTCGGTACTGATACCGAGCGCCGATTCGACCCAAGACGACAGCGGATCGTTGACGAACTCGCTGTAGGTCGGCACCGCTTCCGGCGACAGAGGCCCCTGTTCGAGACGAGCCTTGAGGAGTGAACGCGTGGCGACATCGGTGACGTCCAGCTCGGGCGTCGTTCGGCGCAACGTCTCCCCGATCACGTCGTCCGCCTCGAGCGTCGTCCCGAAGAGGAGCGACGCCATCCGAGCGATCGCCTGCCGCTGCTCGAGGTACGAACCCTCGGTTGACAGCGTGGCCGAGGTCCCGACGTAGCGGAGCGCCTCTGCGCGGCAAGCCTCACGCACCCGCCGCACGAGGAGCGCGACGTCAGCCCCCTGTCGGCCTCGGTAGGTGTGGAGCTCGTCGAGAACCAGGAACCGCAGGCCTTCCGCGGCCCTGACCAGGCGCTGCTCGAAGCGACGAGTGAGGATCAGCTCGAGCATGACGTAGTTCGTGAGCAGGATGTCGGGAGGCTGACTGACGATTCGGTCCCGGGCTTCCTCGCTCTCTTGGCCCGTGTAGCGGTGGAAGGTCACCGGCGGATCGCCTGAGAAGCCGTGGTGGAGGAACTTCCGAAGCTCCTCTTCCTGGCTGTTGGCCAAGGCGTTCATGGGGTAGACGACGATGGCCTGGATGCCCTTCCCGGAACCGTTCCGGAGAACGTGGTCCACGATGGGAACCATGTAGGCGAGGCTCTTTCCGGATCCTGTACCTGTGGTCAGGACGTAGCTGCGGCCCTGCTCGGCCCGGCGAATGGCATCGACCTGATGGCGATGCAGTCGCATCGCCTCACCCAGCGGGCTGGTCTCGGACTTGCCCCGCCGAAAGATGTCAGCACACGTCTTGTGCAGGAGCCCCTCGGCAACCAGCTCGTCGACGGTCCCGCCCGGCTCGAAGGCAGGGTTGAGAGCGAGGCGGGGCTCGGGCCACAAGACTCCGTCGTCGAGGTTCTGGTGAACCCGCTCCCGGATCCGCTGGTCGCGGATGGCCATGAAGCTGGTGACGTAGGACTGGTAGTCCTCGATGAGCTGTTGGCGAAGGTTGAAGACGTCCATGGTTCAGTTCTGCTCGACAGCCTGATTCGGTACGTCGCGGGCGTGACCGGTCATCCGTCGACGACCTCGAAGCTCTCGAGTGCAGGTTCGATCACGTCGCTGGGTGAGCCGGAGCAGGTGACGAAGAGGCCATCCCGGGCTCGGGTCATCGCGACGTAGAGCTGGCTGACCTCGAGGGTCCTTCGGTCCGATCGCTCCGACTCGTCGGTGATCCGCTTGTCTTCGGTAGGGAACCGGCCTTGCGACAGCCCCGGCAGGAGGACGACTTTGAACTCCAGGCCCTTGGCCCGGTGGTAGGTGCCGACCTTCACGTTGTCGTTCGGCTCACCGTCGTAGTCCTCGAGGTCCTGGCTCGGAAGGTCCGCTTGGCCAAGGGCCTTCTGAATGCTCGCCACATCTCGCTTCGTCGGTGCAAACACACCGATGTCACCAGTGCCGAGTGCGCCGCCACCGACGAGGCGCTGGATGTGGGCCACGACGAACTCGAGCTCTTCAGCCCAACTGTCAGCGCAGTAGAGCATCGGGCGGATGCCCGGTCGGACCGCAGTCCCGTCACCTTCGGCCCGCTTGAGCTCCTCACCGAGGTCATCCACCGTCTGCTCCCCGGCGACGGCCATCGCCGACGACAGGATTTCCCGGGTGTTGCGGTAGTTGACCCGGAGGACCGACGTCCGCCCCCGAACCTCGACGCCAGCCTGCCGGAGGGTGAATCCTCCTGGATAGATGCGTTGCGCTCCGTCGCCGACGATGAAGAGACCGTCAGACCGGTCCTTCCCAGCCGGACCGTTGACCAACGATCGCAACAGTTGGAGCCCGACGAGGGTGAGGTCTTGGGCCTCATCCACGATCACCGCCCGATACCGGGGCTCGGTGAGACGGCGGGCGTGATTTCTCGCTCGCAGGATCACGTCGATGAAGTCGATCGTCCCCCGCTCTGCCATCTGACGATCCCACTCACGCATGAGGTTCCACGCCTGACGGCGCAGAGGCTCGGTGAAACGTGTCTGCCGTCCCGAACGCTCCATGGCGAGGTACTCATCGACTGAGCCGACGCCACGCCCCTTGATCACGTAGGTGATCTCGTCACGGAGGTAGCGCTGGCTGAGTCCGGCGCGAACCAACGGACTGTCAGCGGGGAGGATCATCCTGCAAGCCGCCGAGAACGAATCGTTGATGAGCTTCGGCGCAGTGACGATCTTGTCCCCGGAGTCATTGCAGATCTTCCGGGCCAGACGATCGACGTGCTCGAACTCCACTGCGCCATCGACGGCGTTGGGCAGCCGGCGGTAGAGGCTCCGGAAGACGGGAGGAAGCGTCTTGATGTACGTGGTGAAGAGGATGGGCTTGTCGTCCTCACCTGTCTCGGCGAACCGGCTCGCCAGGGCAGCGGCCCGGTGCAGTGCTACGACGGTCTTGCCGGTACCTGCGCCGCCGCGTACGCGGGCAGGGCCGTCCAGGCGCCGATCGACGATCGCCCGCTGGTCGGGGTGGAGGAAGACCATCCAGTCCTCGATGGGAGCGGAGGCCAGCTTCTGGAGCTCGTCCGGCGAGAACAGGGGTGAGATCCCCGACAGCGCCCCGAACTCGACGAGAGCTTCCCGCACACGACGCTCCTCGGCTTCCTCGGCGCCGATCATCGCTGGCGAGCGCCACTGCTCGGGCGTCACCTCGACCAGCTCGAGGATCAGTTCGAGGGTGTCGTCATCGAGGTCCGGCAGGTCGTCGAGCAGGCGATCGAGGTTCTTGCAGCGACGCAGCTGCTGAACACGTTGGATGGTGAGTCCAGCCTCGATGAGCTCGGCGTCGGCCCAGTGATCCAGCACGCCTGGGCGATCATCCCGAGTCGGGCGAGTCGCACGGCGGGCAGGCTCAGGCGACGGGCCGTCGCTCAAGTCCACCAGTCCGACGTACTGAGCCGCTGGCGCCACCACGAAGCTGCTCCGCAGAGCCCGGGCATAGATCGCGTCGTGCTGCCCGGCCTCGAGCATCACGTATGTGTCACCCTGCTTGGCGAGGAGGATGCGGATGTCCTTCGACGCCCTGATGCTGTGGAGCCGCTTGATCCCAGGTGCCCCGTTGAGCTTCTCGAGGTTCAGCGAGGGATGGAAGGGGTCCTTGCCGAACTGCGAGACGGCGCCGACAACGCGCTTGGTGTCGACCGGCTCCAGGGCGTGCACCGACTCCCAGAACCCGTCCTCGAAGCTGTAGGCGACCTTCGTCGCGCCGATGACTGCCCCCTCTGTTCACCCGCCGAGGAAGCTGACACTAGCGAAGCGAGGAACAGTGAGCTCCCGGCGCCGGTGCGGCGATTCTGTCAGCATTCAGGCATGCCCCCGGACGCGTCCCTCCGACTGCGAGAAGACATCGCAATAGAGGATCCCTGGTCGTTTGTTGACTGGTATGACCGCAACGTCGCCTTTGGACCCACCTACTACGGGGACTGGCCCACGCCCGCGTCACCAGATGAAGTGAGCTTGAGCGACCTGGGTTGGGGAGTTCTGTTGGTCGGCCGGCCAAGCGGACGAGCCGCGCACTCTCTCCTCTGCCACGGTCCCGTCGATATCTCGGGAGTTCCGACCGCACCGTTGCACGAGCTGGACGATCACGGGTGCCGCCAGATCGTCGATGCGATCTACAGCATCGTGGAGTTGAAAGGCTTCGCATCATCCCTTGCGACGAAGATCATCCACCCAAAACGGCGAGCGTCTGTGCCCCTCCTCGACAACCGCGCCATCTACGGGACCCTGCTCAGAGCAGATTGGGCACCTGGCGACAATCCGCGCGGTGGAACCGTGTCAAGCAGGGACCGAATCGCGACGGCGCTTGCGGCAGTGCGATGGGCAGTGGCGCTTCCGGACAACCGCAAGGTGTGGGAGACACTGGAGAAGTCGTACCCCTACCGATCTCGCATTGAGCTGTTCGACATCTGCTGGTGGACGCTAGTTCGAGCACCCACCGACTGTGGCCCAGGACACTGGCATCTCGCCGACCAGGACTCCCCAGACGTCGTCGTGGCCAGCGACATCGGCTAGGTGCACGCTCTCGCCCTGTTGACGATCGCCGTCACCACGGCCGGGAGGTCCCCCCGGGCCGGCGCACCGGTCGCCACCATTCGCCGCACGACATCCGTCACGAGGTGGCGACGGACTCGCACACCCGCCAACTGCTCGACAACGTCCTTAAACGGTGACCTCGTGCGGCGGGCCTCGGCGCGAACCGCCTCCCACCCTGGAAAGCCCGGAGCGACCTGTCGGATTGCGCCTTCATCGAGGTACGCGATGACATCGACTTCCTTGAGACCGTAAACGTCGATCCGTGAACCACGACGACGGAGAAGACGCTGCAGCTCCACCAACGCCTCCTCCTCCTTCGTGGCGCTACTCGGCAACACGCCGGTATCCAGAATTCCCGCCCGCGCGTTATCGGCCAGCACTCCTACTCCGACGTCAAGAACTTGGCCGATGAGACGTAGCTCAGTCAGGGATGCCACCTCGTCAATACCGGACATCGGGAGGACCAGAACTCCCGCGTCGTTCAGTAGCGATCCGTAGAGGCCGGTGAGGACGATCTCGTCGACCAGACCTTCGACGAACAGTACGTACCGAGTGAAGGCGAGGAGTTCACCGCGGTTGAGACCCAGCTCCTTGACGAGGTCATCATCGAGTCCGAGTTCCGCCGGATCGAAGGAGTGGATTTCGATCTGACCTCCATCGGTCTTCCGAAGATGTATGTGCTGCCACCCCGGTCGCCCTAGGAAGAGATGCGAGTGAGTCGCAATGATCGTGTCGTGCGCGTCCACACCGTCGAGGGCTTCAGCAGCTGCGCGCTGTCGACCGGGGTGGAGATGACGTTCCGGCTCGTCGTGCACCCGCACCGGCCGTGGACGAACGAGCATGGCCTCCAATCCCGGCATGCTCATCATCCAGATGGTCTCCTGCAAATCGACGGGCGCTTGATCGGACCTGACTCGCCCAGCTAGCGCAGCCTCAGGTCCACCGCTCTCTCGATCGATGGTGGAGCCGATCCGACGGAGGTCCTCGACTTCGTAGCTCGGCTCCGCCGACAGGTACTCGGCTGCCAGTGCTTCTGAACACTGTTCGCTGACAGCCCCAAGCCCCAGCGAACGCCAGGCGTTTCTCACCCCGAGCTCGTCGAGTTCGGCCGCAGAGTGGGCTAACGCCGTGTCCAGCCAGGTCCTTTCACCAGATGACAGCCGATCGAACAGGAGGGTGTCCCGAAGAAAGCCCAGCGGACGCGATGAATCACTACTGAGGTATACGGCCAGCATGCTCTCGTCATCGTCCTCGGCGCTGATGGTGAGGCCAGGAGCACCCGTCCTCAGCACGGGGGCAGCCGCCTCGGCCGCCTCGACGCTCAGCCACCACTTCGCATAAGCGAGGTAGATGTCGTCGTCCGCTTCCGCACCGAGTCCTCGCGATTTGAGATCCGCCAGAAGATGGCTCGTCGGCATCAAGGCACTCTCGAATGCCTCGTACAGGTCGAACCACGCTTCGGCCGTGGTGCGTTCCGTCGCCAACCAGGTCAGCTGGACAGGGATATCGGCACTCGGGGTCAGCTCCAGTAGATCAGGGTGCGCCGAGCGTTCGTCCGCGGGCTCCGCCAGCCAACGACGGAACGGGGCGAAGAGCTCCGGAAGGTCGTCGGCCTTGCTCATGAGCCATTTGGGAGGGGGAGCCGGCAGCGCGAGCGTGCGAGAAAAGCGTCGCCCAAACGTGACAGTGGTCGGGTCGCCGTTCACGTCCTCATCGAGAAGCCACCGACCGCGCTGGTGTAGCCGCGCCTCGTTCACACCACCGATCGACTCGAGGTGATACCTGATAAGCGGCCTTCGACTCACGTGCTGGACAAGCCGTGCGACCTCGTCCGGCAGAACGCCCGACCTGATGCCTTCCGACCACGTCGTTCCGCGCTCGACACCCAGGGCCTGCCACCATGCACCCGCCGCGGCCAAACCGTCGAACGGGCTAGATAGGGCGACGTCCCGGCCTGTGAACTGCAGCGACGCATCCGGCGAGACGGGCAGCAGGCGTGGCGGCCCCTGCACCATTACGGATACGGCTCCCGGATCGGGCACCAGAGCACGCCGCGCCACCTGCCAGAGCGAGGCCCGCGTTCCGCATGCCAGCGCCAGCACCTCGAGCAGGTTCGTCTTGCCGCGCTTCCATTGGCGCCGAACAGCACCGTCCGCGGCGTCCACTCGATCCGCACCCGTCGAAGGTTCTTGTATGAGTCCACAGCGAGTTCGACCACTCGCGTCTCTCGCTCAGGATCTACCACCAGCCCCCGTCCTATCGTCGTCTGGTTGCACCCCGACGAAGGTTCAGGATGATCTGCGCTCGAATGGCAGCTGTCGTCGCCCGCCAGCCAGACGGTGAAGCGCCCAACCAAGTCTTGGAGTGCCAGATCGACGAGTCAGTCAGCGGTCCGTCGTCGCTCCTGCCACTCGACGATGTCCGCTCGGAGCCACAAACGGATGTGCCCGTTGCTCTTGTCCACCAACGGGCGAGGGAAGTCCCCATAACGATGGAGGTAGGTGGTGACGCTGTTGTGGTGCGTGAGCCCGAGGAGCGCAGCGACCTCGACGGCGCTCAAGAGGTCGCCCACGTCGACGGTCCGTCCCACCAGCCCGAGTCTAGGAACGTCGACGGTTCGAGTCTGGTGACCGATAGTCTAATTGGGTAGACCACCGTGCCACGTAAGTGGCCCCGGCAGTGCGGCAACACCCCGGGGCCTGGCCAGAACCCCATGGAGGTTCCGACATGCCCGAAACTAGCCCTCAAGGTCACGGGGATTCCCCGACACTCGGCTCGTACGTCACCACCGAGTGGCTGCCGGCCATGCGAGGTCGACTCAAAGCCAGCACGCTGGACTCCTACCGGCGGAACCTCGAGCTCCACGTACTGCCCACTCTCGGTAGCCATCCGCTCGACGGGCTGAGCGCCCGACTGCTCAACAGCCTCTACGGCCAGCTGCTCGAGGATGGCCGACGGAACGGGACGGGCGGGCTGAGCGCAACGACAGTCCGCTACATCCACGTGATCATTCACGGGGTGTTGGCTGACGCCGTGGATCTGGACCTGATCTTCGAGAACCCGGCAGCCAAGGCGAAGCCACCGCGTGCCAGCAGCGGCCTGATGCACGAGATGCGCGTGTGGAACGCAACGGAGCTCCAGCACTTCCTCATGGCGGTCAGGCGCGAACCCCTTTACGCCGCGTTCCATCTCGCCGCCCTCACCGGGATGCGGCGAGGCGAAGTGCTTGGTCTCCAGTGGGGCGACCTCGATCTTCCCGGCCGTGCGCTGGTCGTCCGCCACACCCTCGTATCGATCGCCTACGAGGTGGTGGCCTCGACGCCCAAGACTCACAGGCCTCGACAAGTCGAGCTGGACGCAGCAACGTCGCTCGTCCTCGAACGACATAGGGCCGTGTCCGAACGACCTGGCGTAGACCCAGACCGTTCAGCCCTGGTCTTCACAGACGAGCGAGGTGGACGACTCCACCCCGACCTGTTCACCCAGCGGTTCGATCGCCTCGTAGCTCGGTCGGGACTCCCCCGGATCCGACTTCACGATCTGCGTCACACCCATGCGACCCTCGGACTTGCCGCCGGCGTGCCGGTGCGTGTGATGAGCGAACGCCTCGGCCACGCCTCGCCGGAGTTCACGATGCGGCAATACATGCACGTCCTTCCCGGAATGCAGGCCGCGGCCGCACAGCAGATTGCTGACCTCGTTGGTGGCCTCGCCTGAGGTGAGCACATTGGCTCCTCGTCCGACCACATTCGGGTCATAGGTCCGAGCGCCCCTCAGGTGATCTCGCTGAAAGGCTCGGGACCTGCCTGTCCGTCGGTAGCGAGATAGGACTCTGCACAATTGCCGACCTTCGGGTTATGAGCCCGACCGAGCGTCCCTGCCGGTACCTCGCTCCAGGGCCTCACAATGGGCCCGCTCATCTATGGTGAGGCCTTCCTCCTCGCCACGCTCGACCCGGTCCCGGTCCACCCAGGTTGCCCAACGTCCACGGGTTGATCCCGAGGTCCCTGGCCACCCGAGCAATCGGCTTGCCGGCCTCACGCACGATCTGAACCGCGTCCTCACGGACTCGGGGTCGGACCTCCGACGTATCTCTGACATCACCACTCCCCATAGGGGATGCCTCCACGCTTCGGGAGGATTCCCGTCCAGCTGGCGTTTCGGTCACGAGGGAGCCATACCCAACGGCTCGCGACGGCGGTGATTCGGCGCACATAATCTGCTGACTGGCTATTCCTTCCCGAGTCCCTTGCTAGCGAGCATCCGTGCCCCCGCATGATCGGCTGATGCAGTGGTTCGCCTCGGACCTCCATCTGGGTCACGGGAACGTGATCAAGCACCCGGATCGACCGTGTCGGTCGGCGCCATGAACGCGGCCCTGGTCGCTTTCGGCCGACGAGCCGTTACGCCCACGGCAGCGACTCGTCGATGCGGCCCATGTCTCTCGCAGTGCACCGTCCTCGCGTGCTGCTCGTGGAGGTCGGGACCGGCGCCCGCAAGAGGCACACTACGGTGCAGGTAGCGATTTGGGGATGCGCCACGAGGACTGGCCAGGTCGCCGCCGCCGAACTGGCAGCTCGTGGTCACGAGGTGCCAGCCCCGGCGCCCCCAGTGCCTCGACGCCAGGCGGGAGCAGGGGACCGAAACCACACAATCAAGGTCTCGTTCGATCCGGCCCCGAGTTCTCTCCTGATTCAAGGTACAAGCAGAGATTGCGCTCGATCCGAGATTGTCTCGTCACGTCATCTAGGTTGAGCTGGGACGCGAACAGATTCACCCGCAAGACACTTAGATCATCGCCGACAACGAGATTGGGCGAACCCGGGCGAGCGTGCTCGGTCATCTCGAGATGTCGTTCCTCCGCATCGGATGGGTCCGCGGCCCGGTGTGTGCGAGCGGGCTCGTACGCAACTCGGCTAAGATCACCGACCTCACCGGCGAGGGACCTCGTGTGACCGAGCCAATTGGTTACGTGGAGTGGCGAATCTTTGTTAGACAGCGTTCGGATTGAGCGGTCTAGATTGGGGTCGCTGGCTCGGCTTGGCATCGGCGGTCAGGGTGTCGTATACGCCGCACCCTCGCTCCGCATGCAGCACGCGTCAGCCCTAGTCTACAAGGAGTACAGGCCGCACGTCATCGCGAGCTTGAATGTGTCGGTTCTTGAGGCAATGCCCGCGTACTTGGAATCACTTCACTTTGCGGAAGGCATGGAGCTCTTGTCCCTCTCGGCATGGCCATGTCGCCTCGTGGACGACGCAGGCACTGTCCGAGGTTTCGTAATGCCGGCAATCCCCAGCGAGTTCTTTCTCGACATCAAGAAGTCGTCGGGCGTTCAGCGCAGTGCTGGCGAGTTCCAGCTCCTATTGAACGGTGACAGCTTCTTAGCACGCCGCCAGATTCCTCTTTCGGATCGGCATCGCTTCGAACTCCTCGCCGAAACGGCGCGTGGCCTGGCAGTGTTCCACCGCCACGGGATCGCCGTCGGCGATCTCTCGCCGAAGAACCTCCTGTTTTCGCTCGCGCCAGACTCAAGAGTATTCTTTATCGACTGTGACGCCATGCATTTTCAGGGTCAGAGCGTCATGCCCCAACTCGAGACGCCTGGATGGGAAGTGCGAGCCATCAACCCAGCCGAAGTGCTGGGAACTGAGGCATCGGACCGGTACAAGCTTGCTCTGCTAGCCCTGCGCATGTGGGCCGGGGATCAGTCAACGAGGGATCCATCCAAGCTCCCGGCCACGGTACCCAACGATATCCGTCGGCTCGTCTCTGCTGGTCTGAGTACCAAACCTATTGACCGACCGCCACCGGGTAAGTGGGTGCAGTCCCTCCTCCGTGCAGCGTCCTCCGCATCAACCGTGGTGCCGACCATGTCGCAGGTGACTAGTTCCTCCGTCCGCGTGGCACCTTCGGTACCCGTGGTCAGGCACCGTCCAGTCGCATCAACAAGAGCATCACCACCGATTCCGAAAAGCCCACTACCGAAATCTACTCCCCCCAATACTGCGCAGGCTCAATTCTCTCCACTCGGGCATAAGGACCGCAGAGCTGGTGACATTCGTGGCGCCCTGTGGACGGTCGGCCTCACCGTGACTTTTTTCCTGCCTTGGCTCATTGGGTACTACCTTTGGCGGCCGATTGCGGCGCCGAATGTCGAAGCGATTCCTCCACTCAACCGCCTCAGTTCGGCAGAGATGGCCATCTCTTACTGGCGAGGCGGATCCGCGCTTCTTCTCGCTGGGTTCAGCTTGTACCTCCTCCGTCCTCCTCGTGGGATCCGATCAAACTGTGGCCCGATAGGAATCTTCGGCCTGATCGCCGCAGCGATCCTCGCGCTCATTGTGGCGCCCAACGCTTTCGATAGACAGGCCCGAGCCACCGCCCATCAATACGAAATGAACCCTCCGACCGACGAATCACTGGGGGAGTACTGTTCACGTTGGATATGGAACGATACAACTGGTCCCGCTGCTACATTTGTCGTCTCCGGCAAACAAGGCGACGGCAGAACTCCGTGTAATCGACTTACAGGATATCGTGGCCCGCAGACCGAGTGGTCGAGGTTTGCACCATTCGGTGCAGAGGTCACCGACGTCGCGACCTACGGACAAGGCGTTGCCGTGTTGGCGCTGTTCGTGCGAGACCAGACCTCAGAGTGGTCCGGTGTGACTCTGCATGCTCTCAACGTTCGGACTGGGCGAGTTGTCTGGGAGCACAGATGTCCACCGTTTGGGAGTCTATGGGCACGCTACTGGTTCTACGGCGCTAACTCCGACCAAGAGAGCTACGGCCTGGTAGACGAATCGAATGTGCCCCCGTTTGCAGGCGGCACGAGAGAGTATGTGCAGTTGTCCTGCAACTACGAAGGAAACTCGACAAGCATAGCAATTTTCTTCAACCCCCGAACCGGACGCACACTGCAGCAGACGAGATTTGAACGGGAATAGGGTGCGTAGAGTATGGAGGCGAAGGTACCGATCTGCAAGGACCTTGGGCGGGGATTTCTTGGGAGGGACTAGCACGCCTCGTGTGCGCTGCCGACCGTCAACGTCCTCGGTCAGAGGCGGTGAACAGTGAAGCGCCCCGTGTTCGGTGGAGGCTCTGATGTGCCCCTGGTTCCCCGCGGGTGACTTGTTGGGATCGGTCATGCGATGGATGGTTCGGTTCGGAGCATCTCATACTCGATCGGGGTGAGCATCCCGAGGGCTGAGTGGCGTCGCTGGCGGTTGTGGAAGATCTCGAGGTATCGAACATGGCATTCGCCAGCTCGACCCGAGTGCGCCACCGTTGCCGGTTGAGGATCGAAGCGATAGACGGAGTAGTTGACCGCTCAACCCGTACATTGCCGCCATTCAGGCCGGGATTGCTGGTCGTTGCATCCCCGGCCACTAGATCCAGTCCACGTCTATCGGCAGGTCCGCGACGGAAAGACTGGGCGCTGAGGCGCCGGGCTCGCGCTCCCGCTCCTGGGTCTCAATGAACGAGACGACCCAATCTCCAAGTTCTGTGGGATCCCTCGGTCCCCTCCAAGATCCTGTGAGGACATCAGCGACGCGCGTCATGGAAGTGTCGAGCGGCAGCGCGACCATCGTCGTTCGTTCCTCCGTGACCTCGCAAAGCTCCTCGAGCGCGTCCAGAGAGTCTTTGAGATCGCCTGCGAGATCGCTGCTCAAGAGTAGCGCCACAAGCGGATGACGAACGTCGATGTCGTCGTTGCGCAGTGCGGAATCGTCACGGCGCAAGACGTCGGCTACGAAGCGAATCGCCTGCGACAGCGTGGTTCGAGTCGCTGCTGGAGGAGCCGGGGCGTGTTGATCGGCGTCTGCTCCCAGCCATCCGTCCGCTATCGCGAGCGGGATAATGGTCCTGCCCGGCAGATCGACATCGAGCACGCCCACCCGGACCCTGGTGGAAAGGAACGGGTTGCCGGTCACCCGTTGGACCACGTCGAGGGCGCAGCGCTGAGCGATCTCGGATCCGTCATGCGACGAGGCGCTCGACGCGACATAGATCGGCATGGACATTTCAGAAGCCACGGTGACTCCTGGCTTTCGTCCGCCGGCATGCTCGAGCGGCCACCGGCTCTCCAGGCCCCTCGCCACTCCGCCACCTTCGGCACTCAGGCCCCAGGCTCATGGGATCGCAGCCTCCTCGCCTGGCGGCTCCCCTCTTGGGTCAGCGTCCACCCATTGACTCGGCCCTCTCGTGAACGCGTGGCTAGGCCCAGATCTCTAAGTCGTCGCCCCGCTCGACTGACCTGCCAATGATCCGTGCCCAAGCGCTCGGCGAGATCAGCGTTTCCCCCACGAACGCCCGCAACGATCTCGAGCAGTAAGCGGGCGGCGAGCGAACCGGGTTCGAGCGGCGACGTACATTGCGCTAGTCCACGACCTCCGCTGGCAACGTCGCGCGTCGCATCGACCACACCGAGCAACCCCTCGTACATGCCGTGTTCGTGCTCGCCACGCGCGTGTCGATGAGCATGAGCGAGTTCGGTTCGCAAGCGGCAGAGCGCGGCGGCGTCCGCTGCAAGCGCGGCTATGGCAACCCGCCGCTGATGGTTCGCCTGCGTCACCGTCGAAGCCTTAGGTGTGCAACCACGCGCAAACGGTACGAACAGCGACCGCTGGTGTCAACCAGCTGTCAACTATGTCTGTCAAACCGACGCCGCCTTTAAGATGTCGTGCGCAGCTCGCGCACCTCACGCTCGAGCTCGACGATCCGCTGCTGATCAGCGGTGGAGACGCCAGGCCGAAGACCGTCGTCGATCTGGGCCTGCTTCAGCCAGCCCCGCGACGACTCGGTGCCGATCCCCAGCTCACGGGCGACGCTGGTCACGACCCCGAACCGCTGAGCGCCCTGCTCGGCAGTCAGCTCCTGGGCCATACGCACCGCCAGCTCCCGCAGCTCAGGCGGGTACCGCCTCTGCCTACTGTTCGATCCCCGGTGAGCCCGATGTGGCCTGGGTCGGCGACATCACCTACATCCCCACCGGCCAGGGCTGGCTCTACCTGGCCTCGGTGCTCGATCTCGGGTCCCGGCGGCTGTTGGGCTACTCGATGGCCGAGCACATGTGCACCAGCCTGGTGACCGACGCTCTCGCCATGGCTGCCGGCGCCCGGGGCGGCGCCACCGCGGGGATCATCTTTCACGGCGACCGCGGCAGCCAATACCTCTCCGGGGACTACCGCCAGGCCCTCGCCGAACTCGGGATGGTCCAGTCGGTGGGCCGCACCGGGGTGTGCTGGGACAACAGCGTGGCCGAGTCGTTCTGGTCATCGCTCAAACGCGCGCTCGTCTCCCGCTATCGGTTCACCGACCGGGCCGGCGCTCGCCGGGCGATCTTCGCCTGGATCAACACCTACAACCACCGGCGACTGCACTCCAGCCTCGGCTACCTGCCGCCGGCCCTAGTGGGAGCACCACTACCGTCAACCCCAGGCCGACCAGGCCGCGTAACCCACGTGACCGCTCAACCGGGGGAACCTCAATGGGCCTACATCCGGCCCTGGACCCCAGAGACCCAACGAGCAGCCGGCTACGCCGGCTTCGTGCATTTCTACAATCACCACCGACCCCACGGATCGCTCGGCTGGGCCACACCCGCCGCCACCCTCGGGGACAACCTCCCCAGCGAGCACAACTAGCCCACGGTCTCATCTGAACTCAGCAGTCGTACTTCTCCGTCGTAGGGCGGGTTCCGGTTGTCGAACGCGCCTGTCGTCGCAGCCGATCCCCCGTCGGCGAACGCGATGTTTGTGACGAAGCGTGTCGGCAGGGTGAGCTCACGTCTGAACTCTCCACCCGGCCCGAGAACGAGGATCCGTCCCTCGCCGTAGATCGCCACGTACATCTCGCCGCTGGGTCCAATCGCGAGACCGTCGGGTCCCGTCTCGCGAAACTCGTCGTCGTAACGATCGGATGGAGCGTCGGCGATGTCCGCGAACGCTGTCGCCTGTCCCAGTGAGCCGTCTGCATGAACGTCGAAGCTCAGTATCCGCCCTGCAAGATGCTCGCTGACGAAGACACGGTCCTCTGTGCGGTCCACAATTACCCCATTGGGATACCAGAGACCCTCCGCCACGACCTCGACCGAGCCGGCCGACGACACGTAGATGATTCGACCCTGAGGGCTGGAGTCACGTGAGAAGGTCCCAGGATCCGACAAGTACACGCCACCGTTACCGTCCGAACTGGCGTCATTGGGGTCTAGGAAGGCTTGCCCATCGCTCGTCTCGGTCCAAGTGTTCTCGACTTCCCCCTTGCTCGAGAGCGCGACGATCCGACGGCCGAGATGGCAGAGCACGAGGAAGCCACCGCCGTACTGTGCGATCGCCGTCGGGCCGCAGCCGTCCTGCTCAAAGAACTGACGAGGTGCACCGCTCTCTACCACGGTGACTGCGTCGGCCCCCATCTCGGCGTAGTAGAGAACGTCCCCAACGTAGAGCGGACCCTCTGGATACGAGGCGGAGATTACGTGAGCCGAGTCGCCTTTGTCTTCACCTCGGACGGCAACCTCAACAGCAGCGCCGAGGAAAAAAATCGCGCCGATGACGGTCACCCAGATGCGTCGCCGAGTCCTCAATGCCCCTACGACGAACGGAGCAGGCGCTCCTCCGCCTGAAGCCTGAGGTCCAGCGCATGTACGCCGAACTGCGCCACCCAATGGCTGTAGGAGCGGTAGTTCTCGCGCCACAACTCCGGAGCGTCGAATGTCGCCGAGAAGTACCTGTCACCTATCAGCAAGACGTCTCGCCGGTTCAAGGCAGCGGCAGCGACGTAGACTGCCCACGACCGAGAGAAGTTCAAGCCAGCGGCATGGATCGTTGCTACGTCGGAGGGCGTTAGCGGCGGACGGGCTATCACGGTGTCCACGAGGCTCGAAAGAGTTGCGTCGTCAACGAGGTAGTCGTCCGCAAGGTCAATATCGGTAAGAGCGAGGAGGGCGTTCGCGCAAGCATCGAAGAACTCGTCGCTGCTACGCCGGACTTCGTCACACGCCTCGCGACTGCCCTGGAGAAGAAGCGGTAGGGCCTGATCTCGAAGGTCCGAGGCCTTCTCCGGTGCGTAGCGCTCGTACCACCGATGCAGAGCGAACACTGCGAAGGAGGCGCTGTGGTACTCCGCTGCCAACAGCTCACGTCCACCGAGGTGTTCGTCAATCCATCGCTGCAGCTCAGCACTGACTGCAACTGCAAGAGGCGCCATGTGTGGGGTACGCGCCTCGCGATCCAGAATCAAGAACCACGCGAAGCCGTAGGGCACCTCCTCGGGAATCCCGCCACCTTCGATCGACTCAAGCTCACCTTCGAGGGCTGATGCGTTCGTTACCGATTCGGCGACCTCCAGGTGAGATAGATCCTGCGTCACTCTGGATATGACCCGCAGCGCGTAGTTCCCGTGGACTGCACTGTGCCAGTCCATACAGCCATGGAAGGACGGATGCGAGGTGTCCTGTTGCACAACGCAGTCGCGGATGGGTGCTGACAGAGCCGTCGCCGCGGACTCGACGTCGACTGGATGGCCCGTAGACGGTTCCGGCGACGGCGCCTCGGACGCTTCCGGGGCTGCACCGGTGGCCGATGTTGTCGGCGTTTGGGCGGCAGGCGCGCTGTCACGAGTCGCGGACCTTGTAATGTCGGACTCGGAGCAACTCAGCAGGAGCGAAGCCGCGGCAAGTCCTGCCGCGATGCGTCCTCTCGCCGACCTGGTCCTGCGCGGCGTTGGGACCGTATCCAAGCTCACGGCCGGCCGAGGAGTTGGTCGACTGGAGCGAAGTCGTCGGTGAGCTGGATCTCGCCCCCGATGAACGCGTCCAAGTCTTCGTCGGCGATAGCGGTTGTGCCGGACCCAGCGCTACCGAGTGCCTGAGCGAGCGTGCTGGCATCAGGAAGGTCCGAGCCACCCAACAGAAGGATGTTTGATCCGGCTCCGTTGGTCGCCGAGAGCACGAACTCGGGTGCGACCACGACGACATCCTCGAACACCGCGCGGAAGGTGCGAGCTTCGGCTCGTGCAAGGTCGTAGTGATCGTAGTCGATGAGGTTCATGACGTACAGACCACCTGGTCTGAGGAGAGCGTCGATGTCCGCAAGGAATTCTGTCGTGGTCAGGTGCCAAGGGACGGAGATGCCGGAGAAGGCGTCACCAACGATGACGTCCAGGCTCTGCGGTTCGGATACCGCGATCTCAGCCCTCGCGTCGCCCACACGTGCCGGAAACCGAACGTCGCGATTTTCGATGCCGAGCACAGTGGTGACGCGGTCGACCATCTCACCGTCGATCTCATAGACGAGATGCAACGACTCGGGGTACGTGGCTTCGAAGTACAGAGGCAGCGTGTAGCCCCCGCCGCCGACATAGCCAAACGAGACGTCGGATGTCGCAGGATCGATGGCCGCCGCTACCAACGCAACGATGTCACGCACGTACCCGAACTCGAGATGGGTCGGATCCGCAGCGTTCGTCACGCTGCTCGAATAGATGTTGCTTCGGATCAGATATGTGTTGGGCGCGGTCTGGTCGATGTTGAGGCAGACGTACTCGGTTTCGGCGTCGCACGGCAGCTGACGACCGAGCTGAGACCCGACGACTCCGGCCAGTACCAGCACCGCAGCGACCACGGACCTAGCCGCGCGCGTCAACGGGTTGCCACCGACCGCGACGAGCGTCACCGCAGCGAGGAGCAGGCACACCGAACCGCAGGCAACCAGGATCTGCGCCGAGCGCAACTCGCCCACGAGGATGAAACCGGCGGCGAAGCTGCCAATGAGCGCGCCCGCCGTGCCGATGGCGGAGATGGCCCCAGCCACTGAGCCCAGTCGGGGAGACCCCTGACCGATGTTCTTCAGGACTGTCGGCGTAACGGCGCTCAGCGCAACGGCGGGAAGCAGGAACGCGGTCACGGCTAGGACGAGCGCACTGCCCGGGTCAGAGGGTGTCACCCCGGGCCCGACAGAGCGGACGATATAGGGCGAGGCAATGAGCGCGACCCCGCCAAGAGCCAGAGCGCCTGCAAGTAGCACTCGGACATGTACTCGGTCCGCAAGCCAGCCGCCGATCCAGCTTCCAAGAGCGATACCAGCGAGTACGCATCCGATGACGGCTGAGAAGGTCTCGAGTGTGATCCCCACGTACGGAGCGATGACTCTCGCTGCCACGATCTCAGCGACGAGAACGATTGCCGACGACGCCAGAACGAGGAGCGCGCCGAAGCCCCAACTAATCGACCGAACTTCTTGTGCCTGCGTCTCGTCCTCATTTCGGTGAGCCATCCCTCTAGGCGACCGGAATGCAGACGTCGATCACGTGACTCGTCACCTTGACATCGAGCGAGCGGATGTCGAAGACGATCCGATCACCAGCGACTGCGCCCCGGCTATCAGGACTCTCAGGTGCGACTCCGTCATCACAGTCGAACGGCGGTGGGGACATGACGATCGCGCCTTGCTGATAGCAGGATGTTGGTGACACCGCGTCCCAGTAGTCGAAGATGCTTTCGGCCTCGCCTCCGTTGAACGGGTCTTCGCAGTCTTCCGCCGTCGCGGTAAACGTGCCGAAGCCGTAGATGTCCTCACCGTCGTTGTTCTCACCGAAGTGCTGAGCTGTAGCGGGATCGGCAGAAGCGACCGCCGGCGTCGACTCCTGACTCTGACCCTCGCTCGGAGAGTCATCGGAGGAGCACGCGCCGCCCAAGGCGACGACGGTCAGAGCGGCCAGGATCAGCTTGATCATGCGAGGTGGCTCATTATGACAGCGGCACGGTGGGATAGTCGCTCGAACACGAGTAGAGGAATCCCGCTCCAGGCGGCACGGAGCCGAAGGTCATCGTCCCGATGTAGGTGAGCGAGTAGTCAGACGCCTGGAAGTCCAACGAGACCTGGGGGGACACCTCGTCTCCGCCGCCGACCAGACACGATGAAGCGGGATCTCGTAGGTCTGAGGTTCCGTGTGAGGCGAATCGAAGCGAGTTGCCGCTCGTGCTGAGGACGACCGCGTAGTAGCTGGAGCTGTATCGACTGACGCCGATGCTGGGGACTGAGACATTGCCGAGCTGTGCCAAGCTGTAGTCGCTGCTGCAGGAGTAGTTCAACGCGTATGAGCCGGAGATAAGCGCCGGGAACGTCAGGGTTCCGGCGTAGTTGGTGGACTGTTCGACAGAGAGCGCCATGGCGCTCGGTCGTGCGACGTACTCGTTGCCGTCGTCTCCCGCGATCCTCACACACGAGCTTTCCGGGCTCCGCAGGTCAGACCGTCCGACGGCGTCGAAATGCACGCGCAGGCTGTAGCCATCACCCTCGACGCCAGTGACTTGTGCTGCGTACTCGCTCGAATACCGGCTCTCCGACCCGCCGGCAACCTGGAAGCCCGGCCCTCCGGGTTCGGTCGAGGGAAGGGCGTTCGCGGGCGGGGCGGCTGTCGTGGGTGCGGCAGCAGATCCAGAACCTCCACCGACCCTCGCCAGTGTTCCTGAGTCGATCCTGTCGGACGTTGGGTGGAGCCACTCGTAGAGGATCTCGTTCTGTCTAACCAGCGTGAGCCTGTGGCTGCCGCCTTGGATGCACTGGGAGTCGGCTGTGTACTCGGTGTCGAACATCGCAACGTTGCCGGAGAGGCTGCGCAGATGCATCGTGCCGCGGCACGGAAGATCGGGGTGCTCGATCGAGCCGGCCAACTCGCCTGACGTCTCGCGCAGCTCGACATGTGCGGCGAAATTGGAGCCTCCACCCTCGATCGTCCCGTCCCATGTGCCGACGAACCCGTCGACAGATCCGTTGATCTGGGCCGGCGCGTTCGAGCCTGCGTCGGATGCGGCTGCAGCGTTCGGCGATCCGCTGGCCGTGAGACCGGAGGGGTCGTCCGAGCCCCCACCCGCCAATGAGCTCGCAGCGATCGCGACGACCGCGATGATCCCCGCGACGACGGCGAGCTTGCCTCCGCCCGAGCGACGCTGCCACCAGCCGCCACCTGGCGAGTACCTAACCGGGGTCGGCGGGGCGGGCGGCTGACGAACAGGCGTGGGGACGGCTATTAACTGGCCAGTGGTGAAGGCCGGCTGCGGAACCGGCGGTGCACCAGGCGCGATGGTGGGCTGCGGCTGAACCGGCGTCGCCTTCGGGACTGGCTTCGGAAGACTCGGCGGTGCAGTCGACGCCGTCGTCGCCGCGGAGAGCAACGGCCGGACCCACGCGATTGGCGCTGGACGAGCGGAGGGCGACTTGCTCAACCCCTCCGACACCAGGTGGCGAACGTCCTTCGCCACGTGTGCCGGGAGCCTCTTGGGGTCTCGAGTGAATTGGTCGCCAGCGAACAGTCGAAGCGCGAGTAGAGCGAGCTTGTAGCCGTCTGATGCCTCCGTCCCGAGTTCCTCGCCGCGATTGACTGCACGGACTTCCCAGTCCGGCGTTTCGAGCTGCTCGACGGGGCTGCGCCCTTGGAACCGCATGGCGTCGCAGTCGATGAAGAAGACACGCGGGTGCGGCGAGAGCGAGAACAGCAAGTTGTTCGGTGAGAGGTCACCGACGGCGATGCCATGTCGATGGAGCACCGCCAAGGCACTCGCAGCGTCGGCGAGGAGTTCGTAGCGATGGCGGTCCGTGAGCGGGATCTGACGCCGAGCGAGGAAGCTGTCACCGTTGAGCAGGAGGTGCCACTTTCCAGCCTCGCTCTGGACCCCAGAGACCTTCTTGAGGTCGAGGAAGAACTCACGAGGGATCGCGGGCATGACGAAGCCGAGGACGTTGCCGGCATCCTCCACGAGACGACATGGCCACGCGGACATCGCGAGCAGTTCCATGCCATCGGCGAACTGGAGCGTCTCGAGGTATGCCGGCATCGCCTCGAGCACCGAAACGTCTAGTCCCGCGATCGCTTGGGGCTTGTACTCCTTGTACACGAGCGCGGAGGCGTACTGCATGCGCAGGGCCGGTGCGGCGAACACCACGCCTTGTCCACCTGCGCTCAGACGCGTGAGCGCTCCTAAACGCGAGCGCTCGATACGAACGTTGCTGCCGACTGTCATGGTGCCCGCCTCTTTGAGCTACACCGATGAGGCGGTCTCATGGCGTGAGATCCTGCCTCGTCAGGTCTACGACGATGGGACGCGTTGCGATCGACGGCGCATGCACGATCGCTGGCCACGGCCCGAGTTGCGGCGGGGGCAGCGCGATCTCCCGATGCCCGAGCACGCTGGCTCGCTCCGTGCTTTGCGTCCATGACCGTGATGCTCCCGTGCGCCGGTCACTGGACGTTGTGTCCGACAGTGACGCGAAATGCATCTCGCCCAATCGCCCAGCGAGGTAGTCGGTGGTTGCCTTCGAAACGCGTGGCAGACAGATCATGGTGCCGCAGTTCGCGAGGATCTCGTCGCGGGCATCCTCCTCGAACTGGGACACGTCCTGAGTTGCCAGCAGAACACTGACACCCGCGCCGGCCACGAGCGACAACGTCGACCCGAGGTCGATCCGTGACTGGACCCGGGCAGCCTCGTCAAGGGCGAGCAGCATCGGCCGTGCCACCAAGCCGAACCCGCTCAGCACACGTTGCAGGAGTTGGCTCAGGAACAAGCTGCAGGCGGCGTCGGCCAAGCTCCCGTCAGACACCGGAGCAGTGACGATCACGAGCACCGGATCTCGAGAACGGAGCATGTCGAAACTGAACTCTGTCGATGACGTCACCGCGTTGAAGCCCCTCGTGTCGAGCGTCTCCAGGTGCGTCTTGAGCTCCATCGTGTACTTGAGAAAGTCTCCAGGCGCGAGGCCTACGAGTTCAGCGAGCCGTGCCGAACCGGCGTGTCCTCTGCGACCCTGGACCAACGCCTCGAGCCGCGATTGGTCACTCAAGAGCACCAGGATGTCAGCGAGTGTTACCGCGTGTGAGAGCGTCGGCGCGAGCTGCAGAAGGCCGCGCAGGTACTTGATGGCGGATTGGTGGAAGAACTTGTTCGGATCGTTCGGAGAGGGCCGACCGCAGATCGCTTCGACCGCCGCGTTGATCTCGCTGTCTGTGCCGACGTCGGCGATCCAGTTCCACGACGCCGACCGCGACGGGTCGGTGTAGTCCCACTTGATCACCGGCGCTCCGGCTGAGCCATGCGCGGCGCTGTACCGCTTGATCTCATGCAGTAGGTCGTCCCGTCCCTTGACGTCCACTGCGACGACGGAGTAGCCGAGTCGTAGTGCGGCGTGGATCCAGGGGGCGATCAGCGACGCGGTCTTCCCGGACCGGGTGGGGCCCAGAACAATCGTGTGCTCGTTTGCAACCGACTCCGGAAGCCCTATCGGCTGCTTTGCAGTCCAACGCCTCGGTTCGCGGTACCGGCCAAGAGGGAAGTCGATCTGGTGGGGAGCTACGTCCCCCGGCCGTGCCACGCCTCGATAATCCCAAAGGCCACTACGCGTCGCTCGCGGCGGCGGCGGTGGGTCCCATGGCCCGAGGACTCCGTCACGTGCGCCACGGGAGAGGCGGTTGTTGGCTGAGTTCGTGACTGCATATTGGGTCGCGGAGTTCGCTGCGTTCGAGAGCTTCCAGGTTCCCTTGGCAAGGCGCCACCAGTTCGACGCCATCAGCGCTCGCGTTCCGGCGTGTGCCAATCGCGCTCACGTACTTCTCCGAGCCAACGTTCTCGAGGACCGTTGCGCTCGAAAGCGATGGTCTTCTCATGGGCTAGGTGGGCGTCTCGATACGCCGAAGCGCCTTCCCGCTCGATTCGGCGAGCGCAGGCATGTTCGACCCGGTCGAGTTGCGCTTCGGAGGACGCACTCACCCAGACCGGCAGGACAGGAACACCGACCTCCCGAGCGGCTCGGACTCGATGGTTCCCCTTGTCAACCACGAGATCGGTTCCGTCGTAGGCCGCCGCCAAGGGATTGCTTGATGGAGCATCGCGAAAGAGGTGCGCGTACGTCTCACCCATCTGCCGATCCTTCGGGTCGGCAGAGAGTCGCATGTCGAGGAAATCCTTCTCCGTGGCCCCTTCTTTGATTCGGTCGTAGATGGCGGGGACCGTCGCCGCGATCTCCTTCAACTCGCGGTCCGAGTAGCCCTTCGGCGACTGAGCGGCGACCCCAGGGTCGACCATCAGCGCACTCGTCGGCATGGGCAAGAAGCGACGTGCCCACGTCATGAGTCGCCATTGCTGGATGCCAGGGGCCACACGGCGACGAGCGTGCGATCGTCGCCGAAGGTCTCGCGCGAAAAGTCGAGGGCGTGAGCGAACTCGATGAGCGAAGGCACGCGACGATAGAGGATCGATCGGAACAACGCGCCGACCTCTCCATCGCCTCGTCCGACCGGATCCCCGAAGCCGTCCGTCCCGAGGAGGAGGAGCTCACCCGAGGCGACATGGCCAGACCGAGCCACCACTTCGGTTGGTACGCGAGGCAACCCGATCACGGCTGAAGACGACAGGCCGGACTCGGACTCCTCCTTCCCGCCTTCTAGCTTCTCGAACGAACCATCCCGAACCACCCACGCGCCGGAATCGCCGACGCCAACGACGCGTACGTCGGCGCCTCCTTGACCATCGGCGTCAATCACCGCGCAGACCAAGGTCGTGGCGAGGATCCGCTCAGCCTCCTCGGCGCTCTTGTCATCACTGCCGAGAACAGCGGCAGCTTGCTCGATTAGGGCCCAGGCGATCTTCTCGACGAGGCCCTTCCAATCCGTTTCGGATGTGGGCTCCGCGATCGATGACGCAAGGCACTGCACGGCGTAGCGAACGGCTGTCGTTGATCCGATGTGTGACTGTCGCGCGGCGGACACGCCGTCCGCTATCGCTACCAACAGCTGATTTGGACTTGGTCCTGTGACCACGGCGAAGTCGTCTTGCCGCGGAGTGCCGTTGTACCGGCTCCTAGTGCGGTCGTCGGTACGGGCAAGAAGCGACGCGGCCAGGTCATGAGTCGTCAGTGAGGGGCGCGACGGGCCAGACCGCGACGAGCGTGCGATCGTCGTCGAAGGTCTCGCGTGAGAAGTCGACGGCATGAGCAAATTCGATCAGCGAAGGGACTCGTCCTTCGAGAACCGATCGAAACAGTGCGCCCACTTCGCCATCGCCTCGTCCGAGTGGGTCACCGAATCCGTCCGTCCCTAGAAGTAGAATCTCGCCCGGGCCGACCCGGCCGAAGCGAGCCACCACTTCGGTCGGCACGCGAGGCAAGCCACTTACTGCTGATGACGACAGGCCTGACTCGGATTCCTCCTTCCCGCCTTCCAGCCTTTCGAACGAACCCTGGCGCACGACCCAAGCTCCGGAGTCGCCGACGCCGACGACGTGAACTTCGGCGCCCCCCTGACCGTCGGCGTCAAGCACTGCGCAGACCAAGGTCGTTGCGAGAATCCGCTCAGCTGTCTCCGCGCTCGTGTCCTCACTGCCGAGAACCGCCGCAGCTTGCTCGATAAGAGCCCATGCCACATTCTCCACGAGCCCCTTCCAGTCCGTTTCGGCTGTTGATTCGGCGACAGAGGATGTGAGCCACTGAATGGAATACCGAACTGCTGTCGTCGACCCGATGTGTGACTGGGGTGCGGCGGAGACCCCGTCCGCGATCGCAACTAGTAGCTGGTTCGGACGTGGGCCGACGGCGACTGCGAAATCGTCCTGGCGGGGCGTGCCGTTGTATCGGTGCAAGTGGCCTCGGCTCGAAGCAGCTCGCATTGTGAAACTCTTAGTCGACCACCCGTCGAGCGACGTGTCAGGCCGATAAGGGATTTGACGATAGGCAACGTCGGAAACCTTCGGCTCGAACGCCGGTGTCGGCCTACCGACGACGATAGGGGCGCTCGACGGAAAGCTTGGCGCAGACAAGCTCGTTTTGACAGCGGGTGAAGCACCCGGGGTCAGGGGTGCGGTGGGAGGTAACCCAGTGCCGGTCGAGTCTGCGCCGGTCGAGTCTGCGCCAGTCGAGTCTGCGTCAGTCGAGTCTGCGCCAGTCGAGTCTGCGCCAGTCGAGGTGCCTACTCCTAGGTCGGTCAACGATCGTCTCCGACCGCGCCTAGGCACTTGACGCCACCTAGACAACATCGACGGCGAGAGAGATGAACCCGTCCGGCTTCTCGACAGGCAACGCAGCTTGGCCGCTGGCCAAGGCTTGGCCTGAGCTGATGACCGACTGCGTCAGAGCCTTAATGAATTCCGCAATCGCCTTTCCGGTGTCGACGCCTGCGGCGGCGATGAACGCATACTCGTCCTTGGTGGCGACCTGCTTGATGACTGATGCGTCAGCATTGCCTATGCCAAACGCAAGGATGTTGGGGCGCTGGGCGAAGCCTTCGCCAGTGAGGTCGCCATAGGGGCTCTCCCACCCGTCGTGATTGGGCTCACCATCGGTGAGCATGAAGACGGCTGGCCGGTTCACCATGAATCCCTGCGATTTCAGGTTCGAGATGTCCTGTGGGATCCGGTCGCGCAGAGCTCGGAACGCCGCTGCATAGGAGGTCGAGCCTCGTGCCGAGAGCGTCGGCATGCTCTCGAGGTCACGAAGATCCGCTGGTTCGAGATAACAACGCGCGTCGTCCGCGAAACCCATCACGCAGAACCGAACCTTGGCCGCCGCCATGGCCTCGCCTTGCAGCGCGTCGAGCAAACTGAGGAGGCCCTGATTTAGCTCGCCGATGTCGCCGGCCATCGAACCCGACTCGTCAGCTACAAAGTAGATTGGCAACACATTGCCTGCTGGCTCGCCCACCACCGACCCCCTTATCGAGGCGCCTATCCGACGCCGATGTATGACGTGCTGCCGATAACCACTAGGGAGAACGGTTCAGCGCTCGCCAGGGTACACCAGGGCGGCAGGCCCCCGCTAACGGATCAGCAAACCGATCGCGAGACGCTCGTTGGCGTTCGGCACGGGGTGAGGTTCCCCCCGTTGAGCGGTCACGTGGGTTACGCGGCCTGGTCGGCCTGGGGTTGACGGTAGTGGTGCTCCCACTAGGGCCGGCGGCAGGTAGCCGAGGCTGGAGTGCAGTCGCCGGTGGTTGTAGGTG
>WPCH01275918.1_pt1 | contig 60446 bp, 59 predicted proteins | sample 5399881 | NCBI WGS metagenome assembly WPCH01 (sample SAMN12869468, study PRJNA574797) | sludge metagenome | isolation source: wastewater treatment of pH5 | place: China:Beijing | collected 2019-05-20 | reverse complement strand
TAACGCAACCTTCGGTAATGGGGGCGTCATTGGAACGCTTTCAGGCTACGCATTAACCATGAATCAGGTGAGCGCTAGCGCCAATGTCACCAACTCTTCGGCATCCAATGCGGGCGGTATCATTGGCTATGTTGCTAGTGGGTCCATCAATCTTACCGATACATCCGCGGCATTTGCTACCGTCCAAATCAATGGAACAGGAACCGCACTGGGTGCGGGGGGTATCATCGGACAATTGAGGGGAACGGGTCATCAGTTTACTAAGATTCGTGTCAACCAAATGACGGTCAACAGCGCATCTGCATCCGGAGGCGTAATCGGATATGCCACTCAAGCGAGCGGAACCGCTCTATTCAACAACATCAAAGTAACAGGGGGTAGCATCAATAGCAGCATCAATAACGCCACTGTGGGTACTGGGGGATTAATCGGGCATACGTTGAGCTATACCCACACCATCAACGATCTATATGTGGAATCCAGCCTTTCAACCAATAATGCTAACATCGGTGGTGTCATCGGTTATATCGGTTCAGGATCAGCCACCATGAATCGGATTGTTGTTTTTTCTGATCTTATCATGACCAATCCAGGTAACAACACCGACCGAGGTGCAGGCGGCATCATTGGAAGAAACTCAAGCGGAACTCAATCCTCTGTGACAGACATGTTTTATAGCGGGAAAATGAGAGCCCGAATTAATCAAAATCAACCCCACATCGGAATTCTTGTGGCTAAAAACAACAATTTAGCAGGCAACAGACAATTTTCAGCAGGGGTTTATTATTGGGTTTCAACATCAAACCCAGAGCAACTCGTAAATACAAGTACACTTTATGATCGTATGCGGGGACAAAGCCCAGGTTGGGCGACGCATACCGTTGATTTGTCTAATTTCGATTGGAACAACTTAACTAACATAACGGGATCAACGCTTTGGACTTATGACAGCGTCCGAAACATCTATTATCTGATTTAATCATCACCCTCACGTGAAGCAAAAATGTGCTATGTGAGGGTTTTTTATTGGCTTTCATCTATGGTATAATGGCGACAAGGATGTGACATAGATGATCATACTGGTCGGCGCAAGCGCAAGCGGGAAAACAGAAATCGCTAAAGTCCTTTATCAATTTCATGGGTATCGAAAATGCATCACGACCACCACTCGCCCACCAAGGCTTCATGAAACCGATGGCATTGACTATCGTTTTTTGGATAAGGAGACCTTTTTGCATCTTGAAAAGGAACAAAACTTTCTTGAAGTTACCCATTATCAAGACCATTTTTATGGAATTCAACGGAAGGATGCCAACATCAACGGTGTGGTTATCTTGGATCCAAATGGCGCGAATACCCTCTGCAGGCTTCTTAAGCGAGAAGTTTTTATCGTTTACGTGGATACGAAAGAAGAGACTAGAAAAAAACGCATGATGCAACGCGGTGAAACAGAAAAAACGATTGAAAACCGGCTATCCAGTGATCGTCATGTTTTTCTACCCGAGCATCTCCTTAGAATTGATCTTTTGGTCAGTAACGAAAACGAGCGGCTTATTGATCAAGGCCTTATCATTCATCAAGCCTATCAGGCCTATATTAAAAAGCATCACTTACATTTAAAACCCAATCAAGAGGCAGTGTGATGTTGGCTTTTTTAGGAAACATCATTTGGTTTATTTTTGGAGGGGCCTTAATGGCGTTCATCTGGTTTATACTCGGCCTCTTGTTATCGATTACCATCCTTGGAATCCCCTTTGGCATGCAATGCTTTAAGTTTGCCCGATTAACGCTTTTTCCTTTTGGAAAACGGCTTGAGACCCATTTTGATAAACATCCCATCATGAACCTCATATGGGCCCTTTTATTTGGCTGGGAACTGATGATTGCTCACCTCATTTTGTTCATTTTGTGTTCCATCACCGTTGTTGGGATTCCCTTTGGAAAGCAGTGGTTTAAGATGGCCATGTTGGCTTTAATCCCCTTTGGAGCGACGATTCGATAGCGTTCCTTTTTTATCGGACGAAAAGATTGTTTTTTATTGACAAAGCCCAGTCTTAATGATAGAATTATATCGCGTGTGAAAACACACCATAGTGGAAGAATGTTATTCATACCACATACTTATGTAAAGAAGGAGGTTGTGTCTCATGGCAAAAAAAGTTGTAAAAGTCGTTAAATTGCAGATTCCTGCAGGGAAAGCAAACCCAGCTCCACCCGTCGGTCCAGCGCTTGGTCAAGCTCAGGTTAATATTCCTGCTTTCTGTTCTCAATTCAACGAAGCAACCAAGGATCAAATGGGGTTTGTTGTTCCCGTCATCATTTCAGTTTACGATGACCGCACATTCACATTTGTGACTAAAACACCCCCAGCAAGCGACTTACTGAAAAAGACGGCGAACATCAAGAGCGGTTCATCCAATGCCAAAAAGGAAAAGGTTGCGACCATCACCCAAGATCAGTTAAGAGAAATTGCTACCAAAAAGATGCCTGACTTAAATGCGTACACTGTCGAAGCAGCAATGAAGATTGTTGAAGGGACAGCACGTAATATGGGTATCACGATTAAAGACTAATTTAGATCCTAGCTATCTAAATTGTGGGAGGATATCCCGCTAGACCACATTTTAGGAGGAAGAATATGAAAAGAGGAAAGAAATACCTTGAAGCAGCTAAGTTGATCGACCGATCAAAGAACTACGCTGCCATGGACGCTTTTGAGCTCGTCAAGAAAACCTCGTTCGTTAAGTTTGATGCGACTGTCGAAGCAGCATTCCGTTTGAATGTTGACCCAAGAAAAGCCGATCAAAACTTAAGAGGAGCCATCGTATTGCCTCACGGTACCGGCAAGGTATCTCGAGTTGTTGTTATCGCACAAGGCGAAAAGGCGAAAGAAGCCGAAGCAGCTGGTGCAGATTATGTTGGAGACCAAGAATTGATTCAAAAAATCAGCCAAGGCTGGTTTGAGTTCGATGTGATGGTGGCGACTCCAGACATGATGGGACAACTTGGAAAACTTGGACGTTTATTAGGGCCAAAAGGCTTAATGCCAAACCCTAAAACAGGAACCGTGACGATGGACGTTGCCAAAGCCGTTAAGGAAATCAAACATGGTAAGATCGAGTACCGCACCGATAAAGTTGGAAATATCCATGCACCTATCGGACGGATTTCATTTACAAATGAACAACTCGTTGAAAACCTGAAAACCTTATACGATCAGCTTGCACGAATCAAGCCCACCACCGTCAAGGGAACCTACATGAAAAACATAACCGTCACATCCAGTATGGGACCTGGTGTTCATGTAGAGGAAGACTCAATCAAAACATTGAGACTTTCATAATTATTAAACAAGTACATGCCAAAGACAGTAGGGGCGAAAGCTTAATCATCCTACCGAGGTGAACATCTATCCGATTAGATTATTCTCTCTTTTGTCTTGGCATAGAGAGAATTTTTTATTCAAACAAGGAGGCATTTCATGCAAAAAGCAGTGATTGAACGTAAAGCCGATGCTGTACGTGAATTAAGCGAAAAGCTTGGACGTGCTACAACCGTTGTCAGCTTTGATTACCCCGGATTAACCGTGGCATCATTCACAAAGCTGCGCAGCCAACTGAGAAACGCTGGGTGCGAAGTCACCGTTTTCAAAAACAACATTTCAAGAAGAGCTTCCATCGCCGCTGGATACGAAGCATTGGCCGATTCATTAGTGGGTCCCAAGGCTTTGGCGATTAGTTATGATGATGTTGTTGCACCTGCGAAAATCATTTATGATTTTGCTAAGGAAAACAAGGTTGTAACCATTGGTTCAGGAATTGTAGAAGGCAGAGTTGTCGGCGTTGAACAAATCAACGAATTAGCAACGTTGCCATCAAGAGAAACGATGTTAACAATGTTAGCAGTCGGCATGTTGACACCTGTTCGCGAACTTGCGATTGGTTTAGACATGATCAGTAGTCAAGAATAAGATAAAACGGAGGAATAAATCATGGCAAAATTAACTAAAGCAGCTTTTATTGAAGCGCTAAAAGAAATGACATTATTAGAAATCAAAGATTTGGTTGATGGATTAAAAGAAGAATTTGGAATCGACCCAACAGCAGTAGCTGCAGCTCCAGCAGCAGCACAAGCCGCAGTGGTTGAAGAACAAACCGAATTCAATGTTATCTTGAAGAGTTTCGGAACGAACAAGATCGCTGTTATCAAGATCGTTCGTGAAGTCACCGGACTTGGATTGGCCGATGCTAAAGCATTGACTGAAACTCCAGATGCGTTGATTAAAGAAAAGATCAAGAAGGAAGATGCAGAAGCGTTAAAGCAAACTTTGCAAGATGCTGGTGCAACTGTTGAAATCAAGTAACCGCTAGGTAAAGCGATTTAGACCTGAGAGGACTCTCGGGTTTTTTCGCCGTTTGAGGGGGACACATGAGCCACTATTATATTCATGACCCGAACTTGGATCATGACATCAAGAAAATCGAGTTGGAAATCGATGGAATCTCACTTGTGTTCTACACAGACAAAGGGGTTTTCTCCAAAGATAAAATCGATTTTGGCACCCTATTATTGATGAAATCCGCCCAGCTGATCCATCCTGAATCGAAGGTCATCGATGTCGGATGTGGGTATGGCCCGGTTGGGATTTTTATCGCGAAGAAGCACCCAAAAGCTTCGGTCATTTTGGTTGACATCAACGATCGAGCGCTCGAACTTGCTCAGAAAAACCAAGCCATTAATGACGTTAAAAACGTCGATGTTAGGCATTCTAACGGGTTAGAATCGGTAAGCGAAAAAGCGGATCTCATTTTAACGAACCCCCCGATTCGAGCAGGCAAAGAAGTGGTGTTCAAAATCTATCAAGAAGCCTACCACAGATTGAATGCCAACGGTCGCCTTATGGTCGTGATTCAAAAGAAACAAGGAGCACCGTCATCCTTTGAAAAGATCAAAACCCTTTTTGGGAACGCGGTGGTTTTGACCAAGGATAAAGGCTATTGGATCCTTTTAGCGGAAAAAGAAGCATAAACGATTGACTATTTACAAACAATATGATAATATTGTAAAATGCATGAGAATGTTTTATATTTTAATATAACGAGATTTTTAACGTGGTTATCCAAAGACGATAGGAGTGTGGATTATGGGATATCGGAACGTCAAATACGGCAAAAAAGCAGAGCGCAGGAACTTTTCCAACATGCGTTATGACATTCAGTTGCCGAGCCTCATCGAGATTCAAACCAATTCTTTCAAACAATTCATTGATGAGGGGATTCGGGAACTGCTTGATGACATATCACCCATCGAAGGTCACAACGGAGACCTCAAGTTATACTTTGAAGAACACCATCTCACAGAACCTAAATACAACATCCATGATTCCAAACTACGAGATGTCAATTACGCGAAACAGCTTTCGGCCCGAGTCAAACTCGAAAACGCCATCACCGGTGAGGTTAGAGAAAGTGTTGTCATGATGTGCGAAATCCCATTTATGTCGCCAACAGGGACTTTTATCATTAATGGCGCTGAGCGTGTTGTGGTTTCTCAAATCATCCGTTCAGCTGGGGCCTATTTTACCAGCGAACTCGACAAGAAAATTAATCAAATGCGTTACATGGCCCAAATCATTCCGACCCGTGGTGCCTGGATTGAATATGAACTTGGATCCAAAAACATCATGTATGCCAAGTTGGACCGCTCCAAGAAAGTTCCAATGACAACGATGATGCGTGCCTTGGGTCTTTCTAAGAAAAAAGATATTATCGATGTATTTGGTAAATCACTTTACTTGGATGCGACCTTCGAAAAGGATGAAGCCAAGAATGCTGATGAAGCCGTTATTGACCTTTATTCCAAATTAAGACAAGGTGAAAAAGTACCAGCAGATGCCGCTCGTGAATTCATTCGCATGCGTCTTTTTGAACGCAGACGTTACGATTTAGCGTCGGTCGGTCGCTACAAGTTCAATAAGAAATTGGACATGTTTGCTCGTCTTTTGGGGACATACACAGCAACCGATATCATTGATCCTGAAACAGGAGAACTTTTGATTCCTGAGAAAACCAAGATCACCAAAGATGTGATCACTAAGTTAAAGAAGTACCGTCATATCTTCCGCAAGGAGATTATTTCTAAGGAAGATTCCCTTCAAAATGAGACACCCGATGAAATCCTAGCCAAGCGTTTACCCGATGGGGATGACACCTTATACACCAAAGAAAACATCGCGAACATTCGTACCGGTGAAATTTTGGTGGCTAAAAACACACCGGTGACCGATGAGGTCCTTTCCATCCTTCGGAGAAATAGACATTCACTCGATGATAAAGTCATTAAATACTTTTTATCCACGGACATCTATCAAAAAGAAAAGAATCGTGAAGGTGTTATCGCTGAAGTTATCGAAGTCACCGTCAAAGATCAAGAGACCGATCGAATTTACGCCATCAAAGTTATCGGAAACGACCAACGAGAGACAAAAGAGTATATCACGGTTTCCGATATTGTTGCTTCAATGAGTTATTACTTGAACCTATACGATGGTGTTGGAACAACAGATGACATTGACCATCTGGGAAACAGACGCCTTCGTTTGATTGGCGAACTTTTGAAAAATCAATTTAGAATTGGATTGGCGCGTGCTGAAAAGAACATCAAAGACAAGATGTCAACGACCACGTTTGCCGATGCAACGCCATCCAATATCATTAACATGACACCACTGGCGGGCGCCATCAAGACCTTTTTTGGATCGTCTCAGTTGTCTCAGTTCATGGATCAAATTAACCCACTTGCAGAGTTGACTCAAAAACGAAGAGTTTCTGCTTTAGGAACCGGAGGACTTGCTAGAGATCGTGCAGGGGTTGAAGTCCGTGACGTGCACAACTCGCACTACGGAAGAATTTGTCCGATTGAAACACCAGAAGGACCCTCTATTGGTTTGATTTCATCCTTAGCAACCTATGCCAAAGTGGACCGCTATGGCTTTATCCAAACGCCTTATCTTCCCATTGATTATTCGAAGGGTTATCCTGTGGTAACTGATGAGCCCATTTATTTAACAGCCGATGAAGAATACGATGAAATCATCGCATCCGCAGCCACATTGCTCGACGAAGAAACAGGCCGCATCATCGATGAAAAAGTCATTGGAAGACACCGTGGAGAGACCTCCATGTTTGAACCCGATGAAATCACCTATATGGACGTATCGCCTAAGCAAATTGTGTCGGTTGCCACCTCAACCATTCCATTCTTGGAACACGATGACGCATCCCGTGCCCTAATGGGCGCGAACATGCAGCGTCAAGCGGTGCCTTTGTTAAGACCAGAATCGCCAATCGTAGGAACCGGAATTGAATACCGTGCAGCTAAGGATTCGGGCGCTGTTATTGTTTCAACCGTGAGTGGGTATGTCACCCATGCAGATGCTGCCAGCATTACCATTACGCCAGAACCAAAGGAAAAAGTAATGGTAGGCAACCAAGTGTTGTACGATCCAGCGAAAGGGTACACGTATGAAAACGCCAAAACACTGCATGACTATGGCATGGGCGATGATGTGACCTATTCATTAATCCGCTTCATGCGTTCCAACCAAGATACATGCGTGCTACAAAGACCGATTGTCTCCGAAGGAGAGTTTGTTGACCAAGGCGATACCATCGCGGATGGTCCATCCACCGATCAAGGCGAATTGGCACTTGGACGTAACGTAACCGTGGCATTCATGACATGGGAAGGCTATAACTATGAAGACGCGATTGTCATGTGTGAAGACTTAGTGAAAGACGATGTTTATACATCGGTTCACATTGATGAATACGAAATTGAAACACGGGAGTTAAAAACAGGAACAGGCCGTGAGGAAATCACTCGCGAAGTTCCCAATGCTTCCATGGAAACCCTTAAAAACTTAGATGAGCGCGGCATCATCATTCCAGGATCTGAAGTTAAAGAAGGCGATATTCTTGTGGGTAAAATTACCCCTAAAGGCGCATTTGAACCCAGTCCATCGGAAAAATTGATTCACGCGGTTATTGGTGAAAAATCCCGCGAATACCGGGATTCATCCCTTCGTGTGCCTCATGGCGGTGGCGGGATTGTTCAATCCATTCAAGTCTTGAATAAGAAAAACGGAGATCCACTGCCCAGTGGTGTCAACGAAGTGATTAAAGTTTATGTGGCTAAAAAACGGAAAATCTCCGAAGGAGACAAGATGGCAGGACGTCATGGGAACAAAGGCGTTATCTCCAAAATCCTTCCAAGAGAAGACATGCCCTACATGGCCGATGGAACCCCTATTGACATCATGCTTAATCCGCTTGGCGTTCCTTCACGGATGAACATCGGTCAAATTTTGGAAATCCATTTAGGGATTGCAGCTAAACGGTTAAACATTAAGATTGCAACCCCTGTTTTTGATGGGGTTGATGATGCGGAACTGGCAGAAATCATGCGCGAAGCAAACATCGACAAAGATGGGAAAACCCAACTTTTTGATGGACGAACCGGTGAACCTTATGAAAACCGAATTTCCGTTGGCGTCATGTACATGATTAAACTGTCTCACATGGTGGATGATAAACTTCATGCCCGCTCAGTTGGACCCTACACCTTAGTCACCCAACAACCGATGGGAGGAAAAGCCCAAAACGGTGGTCAACGTTTCGGAGAAATGGAAGTATGGGCGCTTTATGCTTATGGAGCCGCTCATACCTTGCAAGAAATGCTGACCGTCAAATCCGATGATATGCTTGGAAGAAACAAAGTGTATAGCGCCATCACTCATGATCGCGCCATTCCTCAGGCATCCATCCCAGAATCATTCCGCGTTTTAACCAAAGAACTTCAAGCACTCGGGCTTTATGTCGAGTTGATTGACGCAAACACCGGTGAAAACGAAGCAGTCAAATCTCTGGTCGATTATAGCCCAGGTAAAAAAGGAGGGTTTCGTTAATGGCTAAAGAAAAACTAACGCTTCATGTTGAATCCTTGAAATTATCGGAAGAAGCCCTCAAAGCCCTGAAATTGTCAGGGATAGATCAACTTGAAGATTTTAACACCTTTAATCTTAAAGAACTCGGCATGCTTTTAGGAGACACGTTCGAAGAAATCAAATCGATTTTAAGACGTTACCACTTGCCACGGTCTTTAGAGAATTTAAATTTAAGCGATGAAACCATCAGCATCTTACAACAAACAGCGATTGAAGATTTGCGTCAACTTCTTGAATTTGATCGCCATCAACTCTATCATTTGTTTGAAGATGATGAGTTCTTACGTCAAGAAATTAATGGTATTTTAGAACTTTATGGGTTTGATGCGCTTAAAGAACACAAACATGAACCCGTCATTCCTTTTCAGGAAGCGGAAGTTCTTGCTCCAGAGATGGATCAAATCGATCTTAAAGAGCGGATTACTCGCCATATTGCCCCCATCCGAAAAGGGTATGGAAGCCGAACGTTTTCGCATTTAAAGATTCGTTTAGCCTCACCCGATGAAATCAGACAATGGTCTTATGGGGAAGTCAAAACGCACGAAACCATCAACTATAGAACATCTAAACCCGAAGAAGGCGGATTGTTCTGCGAACGCATCTTTGGACCTACCCGCGATTATCAATGCGCCTGTGGGAAAAAGCAATCCGGCAATAAAGGGCAAATTTGCCAAAAATGTGGCATTGAAATCACTGAATCAAAGGTTAGAAGAGAGCGGATGGGACACATCGAGCTTGAAGCACCGGTTGTTCACACCTGGTATTTAAAAAACTCACCGTCTCGCCTCGCCATCTTACTCGGTATTAAAGCCAAAGCACTAGAGGAAGTGGTCTACCATGCGGCCTATATCGTGACCGATCCTGGAACGGCACCTCTAATGAAAAAGCAAATCTTAACCGAACAAGATTACAGTGCACTTGCTGAAGAATACGGTTCACGCTTCCAAGCATTAACGGGTGCAGAAGCCGTTAAAAAGTTGCTGCAAGAATTGGATTTGGAAAAAGAAGTTAAATCGTTAAGACGGAAACTTAAAACCAGTTCTAAACAAAAGCGAGATCGCATCATTAAGCGGCTTGAAGTGGTTGAAGCATTCAACAACTCAGACAACAAACCCGAATGGATGGTCATGGATGTGATTCCTGTCATCCCACCGGATCTTCGTCCCATGGTGGCCCTAGATGGTGGTCGCTTTGCAACCACCGACTTAAACGATTTATATAGACGGATTCTAAACCGGAACAACCGGTTAAAGAAACAAAAAGAACAAATGGCGCCTCGCCTCATCATGAAAAATGAAAAGCGGATGCTTCAAGAAGCGGTTGATGCGCTATTTGACAATGCAAAACGGGGCAAAAAAGCCGCTGTTGAGCGAAACAGACACTTAAAATCGTTATCCGATATGTTGCGTGGTAAACAAGGGCGTTTCAGACAAAACCTACTTGGAAAACGGGTGGATTATTCGGGTCGTTCGGTCATCATTGTTGGACCAGACTTAGAAATGTACCAATGTGGAATTCCACGTGAAATGGCGATTATCTTGTTTAAACCGTTTGTGTTAAGGGAACTTCAAAAAATGATGGGAACCGAATCCACGGCCAACGCCAAGAAAAACGCCAATGGCAAGTACGATAAGATGGACGATGATGTTTGGGCAGCTTTAGAAAAAGTGGTTAAAGAACATCCCGTGCTATTGAACCGCGCGCCCACCCTTCACCGTTTAGGCATTCAAGCCTTTGAACCCAAGTTGATTGATGGAAAAGCCATTCGTCTTCACCCATTGGTCACGCCTGCGTTTAACGCCGACTTTGACGGTGACCAAATGGCGGTTCACGTGCCTTTATCCAATGAGGCACAAGCAGAAGCGCGTCTCTTGATGCTTGCGTCAAACAACATTTTGAACCCTAAAGATGGTAAACCCGTCGTAACGCCGTCACAAGACATGGTTTTAGGGAACTACTATTTGACCATTGAAGAACCACTAAACCGGATTTTTACAGGGGATAAAGCGGCAGAACGTACAACTGCCCATCAACAGAAACACTGCAATGAGGGCATGTTCTTTGTCAACTTCGATGAAGCGTATCTCGCGTATGAACACAAACTCATTGGTTTGCACACACGAATCATTGTGGATCCTCGATCCATTAATCAACGGTTTACCAAAGAGCAAAAGGACATGTATTTGATTACAACCCTCGGTAAACTGATCTTTAATCGCATCCTACCAGAAAGTTTCCCTTACTTGAATGAACCCACCATTGATAACTTGGAAATCAAGACACCGGATAAATATTTCGTCAAAAAGGGAGCCAATCCGAAAGAGATGTTAAAAGAGTTACCAGCGGCTTCTCCGTTTAAAAAGAAGTTCCTCTCACAAATCATCGCACAAGTGTTCAAGGAACTTCAAATCAGCGAAACCTCAAAAATGTTGGACAGACTTAAGGACCTTGGTTTCCGTTATTCAACCGTTGCGGGTATCACCGTTTCGTTTGCTGATATCAACGTTTATTCCGGTAAAAAAGACCGGATTAGAGTGGCTGAAGAACAAATTGAAGAAATTCAAAACTGGTATGAAGACGGCATGTTGACCGACAAAGAACGTCGCGATCTCGTTATCCAACAGTGGCAAGAAGCGCGCGATGATATTCAAAAAGGACTGATGTCAGAGTTCGACCAAGATAACAACATCTACATGATGAGTGACTCAGGTGCCCGCGGTAACGCATCTAACTTTGCTCAGTTAGCGGGAATGCGGGGTCTGATGAATAACCCGAAGGGGGAAATCATCGAAGTGCCTGTTCAGGCATCGTTTAGAGAAGGGTTAACCGTTTCGGAATTCTTTATTTCCACCCACGGTGCCCGTAAAGGTTCCACCGATACCGCGTTAAAGACAGCGGAATCTGGTTATTTGACCAGACGTCTTGTCGATGTTTCCCAAGATGTTATTGTCGTTGATGAAGATTGTCAAACGGAACGCGGCATTGTGATGCAATCCATCATGGATGACACCAAAGAGATCGTACCACTTTATGACCGTATTGTTGGACGTTATGCATCCAAAGATGTGATTCACCCTAAAACCAAAGAAGTCTTCGCGAGAAGAAATGAACTGATTACCGAAGAAATCGCTCACGCCATTTTAAAGGCCGAGATGAAAGCGGTTGAAGTCAGAAGCAATTTGACATGCAACTCCGATAACGGGGTTTGTGCGAAATGTTATGGACGAAACCTTGCAACCAATACCCGTGTTGAAGTGGGTGAAGCGGTTGGTGTTGTTGCGGCACAATCCATTGGAGAACCCGGAACACAGTTGACCATGAGAACCTTCCATACCGGAGGGGTCGCATCAGCTTCCGACATCACACAAGGTTTGCCGCGGATTCAAGAACTCTTTGAAGCCAGAAACCCCAAAGGGAAAGCGGTCATCAGTGAAGTCGACGGCAAAGTTAAATCCATTGATCGCCAACGCGGTGGAATTTCAGTCATTACCGTCTTGGATGCTCAAGAAAAAGAATTTAAGTACACGATTGATCCCAACGTTGAAGCATTGGTCCGTAAAGGTGCCTCTGTCAAAGCGGGTCAAAAACTGACCCCAGGATCGATTAATCCCAAAGAACTGTTACGTGTCGTCTCGACAGAAGCAGCGGAAACCTATATCTTAGAAGAGGTTCAAAAGGTTTACCGTGCCCAAGGGGTAGAAATTTCGGATAAACACATTGAACTGATTATTCGTCAAATGTTAAGAAGAATTACCGTCATCACCGAAGGGGATACGGAGTTACTCCCAGGAACAGAAGTTTCTGTTGCTGAGTTCAAACGTGCGAACAAGAAGGTCTTTAAGGAGTTTAAACGTCCTGCTGTTGGCAGACCCATTCTCCTAGGCATCACCCGAGCTTCTCTAAGAAGCGATTCCTTCTTATCGGCTGCTTCCTTTCAGGAGACCACGCGCATCTTAACGGACGCTGCCATCAAAGGCAAAACCGATGAGTTGCACGGGCTAAAAGAAAACGTCATCATTGGCGGACTCATTCCTGCAGGTACCGGAATTCTAAGAGAAAGTCATTTTGACTACGATCGCAGCAACACGTATCAAGAGGAAGAAGAACTCGATTATTAATTAAAGTGAAGGTGGATTCTTTAGAATTCACCTTTTCTTGTGCTATAATTGGAGTAATCAACGTTTCGAGAGGTTTATATGAAACAGATTTATGTGATTGGTGGAGCCGTTATTGATATTTTTTTGCACCCCTATCATCGGATGGTTTTGCATGATTCAAATCCGGGTTATGTGCATGAATCGTTAGGTGGAGTTGCAAGAAACATCGCTGAAAACCTAGCAAGACTTGGGTTTCAATGCACCCTCCTAACCGCCTTAGGAAATGATACGTATGGAACCTTGATTCGGCAAAGTGCTGCAGCCATCGGTTTAACCTTGGATGTGATTACCACCGAGCGAACACCAGCCTATTACAGTGTCATCGATGAAAACCAAGACGATTTAATTGGGGTGGCTGTCATGGATCAATTGTCATCCATTGACTCAAACATCCTTTTAAGTCGGAAAATAGACATTCAAAAGGCTGATTTAGTCATCATGGACACCAATTTAAGTGAAAGCGCCATGGAAACGGTCTTGAACCTAGCGAAAGCTCCCGTTGTCGTTGATGCCATCTCCACTCAAAAAGCGATGAAAATCCGTTCGATGCTGCCACGGATATGGGGTTTAAAGGTCAATCAGTTAGAAGCGGAAACCTTAAGTGGTTATCGTATTAAAACACCCGAAGATCTCATCAAAGTAGGCGCTTTTTTCCAAGAAAAAGGACTTCAACATACCTGGATTACCTTAGGAAAAGAAGGGGCTTATCACTTTCAACAAACAACCTGGGACTATCAAAAGGGACGTACCGTTCAGGTCATTAATCCCACCGGGGCAGGCGATGCCTTCTTATCGGGTGCGATTTTCGCTTATTTTCACGGACTTCCCATTTTACATACGGCGACAACCAACGCAGGTCTTAATTTGCAGTGCGAGGAAGCGGTTTGTCAACGACTAACCAAAAGCATTTTATTAAACGCGATGAAGGAGGATTTCTTATGACCCCCATGAACATGATAATCCATCCGGATGTTCAAAAAGCATTGAATGAAAAAAGACCCATTGTTGCACTTGAATCAACAATCATCAGTCATGGCATGCCCTATCCAGAGAATGTTAAGATGGCTAAAAATGTGGAAGCCATCATTCGAAATGAAGGCGCAGTACCAGCCACCATCGCCATTTTAGATGGCATTATCCGAATCGGATTAACCGAAGAGGAAATCGAAACACTAGCAACGTCAAACGATGTCCATAAAGTTGGACGGCGTGACTTTGCTTATGTGATATCTCAAAAAAAGCATGGAGCAACCACGGTAAGCGGAACCACGATTGTGGCTGAAAAAGTGGGCATTCATGTGTTTGCTACCGGAGGCATTGGAGGGGTTCACCGAGGCGCTTCTGAATCCTTTGATATTTCTCGTGATTTAGAAGAAGTTGCTCTTTCCAATGTGGCCATTGTTTGTGCAGGGGCTAAGTCCATTTTGGATTTGGGGCTTACAATGGAATATTTAGAAACAAAAGGCGTTGAAGTCATAGGGTATCAGACCCATCTTTTACCTGCTTTTTATGCCAGAACATCCAAACAAACGGTTCCCTTTCGATTGGATTCTCCACAAGAGATTGCCAATCTAATGACAGCCAAATGGCAGTTTGGTTTAAAAGGAGGACTCATCATTGCTAATCCGATTCCAGAAGCCTATGCCATGGATGGAGACGCCATGGAACGCATCATCGAACAAGCACTTGAAGAGGCCCATGCCCAAGGCATTAAAGGGCATCAAGTCACCCCTTATTTGCTCTCAAAAATCAAGGCCATCACCAAAGGTGATAGCTTAGAAGCTAACATCGCATTGGTGCTAAACAACGCGCAGTTGGCTGCTCGAATTGCTGTCAGTTACCACTCAACCACTTAGATGAACGTTTTCATACCGATTTGTCTATTCTTTTTGGTATGAAAGCACGAAAAATCAATTATAATAGATTTAGGACTTTTTTAGAAAGAGGATTCTTATGGACGTATTCAAGAAGTGTTACCAGTACGATATCGCCAAAAAAGCCCGTGAAGCGGGATATTACCCCTATTTTCATGAGTTGACCAGTAAACAGGATATCGTGGTTGAAATGGAAGGCAAGCAAATGATCATGATTGGGTCAAACAATTACCTTGGATTGACCTCCCATCCTGAAGTGATTGATGCCGCAATCAAAGCAACCGAAAAATATGGAACAGGCGTATCCGGTTCCCGATTTTTAAATGGAACCACCAATCTTCACCGCGAACTAGAAGCCGAGCTTGCAAGCTTTTTAAATAAAGAAGACTGCACGATTTTTTCTACAGGATTTCAATCCAACCTAGGAATTATCGCCGCCATTGCAGGACGTAACGATATCATTTTCTCCGATAAAGAAAATCATGCAAGCATCTACGATGGAACGCGTCTTTCTTACGCTGAAGTGATTCGTTATGAACATAACGACATGGAAGACTTGGAGAAAAAGCTTGCCAAAGCACCCGATAACAAAGGAAAACTCATCATCACCGATGGGGTCTTTTCCATGAGTGGTGATATTGCGAAATTGCCGGATATTGTTAGACTAGCGAAACAATATGGTGCGCGTGTCATGGTGGATGATGCCCATGGTCTTGGTGTGATGGGTCCTTTTGGAAGAGGAACCGCAGAACACTTTGGATTAGAAAAAGAAGTGGATATCATCATGGGAACCTTCTCAAAATCGTTAGCGTCTTTAGGCGGCTATGTCGCTGCTGAGCATGACGTTGTCGATTATATCCGCCACAATTCACGCCCCTATATTTTCTCTGCCGCCATTCCGCCTTCCAATACAGCCGCTGCGCTAGCTGCCCTTAAGGTGCTCCAAAGAGAGCCTGAACGGGTTCATCATTTGCATGAAATCGCTGATTACATGCGCGAAGGACTTAAAAATAAGGGAATAAAAATTAAGGATTCTAGAACACCAATCATTCCGATTTATACGTATATGCCGCTTAGAACCATGATTGCTTGCAACACTTTGTTTGAAAACGGCGTTTACGTGAATCCGGTTCTCCCTCCAGCCACTCCAATTGGCGAATGCCTCATTCGGACCAGTTATACCGCCACGCACACGAAAGAACTGATGGATATCGCCATTGAGAAAATTGCATCTGTTCTTCATAGTTTAGAAGATTTAGAGGAATAACGATGAAAGTGTGTATTGTAACCGGAGCATCCTCGGGGATTGGACTAGCGATTGCCACGTATTTGGGTCAAAAGGGTCACCATGTTTATGGCATCTCGCGTTCAGCGTACTCAGACCCATGGATTAAGCATATCCAAGCGGATGTCACCGATTTGAACCAATTAAAGAAAGCCTATCAGGAGATCTATGAGATTGAAGGGCGCATTGATGTCTTAATCAATAACGCTGGCATGGGCATAAGTGGCAGCATCGAAGAAACGGAAACCGATGATGTTCAAAAGATGTTTGATGTTAATTTTATGGGTGTGTTTCATTCGGTCAAAGCCGCTTTACCGTGGATGCGACTGACCAAAGAGGGACAAATCTATAACATTAGCTCCGTAGCTGGGGTTTTATCCATTCCCTTTCAATCGTTTTATAGTGCTTCCAAAGCAGCCATCAATGCGTTATCCGATGCACTTCATACGGAAGTTTCACCCTATGGTATTCAGGTATGTGCGGTGATGCCGGGCGACATTAAAACGGGATTTACCAAAAATAGACGGAAAAACAAGATGGACTCGGACATCTATAAAAAACGGGTTGAAAAAAGTGTAAAACTGATGGAACACGATGAACAAAACGGAATGGACCCCCTGATTATGGCCACCACCCTTGCCAAACTGATTCAAAAAAAACGGATTCCTTTGCGAATCACTGTCGGGTTTAAATACAAAGTTTTCGTTTTCTTAAGTAAGGTACTCCCCAACCGTTTGGTCAATCAACTCATTGGCTCCATCTATGGATTTAAAAAGATGAAATAAACGCTCACTTCGTGTGCGTTTTTTATCTTTTAAAGAGAAAATCATTGACAAAGAAAAGAAAAAAAGATATAATAAAAACGCTGTGTAAAACAGATGAAGCACACACGAGATTTATGGCTTCATAAAGCCGTAAATATTTTTTAAAACTAAAAATGAAACACTTGGGTATGTGTTTTAAGAAAGGAGACCTATCGATGCCAACAATTTCACAACTCGTCAAAAGTGGTAGAACCGACAAGGATTACAAATCGAAGTCACCAGCTTTAGGGTATGGCTACAACAGTTTGGAAAAGCACACAAAAGAGTATAACTCCCCTCAAAAAAGAGGCGTATGCACCCGTGTGACCACCATGACACCTAAAAAACCTAACTCTGCACTTCGTAAATATGCGCGTGTCCGTTTGAGTAACCAAACCGAAGTGACTGCGTACATTCCAGGAATCGGACATTCACTTCAAGAACACAGTGTCGTCTTGATTCGTGGTGGACGTGTTAAGGACCTTCCAGGGGTACGTTACCACATCATTCGCGGAACATTGGATACTTCAGGCGTTGCGAATCGTAAGCAAGCCAGATCCAAATATGGCGCTAAGCGTCCAAAGGCAGGCAAAGCCGTAGCCGGTAAACCTGTAGCAAAACCAGCAGGAAAGAAATAAAAATCAATCAATAAAACATACGAATTGAAAAGGAAGAAGGTGAACTCATGCCACGTAAAGGACATATCGTCAAACGAGATGTATTGCCTGATCCCATATATCATTCCAAACTGGTGACACGCGTTGTTAACACCATCATGGAAGAGGGTAAAAAGGGAACAGCTCAAAGCATCTTATACGGTGCATTCAATCGAGTAAAAGAAGTGACTGGCCGTGAACCAATTGAAGTCTTCAATGAAGCTTTAAATAATATCATGCCCATCATCGAAGTTCGTTCACGCCGTATTGGTGGACAAAACTATCAAGTGCCGACTGAAGTCAGACCGGCAAGAAAACAAGCACTAGGCCTTAGATGGCTAGTCAACTACGCGCGCTTAAGAAATGATAAGACCATGGAAGAAAAGTTAGCCAAGGAAATCATGGATGCATCTCAAGGTTTAGGTGCAGCTGTCAAAAAACGCGAAGATGTACACCGCATGGCTGAAGCAAATAAAGCATTTGCTCACTATCGCTGGTAAGAAGGAGAACGATTTATGCCTCGTGTATTTTCATTAGAAAAAACCCGCAATATCGGCATCATGGCGCACATTGATGCGGGAAAAACGACAACTACAGAACGAATTTTGTACCATACTGGTAAAATTCATCGGGTTGGTGAGACTCACGATGGTGCTGCTACGATGGACTGGATGGAACAAGAACAAGAACGCGGGATAACCATTACCTCCGCTGCGACCACAGCGTATTGGAAGGATTACCGCATTAACATCATTGATACCCCAGGCCACGTTGATTTTACAGTAGAAGTTTCAAGATCATTGCGTGTACTAGACGGTGCTATCACAGTCTTAGATGCGCAAGCAGGTGTTGAACCCCAGACAGAAACGGTCTGGAGACAAGCCACAGAATACAAAGTTCCACGCATTGTTTACATCAACAAAATGGACAAAATTGGTGCGGATTTCGAGCACGCTATCAAGACCATGCACAACCGTCTTGGTGTTAAAGCAGTAGCCATCCAATGGCCAATCGGCTCAGAATCTGATTTCAATGGAATCATCGATCTGATTAGCCGCAAAGCGTATCATTACGACGGCACACCCGATGAAGGCAAAAAAGAAATCCCAATCCCAAGCCATTTAAAAAATCTGGTTGAACAAAAGCGCATGGAGTTGATTGAAGCCTGTGCAGATTTCAGCGAAGACATCATGATGAAGTACCTAGAAGGTGAAGAGGTTTCCGAAGCGGAAATCAAAAAAGCCATTCGTAAAGGAACGCTACGTGTCGAATTCTTCCCTGTTGTTTGCGGAACATCCTTTAAAAACAAAGGGGTTCAATTGGTCTTAGATGCGGTGATTGACTATTTGCCAGCCCCAACGGATATAGACGCAGTTATCGGTCATGACAGCGATGGCAATGAAATCGCCAGACACGCGAATGATCAGGAGCCGTTTTCTGCCCTGGCATTCAAAGTGATGACTGATCCTTATGTGGGCCGAATCACCTTCTTCAGGGTGTATTCAGGAACGATTCAAGCAGGATCCTACGTAAAAAACACTAAAAAAGGCATCCGGGAACGATTCGGTCGTGTCCTTCAGATGCATGCAAACCATCGAGAAGAAATTAAAGAAGTATTCGCAGGGGATATTGCAGCCGTCGTGGGTCTAAAGGACACCACCACAGGCGATACACTCGCTATGGAAAACGATGATATCATTTTGGAATCCATGGTGTTTCCAGAGCCAGTGATTAACGTTGCGATTGAACCAAAAACCAAACAAGACCAGGAACGAATGGGGATTGCCTTGCAAAAACTTGCAGAAGAAGATCCGACATTTAAGACCTATACCGACCGTGAAACCGGTCAAACCATCATCGCCGGAATGGGCGAGTTGCACTTGGAAATCATCGTGGATCGTCTAAAAAGAGAGTTCAAGGTGGAAGCTAATGTTGCCGAACCCCAAGTATCCTTTAGAGAAACCATATCCGGAACAGCGGATATCGAGTCTCGCTTCGTCAGACAATCCGGTGGCCGCGGCCAATATGGACACGTGGTCATCAAATTCGAGCCGAATCCAGGTAAAGGATTTACATTTATCGACAAAGTCGTCGGTGGTGTGATTCCAAGAGAATACATTCCCGCTGTTCAAAAAGGTCTTGAAGAAGCGCTTCCCAACGGGATTGTTGCCGGTTATCCTTTGATTGATATTAAAGCAACCCTTCATTATGGATCTTATCATGAAGTCGATTCTTCGGAAATGGCGTTCAAGATTGCAGCATCCATGGCCATCAAAGAATGCGCTAAAAAAGCGGATCCCATTATCTTGGAACCCATCATGGACGTTGAAGTCGTTGCTCCCAATGATTTTGTCGGAAACGTAATTGGGGACTTAACGTCAAGACGTGGAAGACTAGAATCACAAGAAGGGCGCGGCAATGCCGTTGCCATCCGTGCCAGTGTGCCGCTTTCCGAAATGTTCGGATACGCCACGGCACTCCGTTCAAACACGCAAGGAAGAGCCAATTTCATGATGCAGTTTTCCCGCTATGAGAAAACGCCAAAGTCCATTATGGAAGAGATCATGAAAAAGAGGGGTTCACTCTAATCTTCTTGCAAAAGAACCGAATTTCATATACAATAGATATGGTCATTAAAAAAACATATCGAACAAAAATAAAACTCATTCTAAATTAGGAGGAAAAACCAAATGGCAAAACAAAAATTTGAAAGAACAAAGCCACACGTTAACATTGGTACCATCGGACACGTTGACCATGGTAAGACCACTTTGACAGCCGCAATCACCGTTGTATTAAGCAAACAAGGATTGGCAGAAGTGAAAGACTATGCATCCATCGATAGCGCACCAGAAGAAAAGGCACGCGGTATTACCATCAATACAGCGCACGTAGAATACCAAACTGCAGCTCGTCACTATGCACACGTTGACTGCCCAGGACACGCGGACTATGTTAAAAACATGATTACAGGTGCCGCTCAAATGGATGGCGCGATTCTTGTTGTATCTGCAGCAGATGGCCCTATGCCACAAACAAGAGAACACATTTTGCTTTCTCGCCAAGTCGGCGTTCCAAAGCTTGTTGTTTTCTTGAACAAATCCGACATGGTTGATGACGAAGAGTTGTTAGACCTTGTTGAAATGGAAGTACGCGAACTTCTCTCAGAGTATGACTTCCCAGGAGACGACATTCCTGTGATTCGTGGATCTGCACTTGGTGCATTAAACGGCGAACCTCAATGGCAAGACAAAGTCATTGAATTGATGGAAGCGGTTGATACCTATATCGACACACCTGTCAGAGAAACTGACAAACCTTTCTTAATGCCTGTTGAAGACGTCTTCACCATCACTGGTCGTGGCACTGTTGCGACTGGACGTGTTGAAAGAGGTCAAATTAAAGTCGGCGAACCCGTTGAAATCGTAGGAATTCGTGACACCCAACAAACGGTATGTACCGGTGTTGAAATGTTTAGAAAACTTCTTGATTTCGCTCAAGCTGGTGACAACATTGGCGCTTTGTTACGCGGCGTATCCCGTGACCAAGTTGAAAGAGGTCAAGTGCTTGCTAAACCAAAGTCCGTTAACCCACACTTCAAATTTGAAGCACAAGTATACGTTCTTTCTAAAGAAGAAGGCGGCCGCCACACGGCGTTCTTCTCAAACTATCGTCCACAATTCTATTTCCGTACAACTGATGTGACAGGTGTCATCACCTTGCAAGAAGGTACAGAAATGGTTATGCCTGGCGATAACACCGTCATGATTGTTGAGTTGATCCACCCAATCGCTATCGAAGAAGGAACGAAGTTCTCCATTCGTGAAGGCGGACGCACCGTAGGTGCAGGATCGGTAACTAAGATTCTTGAATAGGTAAAAAGATAAGAAGCCAATCCTCTAAGAGGGTTGGTTTTTTTATTGGAAATATGGGTGTTTTCACATGAAATTAAAGCGAATAACAATTAACAAACCGATAGGTTGAATTATGTGACCTTTTTTTATGGGTTGTGCTAAAATAGGATTAGTCGAAGAGGTGATGTCCCATGATTGATACACACACCCATTTGAATCTAAACGATTATGATGAAGACATCGAAGCCGTTCTTAAACGAGCCAAAACCATGGGCGTTGCCCATATTTTAGTCATCGGCATGGATAAAAAAGCCAATCTCAAAGCCATTGAGCTTTCTAAACGGTTTCAAGGACTTTCTGCTACCATTGGGATTCATCCAGGATCCGTTGGAAAAGAAACCATGGATCATGTCCGAGAACTGATTAAAAACAACCCCGTAGTCGCAATTGGCGAATGCGGTCTAGATTTTTATTGGACCGATGAAAATAAGGATGAACAAATTCAAGTTTTTCAATCCCAGATTGATTTAGCGGTAGAAACCGGTTTGCCTTTGATTATTCATACACGAAACTCGTTTGATGCAGCGTATCAGATGTTGCTACCATATCAAGGAAAAGTCACAGGCGTTTTTCATTGTTTCAGCGCTGCACTTGAAGATGCGGTTAAAGCCGTTGAATTAGGGTTTTATATCGGTTTAGATGGTCCAGTCACCTATAAGAAAAACCAAGAACTTAAACGCATCATCGAACACATCGACCTTTCCCGACTTTTAGTCGAAACAGATAGTCCCTATTTAGCGCCTGTCCCCCATAGGGGAAAACGAAACGAACCAAGCTATCTTGCTTATATCATCGATGAGATTGCTAAAATCAGAGGCGTCTCACCGCAACTCATCAAAGACGCCACAACAGAGAATGCGAAACATTTATTCAAACTAGGAGGTCTGAGCTTATGAAGAAAAAATTTTATCTAATCGTTATTTTGCTTTCCATGGTTCTCGGTTTGGCCGGGTGTTCAATTCGTGTCAACGCTGAGGTTCCTTATACCTCTGCTTCCCCATATGAACAACTAAGAATCAACATGATTGCTACGGTTGAACCTTCCGTGGTGGCTATTAAAACACAAACGGGGCACGGATCAGGCATCATCTTTAAGAGTGATATGTTGGATCCCCAGACCAATCTAAGGCTTTACTATGTCATGACGAACTACCACGTCGTCGAAGATGGCGGTGAAATGAGAGTCTATTTTGGAAATGGCGAAGACGAACTCCCCATCCGTGATTACGCAGGCTATCAACTTTATGATATCGCAGTGGTTCGATTTGAATCCACGCGTAGTTTTAGAGTCCACGATGTCCCCCCGATTTCGAAAGGAATTCCAGTGGATATTGTCAAGGGACAAGACGTATATGCGATTGGAACCCCTCATGAAATTGCTAAATTTAATTATGTTACACAAGGGATTATCAGTTTAACCTCTTACAAATACAACAACGTAGACCAATTGGCCATTATGCATAATGCAGAACTTAACCCTGGAAACAGTGGGGGTCCCTTGTTCAATTTGAGGGGTGAACTGGTGGGCATCAATGTTGCTAAAGTCCCAAGCGTTAGCTCAAAAACCGGATCCATTGCAGCAGAAGGATTAAATTATTCATTAAATATTAACACCCTTGCTCCTATCATTCGTGATTTCACTGAAGCCGATTACATTAAGATTGCCCGTGTTCCTAGACTAGGGGTTACGGTTCAAGAAGTCAGCGTGTTTCTAGAAGAACGACAAGACGATTCGCTCTTGCCACCCAATCCAGTCGGTGTTGTTGTTATCGGATTCGATATGACCCGTAATGCCTATAAAGTGCTTGAAATCTACGATTTAATTATTCGTATGAATGGCGCGCCGATTACCTCGATTCCTGATTTGGTTGCTCAACTTCAAGGCGCACAGTTTGGCGATCAACATAGTTTGACGGTACTAAGGAAATCGAATGGAACATTCATAGAAGTTACTGTCACCATCATTTTGTCATGACGCAACAGGTGTTTGAAATACTTTTGAAAAAAGGCCTTACCATCGGATTTGCTGAAAGCATGACCGGTGGTTTTTGCACGTACCGTATGGTTGAAAACCCAGGTGCATCAAAAGTTATCAAAGGCAGTGTTGTGGCGTATACAAGCGAAGCTAAGATAACCATCTTAGGGATTGAATCAAAACACATCAATGAAAAATCATCGGTGTCTAAAGACGTTGCCATTGCTATGGCACACTCGATTAAATCGCTTCTTAAAACGGATATCGGTGTGGGAATAACAGGAAACGCTGGACCAGGATTGGAGCCCAATACCACCTTGCAAATGGCGTGGATAGCGATTAAATCGCCTTCTAGCACGAAAACCTATAGGGTGGATTTACAAGGTTTCAACCGGCTAGAAGCCATTCATTTAGTAACGCATCAAACGTATTGTCTTCTCGAAGAAATTCTTCGCGAATTATAAAGAATTGTCGTTGTTTTCTTATAACATGTATGTTATAATATTACAGCATAAGATAATCCTTGTCTTATTAAGACCATAGACCAGAAGGAGGTGGAACAGATGAGAAAGTACGAAATTATGTATATCATCCGTCCGACTGTTGAAAGCGAGAACATTAAGCAAATTGTGAACAACTTTAACGAAATTTTCGTTAATTACGCAAGCCAGGTTCTTGAGCTCAAAGAGTTGGGGCTAAAAGATTTAGCTTACGAGATTGAGCATCATAAGAAGGGCTATTACGTTTGGTTACTTGTTCAAGCAACTCCAGAAGCGATTGCTGAATTTAACCGTGTTGTGAGAATCACTGAAGAAGTGATTCGTTACATTGTTGTAAAGGAAGGCGAATAACATGATGAACCGTGTGATTTTGGTTGGTCGAATAACAAAAGATCCAGAAGTCAAACAAACACAGTCCAATATTCCTGTCGTATCCTTTACGCTTGCCATTAATCGTCAATTTACCGATGCATCAGGTGAAAGACAAGCGGATTTTATCCAATGCGTGGTGTGGCGCAAGCAAGCAGAAAATTTGGCACGCTTTGTAAAAAAAGGTGCGCTCTTAGGCGTTGAAGGAAGACTTCAGTCCAGACAATACGAGACTGAAAGTGGTACCCGATATGTCACTGAAGTAGTGTGTGACTCGGTTCAGTTTTTGGAATCCAAAGGCGAACAAACTGAAGAAGCACCCTACAAAGAACAACGTCTATCCGATCAAGACAGCGATGAGTTTTATGAAACCAGCAAACAACTCGCTGCTGAGGAAGACCTACCATTTTAAGGAGGAAAAAAAACATGCAAAATCAAAGACGTGGTGGATTCAAAAGACGCCGCAAGGTTTGCTACTTTACGCAAAACAAAGTCGAGCATATCGATTTCAAAGATGTTGAACTTCTCAAGCGTTTCATCACCGATCGCGGTAAGATTTTACCAAGACGTGTGACTGGGACATCAGCGAAGTGGCAACGTCCATTGGCAACTGCGATAAAAAGAGCTCGCCATATGGCATTGATCCCATTCATTAAGGACTGATGAAGAGAGCCTGCTTGCAGGCTTTTTATTTAAATAAAGGAACACCAACTCCCTTTTTATTCAACTTTGAACGTGATATAATAACGATAAAGCGGGTGATCGATATGAAACGCTGGATGATTCTGGTGTTTGCCATTTTGCTGTTTGCAGCAGCCGTTTATTTTTATCTCCCCTATTTGAATCAAATTGAGACCAAACAGATCATCAGTCTGTCTTTATTGGTGGGTGGGCTTTTGTTTTCAATGGTTGCCCTTTATGCGATTTTATCGTATCGAAATCGAGCAAAAATAGCGACACTTCAAAATCGATTGTCCATGTGGACAAAACTTTCTTACCATGTCAATCAAGTGGGAGACGAGGTTTTCAATCAACTTCCTATCAGCATTATCGCATTTGATGATGATTTAGAAATCAAATGGGCTAACCCTCATGCGAAAAAAGTTTTTGATTCCAAAATTACAGGCAAAGATTTATTAGCCGTTCATGAGGATTTAGATAAAGCCGCAAAAGAAGGCATTGAGTCCTTCAACATGACCTATAAAGACCGTTCTTATGATGTAACTTATCGTGCCGAGTTCAAGTTTTTCTATGTTTTTGATGTTACTGAGAGAGAAGCCATCAAAAAGCGGTATAATGAAAGCATTCCAGCCCTTGGCATTATTTATTTGGATAACTTAGATGAGGCGCTAGCCAGCATGGATGTTTCTTTTCAGTCAACCCTCAAGGGAGATTATTTAGCCGCGATCTCTGATTGGATTAACAAATACGATGGATTTCTTAAACCTTATGGCGATGAACGCTTATTGTTTGTCACTTACCGGAAACAACTTGATCAAATGATTATGGACAAGTTCGATATCTTAGATAAAATCCGTGTTATCTCCACCCAAAACCAAGTAAGAGTATCCTTATCAATGGGGGTAGCCTCTTGGGATATCGATTACGAAGATTTAGGCGTCTTGACCCAAAACGCAATTGAACTGGCTGAAAAACGGGGAGGCGACCAAGTGGTTGTCAACATCCAACATCAAAAAATTGCTTATTTTGGAGCTAAGATTGATGCATCAGCTAAGAGTTCAAGGGTGAGCATTCGGATTAATGCACAAACCATCAAGGATTATATCCAACAAGCTGAAAGCATTTTTGTTATGACCCACGATCAAGCCGATTTGGATGCGTTTGGATCGATGATTGCGGTTTATCACATGGCCAAAGCAGCGGGCAAACCGAGCTACATGCTGATGGAACCGACTAAAGTCGATCTCACCGTTTCAAAGGTTTTAAACGAGTTAATGGCCGAAAACCCAACCATCATGGATGCTATGATAACGGAAAATGTCGCCATGTCTTTCTTCAACGATGACAGTTTACTCATCATTACGGATTGCCAATCTCCGAAACTTGTCATGTCAAAACCGCTTCTTAATCAAGCTAAAAAGCAAATTGTAATAGACCATCATCGCATCAGCGATGAACGGTTTAACGCTTTGTTTTCCATCATTGAACCCTACGCTTCATCCACCATTGAACTGATTATGGAACTTTTATCCTTTTATGCAGCCGATGAAGGCATTGCGATTTCACCCATTGAAGCCACCATCATGTACGGCGGATTGGTGGTTGATACCAATAACTTCACGTATCGCACCGGTTCGCGTACATTCGAGGTCGCTTCAAGGCTTCGTGAGCTTGGTGCTGATATCCTTCAAGTCAAGCGGTGGCTTAGAAAAGATTTGATTCGAACCCTTGAAATCAACAACCTTCTCAATCAAGTAGAGATTTATTTGGATCGGTTCGCGATTGTTACAACCCCCAATATTTATGAAGAACGTGTCTTACTGGCGCAAGTAGCAGAAGCGCTACTTCAAATCAACGGTGTTGAGGCTGCGTTTATGATTTCTCGTATCACCGATAATAAAGTCGGTGTGTCTGCTCGCTCTTATCAAAACGTGAATGTTCAAGTGTTGATGGAAGCCTTAGGTGGTGGGGGTCATTTAAATAGCGCTGCAGCACAAATTGAAGACAAGAGTATCCAAGACGTGTATGAGATGCTCAAAACAAACATTGAATTAGAATACGGAATCGGAGGAGAACCCATGAAAATCATCTTATTGGAAGACATCAAAGGAAGAGGCAAGAAAGACGAAATGGTTGATGTCGCTCCAGGTTTTGCACAGTACTTAATCACAAGCAAAAAGGCCATGCAAGCCACTGAAGAAAACATCCAAGCCCTGAATAAAGCAAAAGCGGATGAGAAGCTGGCGTTGGAAAGACATATTGAACTCATGAAAAAATTAAAGTCCGAGATTGATAATAAAAAAGTGACCTTAAGCATCCAAATCGGACACGATGGAAAACTTTTTGGAAGTGTTACGACCAAGCAAATTGTTGAAGCCTTTGAAAAAGATCATCACATTACCATCGATAAAAAGAAAGTTGAACTATCCTCCGACATTAATTCCGTTGGCATTTATAGCGCAACAGTACAACTCCATAAAGACATAAAAGCGCAATTCGAAGTGCATATCATCGAAAAGTAGGTTATTCTATGGCTAAGAGCTTACCTCATCACCATGAAGCAGAACAGTCCGTTTTAGGATCCATTTTCTTAGATCCCAAACTGATTACATCGGTCATGGACCAATTGAATAATGAAGATTTTTTCGATCAAGGCCATATCTTGATTTATCAAGCCATGAAAGACCTTTTTCAGGAGCATCTTCAAATTGATTACGCGTCCATCGCATCCAAACTAGAAGCAACAGGCCATCTCCAAAAAGCAGGGGGCATTAAATACTTGCTGGATTTATCAGAGACAGCACCCTCAACTGATCATATTGAAACGTATGTCAGTTTGGTCAAAGACGGCTCATTGAAGCGTCAAGTCATTCGACTTGCAGGCGATATCATTGAAAAAGGGTTTGATGGTCAAATGGATGCAAGCGACTATTTGTCGTTGGCTGAAGAAGAGATTTTTGCGCTTGCTCAAAAGAGAAAGACCAGTTTATTCTCCAAATTAGATCAAGTGATGAAAGAGGTTCGGGAAAAGACGGAGCGAAACCGCGATAAAAAAGGCGGCATCACAGGGCTTCGTACCGGTTTTTCAAATTTAGATCAACTGACACACGGCTTACAAGCAGAAGAACTGATCATCTTAGCCGCAAGACCCTCCATGGGGAAATCCGCGTTTGCTATGAACCTGGCTTTAAATGTCGCCAAACGTAACAACGAAGGTGGAGCAGGGGTCGCTGTTTTCTCATTGGAAATGAGCAATGAGCAGTTGGCATCGCGCATGCTATCATCTGAATCCAATATAGAAAACAATAAGATTAAAACGGGCAACTTAACGGCTCGTGAATGGCAATTTCTTGAAGGCGGTATCCAATCGTTATCACGATTAAACATTGTTTTTGATGATTCTGCGGCTGTGACTGTAGCAGATATCCGCGCTAAATGCCGAAAACTAAGCCAAGAAGGCAAACTAGATTTTGTGGTGATTGATTATCTCCAATTGATTAAAGGAGATGATCGTTCAGGAAATCGACAAGAGGAAGTGGCTAAGATTTCACGCGGACTTAAACAAATGGCACGCGAACTGAAGGTCCCTATTCTCGCCTTGTCCCAGTTATCACGGGATGTTGAAAAAAGGGAAGACAAGCGACCGGTTTTAGCTGATTTAAGAGAATCTGGTTCGATTGAACAAGATGCGGATATCGTCATGTTTCTTTTTAGAAAAGACTATTACGAACGAAAAGAAGAAAACAGAACCGGAGAGGTTGAGTTATCGGTAGCTAAAAACCGCCAAGGGATGGCGGGAATTACATTGAGTTATCGATTTGACACGGAATTCTCACGCTTTACAGCACAAGCTGACCGTGAAGAAGAGTCTTATCGCGATTAAGTTTACCATTAAAAGATGACAGGCTTTGTCATCTTTTTTATCCAATGTTAAAAGGGAGAATGAACATGAAAAAAGCATTATTGGTCATTGACTATCAAAACGACTTCATCAGCGGCTCATTAGGGTTTCCTGATGCACAGCGACTTTCAATAGGTATTCGAGATAAAATCCTTGAGCATCGGAGAACAGGAAGTCGTATTGTGTTTACGCTTGATACGCATGAAAAAAGTTATCTAAAGACAAAAGAAGGACAAAACCTTCCGATCGAACACTGCATCAAGGGAACCGAGGGACATGCCTTACATCCCCTAGTCAAAGCCGTACAAAAAGAAGAAGATATGGTTTTCGAGAAACCCACCTTTGGCTCAATGGAGCTAGCCAAATACCTTGAACATGAAGCTTTTGAAGAAATTGAAATCGTCGGACTGGTCACCAACATCTGCGTGCTATCCAATGCCGTACTAGCAAAAGCTGCATGTCCCGAAGCCCGTATAAGGGTTAATAAAACACTATGTGACAGTTATGACCGCGCGCTTCATGAGGATACACTACGCGTGCTATCGGGGATTCACATTGACGTCATCGAGTAAAAAAGGAGCGAACGCTCCTATTTTTTTAGCCCAAGTCGGAAAACAACCCAACCTTCTTTATTTTCTACCGAATAGGTTCCTTGGTGAAGCGTCATAATTTCTTTTACAATCGCCAACCCCAACCCAGTTCCTTTTTTCTGGTTTTTCCCTTTATAAAATCGTTCAAACACATGAGGCAAGTCCTCTGAATCAATTAATTGACCGTTGTTTTTGATTTCAGTGATGATGAAATCTTGATGATCAAATACAGAAACATCAATTATCCCAAAAGCCGCTGTGTGAGTATAAGCATTGGTCAAAATGTTGATAAGAACTTGTTCAAGACGAAACTCATCGCCATAAAGAATGGCATGATGGCTTTGATAAGAAAAATGGATTGCGCGCGGTTCTTTAAACATGTGCTTGGCTTTTTCAACCACGGATTCGACTAATTCAGCGTAATTGAAATGCTCTTTTTGAACCTGGAATCCCTTGGATTCAAGTAACGACAAATCCAGAAGATCTTTAGCAAGATGGCTCATTTTTTGGGCTTCCTGCCGCATCAAATTCAAGTAATGTGCTTCTTCCTCAGGCGAAGATGCAATATGATCTTCGATGGCTTCAACGGTTCCCAAAATGATGGCAATCGGTGTTTGAAGCTCATGTGAGATTTCTGCAATGAATTTTTTCCGAAGTTGTTCAACTTCTTTTTCTTTTGCCAGTTCCTTTTTCAGTTTATCAAACGCCTTAGACAGTTCTTCGGTAAGCATGTTAAGGGTAGTCCCTAATTGTCCAATCTCATCGGTTCTTTGAGCTTCATAGCGAACCTTGAAATCCAACTGAGCCATTTTTTCTGCTGTCTTAGACAATTGAACCAAAGGGTGTGAAATGTTTCTTGAAAAGAGAAGCGCCATCCCTAACGCAAGGAGCATCGAAAAGAAAAAGACAAAAATAAAGAATTGATGAATGATGGAAGTCGCAACCGTTAAACTTTGATAAGGAATCACAAATTTATAAATGTGTGACTCATACACTTTCATGATTTGAAGGTAACTCATTGCTCCATCCGTAACGATTTTAGAAGTCGATCCAGAGGCGAGCTGTAGAAGATCAGAAGGTTTTAAGGATTCGGTGTCTTTAAGATCAAAAATCAGTGTTCCGTTTCTAGCATAAACCGTAATGGATGTGGTGGTTCTCGCTTGAAATTCGCCAATCCGAAGAACAGGATTCGGCTCATCTTTTATCAAGGTGTTTAAGCGTTCCATTTCATTATAGAGTTTTCGGATTTGCTCAGCCTCATAGTATCTTGGTAACAATTCAACCAAAAGCAACCAAATAAATCCAACCAAAACAAAAGAAAAAACAGCAAAATAGGCGAAAAAACGTCGAACAATGGACGTTTTTTTCATGATTTTACCTCAAATCGATAGCCCACTCCAAACACGGTTGCAACATACATTAAAGGGCTTAATTTTTGTCTAAGCCGTTTGATATGGGTGTCGACAGTTCGTAGATCGCCAAAGTATTGATGGCCCCACACTTGAGAAAGCAATTGCTCTCGAGTGACAGCGATGTTTTCGTTTTTTATAAAGTAAAGCAACAAATCATATTCTTTTGGTGTCAAGTCTAGGATAGCCCCTTCTTTGTACACCTGGTGGGATTTGGTGTCAATTTCGAGCTCGCCAATCGACCAAACACTTTGTTTGAGTTTGGCATCCTGCCTTCTTAAAAGCGCATGCACCCGAGCCACCAGTTCTTTTAAGCTGAAGGGTTTAGTCATGTAGTCATCAGCGCCTAACTCAAAACCAAACAACTTATCGCTTTCTTGACTCCGAGCGGTCAGCATTAAAATGGGGACATCGCTATCTTTGCGGATTTCCCGGCAAACGGTCCATCCATCCGAATGATCCAGCATGATATCCAATAGAATCAAATCGATTTTGTTGCGTGTGAAAAGATCGATAGCCGTTGATCCGTCTTTAGCTTGGAGAACTTCGAATCCTTCTTTGGTCAAATAACGGGATATCAGTTCCAGTAAAGCATCTTCATTTTCGACAACCAAAAGGGTATGCTTCATCAGGATTCACCTTCCTTCGCATTTATTTTATCACGGAAAAAAACTTCCAATCCTTGGAATCTCAAAAATTCAGTGAACTGTCACAGCTTTGTCACAACAAACTGCTAAAATGAGGGTGTCTTAGGAGGTAAACCTATGAAAAAAATCGGTATATATGTCTTGATGTTCGCAATTTTAGTCGCGCTATCAGCCTGTAAAGTGCAAGCAAAACCCATCTTTGAAAAGGATGACTTGGGTCTTGCTAGTGTCCAAAGTTATGAGAATCTCAAGACATTAATTAATCAAAGCAGAAAAACAAACGAAACCCTTTTTGACTCCCTTTTTAGAAACACAACAGCAGTTCCAGAAGTAGCTGTTGATGCGATGCAAAAATCGGATGGTGAAACATCTCATTCTAAAACCAATGTCCAAGTGGATGGTGTGGATGAGGGCGATGTCATTAAGACCGATGGCAAGCGCATTTATCGCATTCGATACAATGAGCTTCAAGTCATCGAACTATTGGGTCAAGGACAAATGAAAATTGTCTTGACAGAAAGCATGGATTCCACAGTTGAAGATCATCAATATACCTATTTCTCGGATTTATACCTCACCAGTCAATATTTAGTGGTTATTGGACAACGGTATACCTATTTCACCCTACGCTTAGACGGTGAAATGTCCGATCAATCGCCAGATGCTAAAACCGATTTTGGTTGGTACTGGTATGGCTTTGCTCAAAGCGTTGTGATGGTTTATGACTTAAAGACATTAGATAAGGTTGAAACATTTGAAATTCATGGAAACATCTTAACCTCACGCTTGATTGAAGAAAATCTTTATTTGATTAGTTCTCAATATGTGGTGATGGATGACAAAATCGATCCAAGACCCATTTTCAAACAAGGGGAAGAAGTCATTGTTCCAACCTACCAACAAATCAAATTTCTTCCTAACACCAGCTTGGATTCATACACCATTATCACACGAATTAACCTTTCACAAAAACCAGACATGGAATTCGATATTTACCTAGGCGCATCCTCATGGGGTCAAATCTATGTCAGTTTAAATGCCATTTATTTTGCAAGCAATACCTATACCTTTAACCGAACCACCCAAGATTATGTCTCCATTGGCACGTTGATTTCCTACATGTTTAATCCAGATGGTAGCGTTGTTTATGGTGGAGCAGGCGATTTTGAAGGATATGTCATCAACCAGTTTGCTATGGATGAATATGAAGGAAACATCCGTATTGTTACCACCGATGGTTGGGGAGATTCTGTCAAAAACAGACTCTATGTGTTCGAAAGAACCATTCTGGATGGAAAACGTGTATTAAAACAAATCGCTTTAATTGATGAAGGATTAGGAAAACCTAGAGAACGGGTTCAATCGGTTCGATTTAACGGTCCTTTAGCGACTGTAGTCACGTTTGAAATGACAGACCCCTTCTATACCATTGATTTGACCAACCCTAAAAACCCGATCATTCGTGCGGGTCTTGAGGTCACCGGATTTTCAACCTATCAACACCCATGGTTCAATCAAACCGTCATTGGAATTGGTTATGAGGCGGATGATAACGGTCGAATCTTAGGCATTAAACTCGCGCTATACGACGTGTCTGATTGGGATAACCCTGTCGAAATCGGAAAACCGCTGGTTCTTCTAAACGGTGATAACGGTTGGATTTATAGCGAAGCGTTGCACAATCATAAAGCTATTTTGATTAATGAGGAAAGAGGATTTATCGGATTCGCGATGCAAAAGAGCTATTGGACCATTCAAACCTATGAATTGGCCAGCGAATACATGATTTTCTCAATTGATCCTTTACGCGAACAACCCATTCAAATCGACGCCAGTGTTGGACACATGGATCTTTATCTAGCCAATCGTGCGTATTATCAAAACCTATACCGATACAGCTATGATTTCTCAGTGGAACGAGCAGTTTATATCGGCGACTACCTTTATGTCATTTCGGGAGAAGCGATTTCTTCCCATGACATGAACCGTTCATTTGAACGGATATCCATTCTCCAATTTCATTCATGAAACATATCCCCTCTAAGGAAAAAGGTCTCATCTGATGTGGCCTTTTTTCTTGGAGTTTCTGCCACCTATAAGTGGAAAAAATGTTGGAAATATGGTATGATTGTCTAGGTGATAAACATGTTTGACAGACTAGAAATGATTGAAAAACAATATCAACTAATCGAAAATAAGCTTTCTACCGGAACGCTTGATGTGAAAACCATGACGGAACTTCTCAAAGAGTCTAGTTCCTTGTTTGACATTGTAGAGACGTATCGGTTTTTTAAAAGCAAGCAAAAGGAATTAGACGATTTATCTAAGATGCTTCAACTCGAAAAAGATCACGATGTCATTGAGATGGCAAAAGCCGAAATCAGTGCAATCGAAGACATCATGGCCGAAACGGAAGAAAAGTTAAAAATTATGCTGTTACCAAAAGATCCCAATGACGATAAGAACGTGATTGTTGAAATCAAAGGAGCAGCAGGCGGTGACGAAGGAAACATCTTTGCGGGTGACCTTTTTCGGATGTATTCGCGTTATGCTGAATCTAAAGGATGGAAAATTGAAATCTTGAGTGCCATGGAAGGCACCATGGGAGGATTTACATCAATTGAATTTATGATGTCTGGGAAACTGGTTTATTCGATGATGAAGTATGAAGCTGGCGTTCACCGTGTCCAACGGGTTCCAGAAACAGAATCAATGGGTCGTGTTCATACCTCTACCGCGACGGTATTGGTGATGCCAGAAGCAGAAGAAATTGAGATTGATGTCAAATGGGAAGATATTCGTGTGGATACTTTCACGTCTTCTGGACCAGGGGGACAATCCGTCAATACCACCAAGTCTGCTGTGCGATTGACGCATCTTCCTAGCGGCATTGATGTATCTTGTCAAGAAGGAAAAAGCCAGCACGAAAACAAAGACAAAGCGTTCCGGTTGCTTAAGGCGAGAATTTATGACCGGATTCTACAAGAACAACAAGCCAAAGAAGGCGCTGAACGACGGGCTTTGGTGGGTCGTGGCGATCGAAGTGAAAAAATTAGAACGTATAATTATCCTCAAAATCGGGTTTCTGATCATCGAATTGGTTTAACACTTCAACGGCTGGATGCGATTATTGAAGGACGATTAGATTTAGTCATTGAGCCTTTGATTAATGAGTTTCAAAAAAGACAATTGGTGGGTGAATCCAATTGACCTATCGTGAAGTTTTAAAACTGGCTTTCCAAAAAACAGAAAAGAAAAAGAAAGAGATTGAAGCGGCTAAACTGCTCTTGATGGAGATGTCAAGCCTTAAGCCGACATCGTTTTATCTTTCCCTTGATGAACCCATTTCACCGTTATTAAAAGATCAGTATTTTGATAACCTGCATCGTTATCTGGATTTAGATGAACCCATTCAGCATATCATCGGGCATGCCTATTTTTACGGTAGACCTTTTTTAGTGAATCCTAACGTATTAATCCCCAGAGTAGAAACCGAACAATTGGTGGAGCATGTTTTGATTGCGTATGACACGTATTTTCCAGAACAACCGATATCGGTTTTAGATTTGGGAACAGGCAGTGGATGCATTGGTATTTCCATTCAATTGGAAGCCCCTTTGACCCGTGTGACGATTTCTGATATCAGCGAAGCCGCTTTGGAAGTGGCAAAAACCAATGCACAGACCCTTCATGCCAACGTTAAAACCGTTACATCCAATTGGTTTTCTAACATTAATGGAACGTTTGACATCATCGTCTCTAACCCGCCTTATATTCCTCAAAATGAACCTATCGAGCCCCAAGTGGAAAAAGAACCTAAACTTGCTTTATACGGTGGAACCTCTCATTACGAAGCCATTCTCAAAGCCATCAAGCCCTATTTGAACCCACGTTCGTTGATTGCTTTTGAGCACGGATATCAGCAAAAAGAAGCCATTAAACAGATGGTTCATAGCTACCATCCCGATGCGAATGTTGTTCAGTTAAAGGACCTTCAAGGCAAAGATCGTTTCACATTGATTGGTTTTAGGGATGTCTTAGCCCCTTGATGGGCTTTTTTCATGTTATCTTTTGGCTTTTAAAACAAATGTTTTATGTTATAATAGAATAGGTCAAATATGGGAGGTAAATCCATGAGAGTTGTCATCGGATCCGATCACGGCGGATATGATTTAAAAAACCAAATCGTTGCCTATCTTAAGGATTTAAACGTGGATGTCTTGGACAAGGGAACCCACAATTCAAATTCGGTAGATTATCCCGATTTTGCTGAAAAAGTGGGTTATGCTGTTCTCAATGAACCCGTCGACTTTGGCATTGTTCTTTGCGGAACAGGAATTGGGATTAGCATCGCAGCCAATAAAATTCCAGGTATACGAGCAGCGTTAATCTATGATGATCAAACCGCTATGCTTGCTAAAGCCCATAACAACGCCAACATTATTGCGATAGGCGGTCGCACAACGACTTTTGACCAAGCCAAATCCATGATTAAAATCTTTATGGAAACCCCATATGAGACACGCCATCAAAAGCGAATCGATAAAATCTCGAACATTGAAGGGAAAATGAAAAATGGGTAAGCTAATTGTATTAAATCATCCGTTGATTGACCACAAGATGACCAAGATTAGAGATAAAAACACAGGAACGAAGGAGTTTCGGGAAAGTGTGTCAGAAGTTGGTGGACTCATCACCTATGAAATTACACGCGATTTTACAACACGCCCCAAAATAATCGAGACCCCCATTTGTGAAACCACGTGTTATGAGTTGGATAAGCAAATCGTCATTGTTCCAATTTTAAGGGCAGGATTAGGCATGGTAGAAGGCATACACAACATCATTCCAAGTGCCAAGATTGGGCATATTGGCTTATACCGGGATGAGGAAACCTTGCAACCGCAAGTTTATTATTCGAAGTTCCCAACCAATATTGGAGAAAGTGTTGTTTTGGTCGTAGACCCCATGTTAGCAAGCGGCGGTTCTGCATCCAAAGCGATTGATATTTTAAAAAACAAAGGGGCTACCGATATTCGCTATGTTGGATTGGTTGGATGCCCTGAGGGTGTTGCTCGTGTTCAAAAAGATCATCCAGATGTTACGATTTATTTGGCAGCTATGGATAGCCATCTTAATGAAAAAGGGTATATTGTGCCTGGTTTAGGCGATTGTGGGGATCGGATTTTTGGAACCAAATAGACCCAACCGACTTAAACGGATTGTCATGGGGTACATGATCGTCATGCAGTTCATCGTCACGGCGATTGGGATGTCTTTATTAGGTTATTGGATTGGCCGAAGAATCGATGAGACCACCGAACTTTCAACGATACTAGCTGCAATAGGTCTAGGTATTGGGGTTTTCAGTGGGTTTGTGATCATGGTACGCATGATTAAAAGTGAGGAAAGATATGAAAGAAGTTCACGTCATTAGCCTTATTGGCATTTTATATGCCGTCATACTTGGACTGGTATCTTTCCTGTTTTTCAAAGATTACATGGTTTGGGCAATCCTTGGGTCTGCCGTTTCACTGTTTAACCACAGTCAAATGATTCATACGACTAAAAACGGTCTAAAGACCGAAAAACTTGTTTTTCATCTCATGCAACGTTACGTGTTAATGATGATTGTCATTGTGGTGGTCTACGTGGATACGAAAGCGGAAAGTTTTGAGGTCATCCGAAACAGTTTTATTTTTCTCATTCTTGGGTTGATATCAACCAAAATGGGGGTATATATCTATCATACCCCTTTGATAAAAAAACCAAAACCAAAGGAGGATCCCGTCTACAATGAAATTTCTGATTGATGATTTAATCCACGTGATTCAAGATCCCCCCCTCTATTTTGTTATTTCGTTAGCGATTATGACTTTTTTGGCCATTTTCCTATCCATTATGGGCATCAAAATTGAACGAATGAATGTCAAAGAAAAGCCGAATCGATTAAGAACGGTCCTCATCACTTTGGTGGACGGGCTCAACACCTTTATCAAAGGTTATGTGGGAAAACATTGGCGTTACATTACCCCCTTTATTCTAACGATGGCGCTTTATGTCTTCATTTCCAACATCGCTGGGATTATCGCGTTACCTGCACCAACCCAGTTTACAGCGGTTACCTTTTCAATGTCGCTGATGGCCTTTTATGTGGTTCAGTCAACAGGCATACGCTCCATGGGGGCGAAGCACTTCTTAGGGGTTTTTAAACCGCTTTGGCCGATGTTTCCACTGAATGTTACCAGTGAGTTTGTTCCCATCTTATCGATGGCCATGCGTCTATTTGGAAACATTGCTGGCGGTGCATTAATCATGACCTTGGTTTATGGACTTGCCGGATGGGCCTCTATTGTTGTTGCACCTGTTTTTCACCTCATCTTTGATATCGGATTTGGTCTGATTCAAACTGCAGTTATCTGTTTGCTCACGATTATCTTCGCTTCGATGAAAATATCAGACGAAGATTTAATCATAAACTAATAAATTAAGGAGATCAAGAATATGTTACATGTGTTGCAAAGTGTATTACCCAATATTATGGAAGTTGCTGTCTACAATGAATTTTTTAGAAGTGGTTTAGCGTATGTTGGTGCCGGTATCGCCGTTTTAACCGGTCTTGGTACAGGGATTGGACAAGGCATCGCGGCTGGAAAAGCAGCTGAAGCGGTTGGTCGTCAACCCGAAGCACAACAAAAAATCACATTGACCATGATCATCGGTCAAGCCGTGGCTGAAACAACAGGGATTTACGGATTCATCATTGCCATCATTTTGCTGGGCAGATAATCAAAAAAAAGGACTGATTCTAAGTGATTTATTCAAGTGTTTTTGATCGAGCCACCGAAGCCATCGAAAAAGGATTAAATTCGGCTATGCAAAATCCCAGCATCATTTTATTGAACTTGCTGGCTTTCGTTGTTTTGGTATTGATCATCAAAAAATATTTCTGGGGCAAAGTTACTCAGTTTATTGAAACCCGTCAAAAGGTCATGATGGAAGCGTTGGAATCTGCTGATAAAGAGCGCAAACGCGCACTCGAGTTGCAAGAAAAATCAGCAAAAGATTATGAAGCCATGCGACAAGAGACCCAAGCGCTCAAAGAAAAGCTATTAAAAGACGCCTATAACGAACAAGAAATCATGATTCAAAAGGCCAAAGCTGAAGTTAAAAGACGACTCGAACAAGCCGAAAAAGACATCGAGTTTGAAATTTCAATGGCCAATGAGCAAATCAAACAATCGATTAAAGAGATTGCTTTTGCTGCTGCAGAAAAAATCGTCAAACGAGAAATCGATGAAGCGATGCATCAAGATATCGTGGATGAAATTATAGGAGAAACATTGAAACAATGAGTGTATCCAATTACGCCAAAGCCTTGTTTGAAATTGCTTTGGAAAACGATAAAGTGGATCTCATCCATTTAAACTTTGAAGATTTTTTTCATGTTTTAGCATCCCATCCCGTTTGGATGAGCCACATGGATTCTCCGATGGTCAAACCGGAAGAAAAAGAAAAGAGCATCGATGTTTTGCCATTTGACCGCTCTTTTTTATCGTTTCTTAAAGTGCTAGCAGGAAAGCGAATCACCCATCAAATCAACGAGATTTATGAAGAATGGACCCAACTTTCAAGACGTTATCAGAAGATTGCTCATCTAAGGGTCTTTGCAGCAAAAGAACTGACTCAAGAACAAGAAGACAAACTAAAAAATGCGCTTTCCCTACGTTTTCCAGGCCGGACAGTGACCCTCTCGATTGAGCTGGATAATACATTGATTGGTGGCATCAAAGTGGAGTATCGTGGGCAATCCCTTGATCGTTCTATTGCACGAGAGCTTCAGGAATTATATACAACAATTTAAGGTGGTGTAGACATTGTCTAAATTAAAAATCCAAGAAATGACTCAGGTCATTAAAAAACAAATCGCGTCATTTGAACAAGACGTCAAACTTGAAAACACAGGTACCGTTCTTTCCGTGGGAGATGGCATTGCGATTGTCTATGGTCTGCAACAAGCCATGATGGGCGAACTCCTTGACTTTCCACACGGAGTCAAGGGACTCGTTTTTAACCTTGAAGAACACAGTGTTGGGGTTATTTTGCTTGGTGAAGCCGATAAAATCAGAGAAGGTGATTTGGTTAAAACGACCAAACGCATTTTCGAAGTCCCTGTTGGAGAAGCCCTTTTGGGCCGTGTGGTTAACCCTTTGGGTCAACCCTTGGATGCGAATGGAATCATTGAAGCAGAAGCATATTTACCGGTTGAACGAAAAGCCCAAGGGGTTATGCAGCGGGGCTCGATTAACAGTTCCATGGAAACCGGCATTAAAGTGATTGATGCCCTTGTTCCAATTGGAAGAGGTCAAAGAGAGTTAATTATTGGCGATAGACAAACCGGAAAAACCACCTTGGCTGTGGATACTATTCTCAATCAAAAGGGAAAAAACACCATATGCATTTATGTGGCTATCGGCCAAAAAGAATCGACAGTGGCTAGCCTTGTTCAACTTTTTCATGAGCATCAAGCCATGGATTATACCATTGTCGTCTCAGCCAGTGCCTCCAAAGAAGGAACTCTTCAATATTTAGCGCCTTTTGCAGGTGTTACCATGGGCGAATATTTCATGGAAAAAGGACAAGATGTGTTAATTGTCTATGACGATTTATCCAAACATGCCGTAGCGTATCGCGAACTTTCCTTGCTCCTGAGAAGACCTCCAGGACGCGAAGCGTATCCAGGCGATGTCTTTTACCTTCATTCTAGATTACTCGAGCGTTCCGCTCGGTTAAACGATTCGTTAGGCGGAGGGTCCATTACGGCCTTGCCCATTATTGAAACCAAGGCGGGTGACATCTCGGCCTATATTTCGACTAACGTCATCTCCATCACAGATGGTCAAATCTTTTTAGAATCTGAGTTGTTCTATTCAGGCATTCGCCCAGCCATTAGTGCGGGTCTATCGGTATCCCGTGTCGGGGGGGCAGCTCAATGGAAAGGCATGAAAAAAGTAGCTGGAACACTCCGTGTCGGATTGGCCAGTTACCGTGAACTAGAAGCATTTGCTCAGTTTGGTTCTGATTTAGACACTACCGCGAAAAAGCGGTTGGAAAGAGGAAGAAAAACCGTTGAATTGTTGAAACAAGACGTGCATGAACTTATTTCGATGCCAACTCAAATTGTTTCAATCTATGCACTATCTGAAGGCCTTATGGACGATCTTTCAGTGGACCAAGTCAAAGCTTTGGAACGCGAAATCACGACAGGTCTAGAAGTTAATCCACTGGGACAAGCAATCTATCAGCATTTGATGGACACCAAAGCTTTACCGGATAAAAATGATCTCAACACCTTTATTCAAGGTCTCAAGAGGTTAATCTAATGGGACTTAAGGAGATTAAGCTCAGGATGCAAGCCATTCAAAAAACGGCTTCCATCACTCAGGCGATGCACAACATTGCCTTATCCAAGATTAAGAAATCTTCGGAGCTTCTCCATCATGCATCGGATTTTGTGACTAAATTGGAAGATATCTTAACCTATGCGCATCAAAACCTAGAAAGCCAGCACCGAATGACATCAGCAAACGATGGAAACAAGAAACTTTACATCTTGTTAACCTCTGATCGCGGCCTAGCGGGGAGCTACCATAACCAACTTTTCAAAGCATTTCTAGAGGAAATCCAAAACGAAGTGGATTACCGTATACTTACGATTGGAAAAAAAGGATTTTATTTTTGTCAGAAAAGAAAACTGCCGATGGTCAATGAGGAAATCATCTATAACCGAGATGATGTTTCAGCCATCTATTTTAGAAACTATGCCAGACTAATCAAAGATGTCTTTTTGCTTAAAGACATTGATGAGGTCGTTATGTTTTATAACCACTATGTATCAACGGCCACACAAGAAGTCAAAAAAGAACGGATATTGCCGCTGATTTATGAAAAACAAAAAATGGTCAATGACACTTACATCTACGATGCGCATCCAGATGTTGTCATTGACGAAGTCATCAACATTTATATCGAATCCAGCATTTTCAAGGCATTAGCAGACGCCAAACTCAGTGAGCATGCATCACGAATGATGGCCATGAAGAGCGCGACCGATAACGCGAATGACATTGTTGATCGACTTCATTTGATGTATCACCGAGCCAGACAACAGGAAATCACCAGTGAAATCATTGATGTTATCAATGGTTCTAACATTTAGGAGGATCTTATGCAAGGAAAAATTACTCAGGTCATTGGACCCGTCGTCGACGTGTTCTTTTCAGAAGAACTGCCCGCCATTAACCATGCCCTTAAAGTTCAACTGGAAAACAAAAAAACCATCACACTTGAAGTTGCGCTTCATTTAGGTGATCATTTGGTAAGAACCATTGCGTTAGAACCCACAGAGGGATTGAAAAGAGATCTCGTGGTGACCTCCGATGAATCCCCAGTCATGGTCCCTGTTGGCAAGCAGGTTTTAGGTCGTATTTTTAACGTTTTAGGTGAACCCATTGATGATAAAGAGCCTTTGACGGATGCGCCAAGAATGAGCATTCATCGCTCAGCACCTCCCTTTCATGAACTGTCATCTGAAGTTGAAATTTTGGAAACAGGCATTAAAGTCATTGACTTGTTAGCCCCCTATATCAAGGGGGGGAAGATTGGTCTTTTTGGTGGAGCCGGTGTCGGTAAAACCGTTCTTATTCAAGAATTGATTCATAACATTGCTCAAGAACGAGAAGGGATCTCCGTTTTTGCCGGTGTTGGTGAAAGAACCCGAGAAGGGTATGAACTTTACCAAGAAATGACAGAAACAGGTGTTATCAGTAAAACGGCTTTAGTCTTTGGACAAATGAACGAATCACCAGGTGCTAGAATGCGGGTTGCTTTAACCGGATTGACCATGGCAGAGCATTTCAGAGACGAACATAAACAAGACGTCTTGCTGTTCATTGACAACATTTTCCGTTTTATTCAAGCAGGAAGTGAAGTATCAGCGCTTTTAGGAAGAATGCCTTCCGCTGTTGGTTATCAACCCACATTGGCTACCGAAATGGGACGCTTACAAGAGAGAATCACCTCCACAAAGAGCGGATCGATTACCTCCATTCAAGCCATCTATGTGCCGGCAGACGATTACACCGATCCAGCACCAGCAACGGTCTTTAGCCATTTGGATGCAACCACGAATCTGTCAAGAAAATTGACCGAAATAGGCATCTATCCAGCGGTTGATCCACTCGCTTCAACATCGCGCGCATTGGCCCCTCATATCGTGGGTAAAGAACACTATGAAACCGCTCGCGCTGTTCAAAAAATGATTCAACGCTATCATGAACTTTTAGATATTATCGCGATTTTAGGGATGGATGAATTAACGGATGAGGACAAACTGATTGTGCATCGTGCGAGACGTCTTCAAATCTTCTTGTCTCAAAACACCCACGTGGCTGAACAATTTACCGGTGTTCCCGGATCCTATGTTCCCCTTAAAGAGACCATCAATGGGTTTAAGGAAATCATTGACGGAAAACACGATCATCTACCCGAAGAAGCTTTCCTCATGGTGGGAACCATTGAAGACGCCATTAAGAAGGCGAAGTCGTTATGATTTTTAAAGTTTTTACCCAGCAAGGGAAAACCTATTCGGATACCATCACGTTTGCCATTGTTAAGAATCAAGACGGTGAGATTGGAATTCTAAAGGATCATGTTCCAATCATTGTCCAAGTTCGAGAAGGGCATGTTCGACTCATATCCGATCAGCAAGAAAGTTATCTGGTGATTGAAGAAGCGGTCGTTGAGTTTAAAGACAATGTGTTAAGTATTTTAGCGCTTGAAGCGCAAATCGGACCCACCTTAGAAAAAGCCAAGGCTGCTTTTGATAAACAGAAAAAGGAAAAATTGGATTTCTCTAAAAGAGAAAATGTCGATTTTTCTAAACAAGAACGCGAACTGAGAGAAAACATCAAAAAGAGCAAAGCTGGACAAATCTAAAAGGAGACCGATATGGAAAACATGGTGTATTTCGTATCCTTAATTATCTTTTTTACCATCAACCTTCGCATTTTAAGGGCGCTTCATATTGAAAACAAGTTCGAAAAAATGAAGGTATGGGAAATAAAAACAGCCATCTTTTTATTGGCCTTGATTGTTGCGCATATGTTGGCAGAAATCATGGTGCGTTTCTCCCATCTCATCGGATAAAAAAAGTCGATTTACTCATCGACGTAAAGATCTTTTTCACCCAAGAATTCAACCGTTTTTATGCGATAACGAAGGTCATCTAACGCATCATTCGAACGGTCATGTAAGAGCACGGTATAAGAGACATCCTCCAAAAAGGTTTTTTCGATGATGTCTCCTTTTTTTTCAAAAAAAGCATCTACGGTTGAAATCAACGGATAGCCAAATGTCAATCGATACATCAAAACCTTCTTTTTTACCACAAACTGAGCGCGCTTCATTGCGTCAGCTGCGGCTTTTGTGTAACTTCTCACTAACCCCCCTGCTCCGAGTTTGATTCCTCCGAAGTAGCGGACCACGACACACGCGATGTTGGTTACATCATGATGTTTCAAAACCTCCAAAATAGGAAATCCCGCTGTTCGCTCGGGCTCCCCGTCATCATCTTGAGTCGCGCTAGCTCCATCATCAAATAGGGATGCGCTGCAGTAATGATTGGCTCCTGGGTACAGGGTTTTGGTTTCCATAAGCGCACGTTCTAAGGATTTTTTATCCTGGATAGGCCATAAGACAGCAATAAAGAGCGATTTGTTGATTTCAAATTGACTGGTAACACGGTCTTTAAGATAACGCATGATTTCTCACCCTTTATAGTATAGCACATCTCGATTACATGATGGTTTTATGACAAGGAAAATCACATAATCCATCAATCTTTGGTATAATGGAAATGGTGAACCTATGAGTACCATTAAAGGCGCGCGACGCGTCCTCTATGAATTGAAAAAAAATGGATATGAAGCATTCATTGTCGGTGGTGCCGTAAGGGACCATCTTTTAGGCATGCCATTAACCGATATAGATATCACCACCAATGCGAAGCCTTTTCAAGTCTCCAAGATTTTTAAAACCAAACCCACAGGGATAAAGTATGGCACGGTCACTGTGTTTTATAACAACGAGACCTTTGAAGTCACTACATTTCGGATTGACGGCCCCTATCTGGATCATCGACACCCTGAACAAGTCACCTTTAGTGAGACTGTGATTGAAGATGTTAAACGACGCGATTTTACCATTAATGGGCTACTGATGAATGAATCTTTGGAGATCATGGATCATGTTGAAGGAAAAAAAGATATTCACGATAAGCTGATTCGTACCATCGGAGACCCTTTGGAACGTTTTAGTGAAGATGCACTTCGCATTTTAAGGGCTTTTTATTTCCAAGCCAAACTTGGATTTTTGATTGAAAAAGAAACAGAACACGCGATTCAACAATCTAAAATACGTTTAAAAGATGTTGCTATGGAACGGATTTTGAATGAAATGATTAAAATTCTCAAAGGGCCCGCTTTGAAAAAAGCGATTCAATCCATGATTCGAACAGGTGTTCATGAGGTATTGCCTGGTTTGGGAAAAGGCTTATCCTATGTTTCTGAAATGGACACTATGCCCTATGTCGATGCCTTTTTCATTTTGTCCTTTGCACTACATGGATATGTTCCAAAAGATTGGCCTTTTTCAAATAAACATCGACATCGTTATGAAACCGCCATCCATTTGGTTCAACAAAATGTGTATGATGCCTATACCTTGTACACGTATGGACTTGAATTGTCGCTTTTAGCGAATCGTGTGAGTGTGTTGCTTGGTAAAAGTCGGAACATGAAGCAGCAAATAGAAGCCATGTACGCCTCCTTGCCCATTCAAAGTGATCTTGACTTAAAACTAAGAGCGCCTGAGATGATTGAGCTTTCAGGAAAAAAAGCGGGAGCATGGGTCAAAGAAATGCAAACCCAAATGGTGATTGAAATTATCCATCACCGATTAAAAAATGAAAAAGAAGCGCTCATCGATTTTATGAAAAAGCGCTTGAAAAATTAAGGAGTTAACCATGGAACTCAACTTGAATCAAATCTATCAAATTATCGGAAAAGTCGAATCGATTAATCACGGCGTGCATTTTTGCAACACCACAGTGTTAACCATGGATTCTGAGCACATCAATTTGAAACTTGATGTTGAACAACTGAATCACCTATCTTTAGGAAAAGTGTATCAGTTTGAAGCATTAGCGGTGGTCAAAATCGAAGATGAATTGGTTTTGAAATGCAAAGCCATCACACCAGCGGAAGATGTTTTAGACGACAAAACGATGGCCAAGGTCCTTTCTTTTTACTATGTTTATGCACCCATTCCTATGTTGGACATTAAGTCGGGCATTGAAGCATTTTTGAATCAAATCAAAAACCCTGTGATTAAAGCCATCACTGACGTGATTTATCATGAAAATGAACGCAGCTTTTACATGCATCCTGCTGCAACCAAATTCCATCACGCGTATGTCGGGGGGTTATCTTATCACACGTTAACCATGTTGAAACTCGTCGATCCGCTTGTTGATATATACCCTTATTTAAACCGAGATTTGCTATATGCCGGTGTTATTTTGCACGATGTTTCGAAAATTGATGAAATTAGCGGAGTAGACGGAGAATATACCAAAGAAGGTCTTTTAATCGGGCATTTGGTCATGCAAACCGTTGATATTGATCGGGTAGCTCGATCACTTGGGTATGAAGAAACTGAAGAGGCCCTCCTTCTTAAGCACATGATTGTTTCACATCATGGGCAATTGAATTTTGGCTCACCTAAAAAGCCACAAATAGGTGAAGCGTTGCTGCTTTGGTTCATTGATACCATTGATTCTAAATTTACGGTTTTGGGTGAGACATTGTCTGAGACACCTGATGGGGCGTTTACGCAAATGATTTCTGTATTGGATAAGATGAAGTTCTATAAACATAAGATTTAGTGAACATAATTGGGGGATGCTTTGTTTATTGTTTGGATACATGCATCGAAAGTGTTTCATCGACGGGCATGAACGGATAGAAGTCCTTTGTAGCCCCCCTAAAATGCGATATGAGAAGATGAGGGCAACATGAATCTAGACGATCAACAACGGTATCGAGCATTAAAAAGACTCTATCAGTTTCATAAAAAACGCCAACATTATGACCTTCTTTTTCATATGGTTTTGCCGAAAACGATTTATATAGCCTTTATGAACAGGTATCGAATCAATCGTATGACCCAGTTCAATTTTGGAATTGGCATCATCAAAACCATCATCTTTGGCATGATGATGTTTTTTGTTTTTAAGTTATTAAACCTTTCTGAACTATTTCAATTGATGATGGGGCATGTGTTCTTCACATGGATTTATATCTCAAGCATGGCGTATCAACTAAATACTCAAATGGCAATCAGTAAACAAGACCTATTGATGCATATGATTGGAGATTACAAGAAAAAACTTTATTTCGATGAGATAAAAGAGAAATTAAGACGAAGCTATTGGACATCTCTGGTTCCTTTAACCTTATTTTCAGCTTTTTTGATGACGGTTAACGAGGGCAATCTTGTGGGATTTCTTGGCTTTGTTGTGTTTCAAGGCATTGGGTATGTGCTCACACGTTTTATGGTTTTGATTCTTTATGATGTAAAGTATGTAAGATTAAGACACTCTTTTTTTAAAGACTTTTTAATCAGTTCTGGAATTTGGATCATGTTTGCATTGATTGGCTTTGTATTGTCATATCCAACCTTCTTTTTAATCGAGAACTCGTATCCACTTTGGGTTTATCTTGCCATTTTTGGCTACGGTTTAGGGCTTATTTTAAGTGGATATTTTCTTTTCAATCCAGGATTAACGCGATACTTAGAACGCCGTTTTATCAACATGCTTTATCCAAGTGTGCAACCGAGAAACAAACAAAAAAGTGCTCGTTTTATGGACGAAAACAGTGTTTGGCTTAAGGGATTAGATGCAATTGAAAAAGCAATCGCGATTAAAGATCAGAAAACATTCAAACGAAAGAACCTCAAAGACTACTACAGTGCGTTTTTTTATGCACCACTCCTTGTACTTGTTAGTGTCCAGTACGCTTTTGGTGTAAGAGATCAAACCGATTTCATGAGTCTTTTATTGCTTTCTATGGTGTTTGTTGGAGCAGCTTTTTTGATGCACATGAGTTCTACATCCATGCTGAGTAACCATATTGCTTACGCAAACGAAGGCGCATTGACATTAACTTATCATCGATTACACGTGGCGCCGAGGCAAATTTTTAGAGCTAAGTTACGCCTTTATCAACGCATGCTTGTTCAAGTGCTCATCGTTGTCATCGGATCATCTCTTATCGTCATCCAACCATCGATTGAGCGAGTAGGACTCTTTCTTTTTAGTGTTCTATATTATGTGGCCTTAACACGATTTAAGCTTCGGCATTATGTTTTTTCAGACACACAAAACCGAAAAGCGCATATCCATAGTTTACCTGTGCAATCGATAGGAATGGGAACATCCTTTATGATTGGATTGTTCTTCATGATTGCTGTACCTATTGGTTTCTTTCTCATGGCTCAATTATTTGACTATTTGTTGGGCATCAACGGAATCTACGGTATGACGGCCATCTATTTAAGCGGTTTATGGATCGCTAATTGGATTCAAGACAGGCGTATACGACTCAAACAAAGCGAGGGTACTTATGATTACAATTAAAAATCTGATGTTTGCATACGAAGCGGGCGTTCCTATTTTAGATGGGGTCGATTTAACATTTTTAACCAATAAAATCACGATTGTTCTAGGAAAAAACGGAAGTGGAAAAACGACACTGTTTCATTTAATTGCGGGCATCTTGTCACCCGACTTCGGAACGATTTCCTCTGACTCGGAGTTAATATTTATCCCCGATCAACCCATCTTATACGATTATTTAACAGGATATGAGTATTTGGAGTATGTCAAAATTCTTAGTAAACATCGTTTGGAAGATCAAATTATTGATTTGGTTCATGTGTTTGACATGAAAAGTCATTTATCGAAGTTTATCCATGAGATGTCTTTAGGAATGAAACATAAACTGGCCTTGCTATCCGCCATGCTTCTTAATTATCACACTTATCTGATTGATGAACCTTTGACTGCTCTTGACCCCCCTTCTCAAAAAGAACTGATAGCTTTATTGAAAATGCTGAATAAACAGGAGAAAACCTTAATCATTTCGACCCACATGACGCATATCGCATATCAACTCGCTGATGAGGTTGTGATTATAAAAGACAAAGGGGTGTATCACCTTAAAAATGATTATGAGGATTATCAAACGTTTGAGGATGCGGTAATCAAACACTTAGAATAAAAAAAGGGACGCGTTGGCGTCCCTTTGTGTTACTAACGGGTTAAGATTTGAAACCATTGTCCGAAGAGTGCCGCATAATTTTCATCATAGACAGCACCAGGACGAGAGGATAATTGGTATTCGTTCATTTGATTAATGTTGATTTGACGAACGGTAGCCAAACGGTTAGCTCCATTAGGGGCTCCAACAAATTGAGCACTTTGGAGGAACATGAACACCAATTCTCTTTGCATGTTGGTGCCTCTGTAACGCGTAAGGACAGGGTTTAAGTATTGCGTGATGGCTTGTTGAACATCCGGTGGGAGAACCACCCCTTCATCGCTCTTTTCGCCTTTTAAGAAGAACTCGATTTGTGACGCTGTTAAACGTTCTGAGTCTTCATTGTACGCATTAAGTGTTCCATCGAAAGACACATAGCGTCCATCTAGATCATCTTCTGAACTAAAGATGGCTGATCTCTTTTCATCGACACGTGTTGCTAGAATCAAGTGCCATCCAAAGGATGATTTCACTTCTTCAAGCGCTGCTTGGGTAATGACTGAGTCATAAAGATCTAGATGTGGGAATTTAGCATCATCTTTTTCAATTAGAGCCAGTTGATCATGAATTTGCATTGCACGGGTGTAGAACACAGGATCTAATACGGCTTGCCCAGTTACAAAGTTGGATTGATTGGTAATCGCATTAGGCAGGTTTTCAAACTTGAGGTAGAATCCTAGTTGACGGAATCTTGCCCAATCCAATTCGATTTGATAATCGATGGGTTTGCTGCGGCTTCCGATTTCGATTCGACCTGAGTTATTGAATTCTTCAGCAATGGCTTGAAGACCTTCGGTATGGCTTTTAAACTCGCCAACGATTTGATAAATCTTCTTAACCAAATCGGTTAAACCTTGGAGTACTTCAGCACGTGCTTGAGCGCTTAAACTGTCTAAGAACTCTTGAGGATCATCGGGTGAACCATCAAAATTCGTGTCCACATAAATTAAGAGGTGGCTGACATTAATGGATTTAAATTCATCGTATTGCTTGCCAGCAAATTCGGCTAATTTTTGATAAATGGTGTCGTTGGTCTTGTGGTAATGGGCTTCAAGATCTTCGATGTATTGTTTTCTAAGTTCTGGATAAATGTAAACTTGATTGATTGCTTCTGTGTTGGTTCTTGCACCAAATGCCGTTAACAAGAATTTCTCTCTACCCATGCTAGCGGGATATCCAGCGCTTGCGAAATTATCAGCAGAAAATTGGCTAATGATATCTTCAAATTGTTTCTTATAGTTTTCTTTTTCTTCAGCAGAAACGGTGTATGTTTCGCTCGATAGAAGCACTTTACTTAGTAATATATCAAGAGACAAGTTGATTCCAAATGATTTTTCTAAACGTTGATAGAAGTCATCCACCAAAATGTCTTTTCCATCTACGGTTGCAATGACATTTCCAGAGCGTGTCTTATCTGTTCCACTATAGCCATAGGATTGGTCATAGAAGATACGGACGATACGATCATAAATATCAATGGTTTTTTCATTATAAAGTTCTTGAATTTGAATAGAAATGAACTGATCCGTTAAACGGGATTTGAAGACTTCTTGGAACACTTCGTTTCGCTTTTCAATTGCTTTAGGGGTGCTTGCGAAGATTTCTTTATCGGGGTCTTCTGGATTTTCAATTAGGATGCCTTCTTCGGTTTCACTTTGGTCAGAAAGTCTAAAGACCAAGTATCTAGAAGATCCAAAAGTTTGAATCCGTGCTGAATAAGGTTTACCACCGGTGATGTCTTCTTTATCATCCATAGAAGCTTCGGAAACGAGAGTGGTGTAGATATGACTTCTTAGGGTTGTATTGATTTTGGTTAATTCTTCAAACGTTACAGTCGCATTGAAAGAAGAGCCGGCTTTAGCAACAATTGACCCATCGCTTGCGACTTCAACTTGAGTTTGAGGGTTTAATAGGTTATAGATGTTGACAAACTCTTGTTTGACTTGAGACGTTGTCAAAGGAACATCTTCACGGCCGTTAGTTCTAGTCGTGCTGATGGTATACGATTTGTAGTAGTTTTCGAAATCGAGAATACTAATTTGGTTACGATCTTGGTAATTGATGTTTAAATCATCTAATATTTTTTTAACATGTCCAAAACCGGTTTGTGATAAATCGGTTAAATCCACATAGTTTGGATCGTTAGTATCTGAAATGCGAATATCGGGAATTTTATACCAGACGCCACGTGCATCCGATTTGATGCTTGCACGATAAAGTGCCGCGTTGGCTTCATTAAGGTTAATAAAACGTACGATTAACGCTTCAACATCGTATTGTCCCTTGATGTTTCCGTTATAGTAACGGACCAAATCATCTTCGGATATGAAAAATTCACTGTCTTCATCAACCGCCAATGTTTCCAAAATACTCCGAGCATAATGGCGTTGAGTCACACGGATTGTGTAATTGTCAACAATGGCTGGGATGGAAGCATAACCTTCATATTTACCAGGTAATGATTCGATTTGAGAAATCACATTGGCAATAGTGATTGAATTATCCAAGAGAAACAAGGAATCCGCGAACTTTTCAATGTTTCTTAAAAAGCGCTCTGGATACTTGGTATAAAACTCTTCTAGTTTTTCTAAATCGGTGGTTCCGTGAATCGCTTGATTCACAGTCTCATCCAAGAATTGATTGGTTGTTTCATCACCGTTAGCAAGCAATGTCTTAACTGCAGCAATATGTTCAGCGAAAATAGTTTCATCGATCATGGCTGCCAAGACAGAAGCTCCTTGAAGACGCATTTGATCGTATAATTCTTTCTTAGTGACAGAAACATTCCCGAATTGGACATAGGTGTCATCCGTGATGCTTCCATAAGGGGTTTTGTCGGCGCCTTTGCAAGCTGCCAATGTAAGTAAACTTAGGAATACGAGTACCAATACGCCTAATTTCCTTACGGTTGTGTAATTTTTCATTATGCTCACTCCTTCAGTGTATTTCATACAAGCAAGTATAATATAGCATGTTTAAAAAGGGTTTGCAACCAGAAACATTTTTATTTGTTAATCTCACATATTTTATGATATGATATAAGAAGGTGATGGGATGAAAGCATACGTTTTAGCAAGCGGTTCAAAAGGTAATATGACCTACTTAAAAGTAGGTGATATTAGGCTGTTCATCGATGCAGGAATTAGCTTTCAAAAAATGAAGAAAAAAATGACAGACTACGGTGAAAATCTATACGATGTAAACACCCTTTTTTTAACTCATGAGCACCATGATCATATACAAGGTTTAAGAAATCTTGTTAAAAATGGGCGTATCGAACACCTCTATCTCACACAGGGGACGTATCAAGAATTGCCAAAAGATGCGATTGAAGGCATCGAAAACATTCATTTCATCCAACCGGATCAGCCGTTTCAATTGGGTGAAACAACCATTCATCCATTTTCAGCTTCACATGATGCTAAAGATCCGATTGGATTTGTGATTCATAATCATGTCCGAAAAATGGTCTATTTAACCGATACTGGGTATGTCGATGAATCCTATTTTGATTTGTTAAGTGAAGCGGACCTTTATATTTTTGAAGCGAATCATAATCCAACCACTCTCTTTCAGTCCAATCGGCCTTTCCTTTTAAAAAAGCGAATCGTAGGCGAAAAAGGCCATTTATCCAATGAAGACGCTGCCAAATACATGAACGTATTCACCCGAAATAAGAAAGCCATATGGGTTGTCGCTCATATCTCTGAAGATTGCAATTCCACGTTGGATATTGATGAGGCCATTATCAAATGTTTTTTAGATCCGACTCAAGTAGAAGTCTATTACACGTCTCAAGAGAGCCTTGAGATGATTGAAATATGATTAAGATTATTGCTGTGGGGAAATTAACCCAGAAGTATTTAAAAGAGGGGATTGAGCATTATCAAAAACAAATCCCTCATGAGGTGGTGTGGGTTGAAGTCAAGGATGAAAAAGATCAACACGGCATGGAGATTGAAGCACTTCGAATTGCAAAACACATCAAAGATCAAGACATGGTCATTGCGTTGGCCATAGAAGGAAAACTTTTGACATCCGAATCGTTTTCCAAATTAATCGAGCAGTCTCAACACCATCAAGGCCAAATGGTGTTCGTCATCGGTGGATCTTATGGGTTATCCGAGACCATTAAGAAGCGTGCTCAGCACATGGTTTCATTATCATTGATGACATTTCCGCATCAATTGGTAAGGGTGATGCTGATGGAACAACTCTACCGGGGATTTGCGATTTTAAAAAACCATCCCTATCATAAGTGAGGTTATATGACATACATTTTTTGGGACTTTAACGGTACCTTATTAAACGATATCCCTTTAACGTACGATATACTCATTCAGATGCTCAAAGAAGAAGAGCGTCCCCTTTTAACCTACGATGAATATTTGATGGTGTTTGGCTTTCCCGTTCAGGAGTACTACAGCAAAGTTTATGATCTAAACAAAACACCGTTTGATGTTCTTGCACAACGGTTCATTGAGCGCTATCAACCTCGAAGCCTCGAACAAGGTTTAAATGATCATGTGGTGGAGGTCATAAAGCATTTCAATCAAAAAGGCATCAAACAAGTCTTGCTATCCGCTTCTGAGATCAATAACCTTAATGAACAAGTGGATCATTACGCCATTAGACACCTTTTTAAGGATGTCTTAGGGACGGGCGATGTTTTGGCTAAAAGCAAATTGGATGTGGCACAAAAGTACCTTGTTGAAAACAATATTGATGCCAAAGACATCATCATGATTGGCGATACTCTGCACGATGCTGAGATTGCGGATTATTTAGGATGCCGAGTGATCTTATACACCAAAGGAAACCAACACCCTAGTCGCTTGACTTCCTATGAAAACATAGATGATTTTCGCCAATTACTTGATAAAATAGAAGCATGAGGAGGATGCAGTATGCGTCAAAAAATCGATTCAAAGAAAAAAACAAAGTATTTTCTTTCTGGCTTTAAGCAGTTTATCACACGCGGCAACATCCTTGATTTGGCCATTGCTGTCATCGTTGGCGGCGCTTTTGGGAAAATTATCGCATCCTTGGTCAATGACATCCTTATGCCGCTTATTACCACCTTGACAGGTAAAGCTAATTTCACCGATTTAATATGGATTCTTAATGGTGCAGAAATCCGTTATGGTCAATTTTTACAAAACACCTTAGAGTTTTTCATTATTGCATTTTCAATCTATCTGGTGATTAACCTAATCATTAGAAGACAGGCGTTTATTGAAAAAATGGAAAAAGAAGAGTCGAAAGAAGAACCCAAACCCGTGGCCATTCCAGAAGATATCAAACTTCTGACAGAGATAAAAGACGAGTTAGTTAAATGGAATGCGAAAAAGGAGACGTCCAATGAGTAAGATTGCCATTATCACCTGCAGTAATTCAGGTCTGGATTATTTGAATCCCCCCAAGGATATCATCAATTTCAGATCCAGTATTCAATTTGGAGATGAAAGCTATGCGGATTTCATCGAGATGGATGCCAAAACATTTTATGAGCGGATTGAACGTAATCCCGACGACATACCAAAGACAGCCTATTATCCCATCGGGAAGATGATTGAAGACTTTGAGTCTTTGGAACAAAAAGGATACGATGAGGCGCTTGTTATTGTCATCTCGGCCCAACTCTCAGGCCTTTATGAAGCAGTCAAACGAGCGGCCAATGAGGTCAAAATCAAAGTGACAGCATTTGATTCAAGAATGCTAGCTTATGGGCAGGCCTATATGGTCCTTGAAGCCCATAGAATGGCTTCACAAGGACATAAAACAAAAGATATCATTAAACGCCTTGAGGCCATTAGAGATGCACATAAAGTCTATTTTGCCGTAGACACCTTGCTATATCTTGTTAAAAATGGCCGTTTGGGAAAACTGCAAGGAACCTTGGGGACCATGCTACAAATGAAACCGTTATTGACGCTAAGCGATATTGGCAAAGTGGAAACACTGGAAAAAATAAGAACCATCCGTAAAGCACACCAACGCGTGATTGAAAAATACATCGAAGAGACAAAAGATCTTAATGTCATCACCTATATTTCACATGCCCATGCAGATGACTATGTGAGTTGGTTTGTGGATGAAATTAAGAAAGCTTTTCCAGAACGAGAGGTTGTTGTGGCTTATTTGACTCCGGTTGTAGGTGCACACACAGGACCCAAAGCCGTGGGTGTTGGGTATATTAAACTGAATTAAACAAAAAGCATTCCCCGGAATGCTTTTTTTAATACCGATCCAATATGGCCCAATAAATGAAAGGTTTTGTCAGTTGAATGCCTTGATGGGAAGCGCCGTGAAAGATCATGTCAGCCAATGCTTGAATCGAGATTTCAACGCCACAATCGTTTGTAGGATCAATCGATAGTTGACCGTCTAAATTCCTAATCCAAAGAGAGGTTATGCGGTCTAAAAGGGAATCCTTAACCGTCAGACAAACCGGTTGATCAATGGAAATCCAGGCTGAAAACTGTCTTAAAAAGAGCAGAGGATCCGTGATTCTGACCATGACGCCAGTTGCCCCTTTTTCTTGTGTAGGAAAGCGATAAGCGGAAAAATCATATCCAGGAACGAGGGGAAAAATCTCAAAAGTGGTTACCCATTCCTCAATGGTGTCACCAGATATCAAGGCATAACCCAATGGATTACCATTTGATAAAATGAGATAATATTCGGTTTCAGCCACATAAAGCATTTGAATACGTGCTTCATACCAAGAAGCGTCCCGAAGGGTGTAAGCGCCTTTGTTTGAGACATACGCTTGGTATAATGAATTCAAGCGATGAGTATCTATGCTAACTTCAAGTTCACACGGTACTTTTGTCCAGCTTTCTTGGATGGGGTTAAGCGATACCAAGGGGATAAATCCAACCCTTTCATAAACCAAAGGGTCTTCAGGATAAAGCATGATGCACGAATTTCCTTTTTCAGTTAGATGAGAAATAGTATGAATCATCAGTTTTCTCATGTACCCCAAAAGGCGATAAGAAGGATGGGTTGCCGTCGCTACCAAAAAAGGGATGTCCATCTCTAATGATTTCATGCGCATTCTTTTTTTAAGCACATGCTGTCCAGCAACGATCTGACCATCTTGTTTTAAATAATACATGTGATCGAGATTCGTTTGATTTAAGAAAAACTGATCCACATAAGGTCGTGGGTCATCAAAGGACGATTGATAAAGAGTGTGCATCTCTTTTACAACAGGATTGAAATTTAACTGGTATTTCTTGTCCTTTTTTAAAGGATGATAGGCCATTTTTGCTTTTCTTAAAGCAGGGATTCCCAAATCTTCTTGACGCGTAATCAGGTGCGCTTTCTCAAAATGTGCATGAATAACCATTTGATTAATAGCGGTATAAACACCGATATAGTCAATATCCGCTTTCTCGAATAAAATGACACCATGTCCATATGGGCTCAAATGAGAGACGGATAAAGCAACCATCTTATTATCGACATAAAGGACATCCACCCACACATAATCAGCATAACGACAAGACACCGCTTCCCATATAGCACTAAAATCAACCGTTGATCCGCCTTGTTTTTGGTAGGTTTTTAGCAGTTGTTCTAATGCGAACTGATCTTCATCTTGATAAGAGCGAAACAAAAAATCGTATTTTTTCTTAAATTGATTCAGTTGATTGCGTTTCCGATGATACCGCACGCCTTTAAGTTCAATGAGATCATCGGCTAGATAAATATATTCACCCAAACGATCATCTTCTAGAATAAGAGCGTCGCAATCTAAAATCACTTCCACCATTTTTTCTGTCAATCCGTTTACAGGAATGTCTGGAAAATGTGTCTTTATATACCCGATTCCAGCTAAAAAAGAAGCATCGGATGAAGCAATTGGAGGCAAAAACACACGAAAAGAGCCGTAATAACACATCACTAACCCAAAGGAATCAAACCACTTGATTTGAACGTTTTCAGTTTTTCTCCAACAAAATAGATTATAAAAAACAAGCTCACTTGATAGGTAGCCCTTCATGCGAGGATTGGCAAGCAACATCCGATTAAAACGCTTTTGATCTGTCCACTTAATTTTTCGAAAACCGAGCATGTTATCACCCAAGATGATTGTATCATACGATGCCATGTGTGTCACGGATGCCATAAAAAAAAGGAAAGCACATGCTGTGGGGGGGGTTCAGCATGTGCCTTCTTGATCTATAGCAACACGAGTTATCATTTGTAAAAAGTACAAATGAACGTGATTACTATCCGTTAGTTCCGGATGAAACGCAGTGACTAAGATGTTTTTTTCACGCGCAGCCACGAGCTTACCATCAACGGTGGATAAGGGGATGACTGTTTGACCGTAGGACGCTATGTAAGGCGCACGGATAAACGTCATTGGAATAACCGTTCCATCAAAAAGATCGGTTGTTTTGAAACTGCCAAGTTGTCTTCCATAAGCGTTTCGATTGACGGTGATGTCAAGAGCTCTTAGATGGGATAGGGAAGAATCTTGGATGTGATTGGCTAAGAGAATCATGCCGGCGCATGTCCCAAAGACCGGTAATCCTTGATGAATGTGGTTGAATAGGGGATCAAACAACCCTAAATCATCCATCAATTTACGCATTGCAGTTGACTCTCCACCGGGAAGAATGAGCCCATCCATGGGTTTTAAATCAGCTAAGTTTCGAATTTGAAACGTTTCGACACCGAGGGCTTCCATTTTGGATTGGTGTTCAGCAAATGCTCCTTGAAGCGCTAAGATGCCGACTTTCATTATTTTCCTCTTTCAGCCATCAAAAGTTCAATCTCTGATTCATTGATACCAACCATCGCTTCACCCAAATCTTCAGAAATTTCTGCAAGAATCTTTGGATTATTGTAGTTAGCGACCGCTTTAACAATGGCTTCTGCTCGTTTTTTAGGATCACCTGATTTGAAAATACCTGAACCTACGAAAACACCTTCAGCACCTAACTGCATCATCAATGCAGCATCCGCGGGTGTTGCAACACCGCCAGCTGCAAAATTGACGACGGGTAATTTTCCATTTTCATGGACATACATAATCAGGTCAATCGATACGCCCATCTGCTTTTGAAGATGATAGAGTTCATCCATTCTTAACGATTGGATTTGTCGGATTTCTTTTTGAATCATCCGCATGTGTCTGACCGCTTGGACAATATCACCGGTACCAGGCTCACCTTTGGTTCTGATCATGGTTGCGCCTTCAGAAATTCGTCTTAAGGCTTCGCCTAAATCTTTTGCTCCACATACAAAAGGAACGTTGAACTGGGTTTTGTCAATATGGTAAACATCATCTGCAGGTGAAAGCACTTCGCTTTCATCGATATAATCGATTTCAATGGCTTCCAAAATTTGTGCCTCAGCGAAATGTCCAATTCTGACTTTTGCCATTACGGGTATACTGACAGCGGTCATGATGTCTTTAATCATTTTTGGATCGCTCATTCTAGATACACCACCTGCGGCCCTAATATCAGCTGGGATTCGTTCCAAAGCCATCACCGCACAAGCGCCTGCTGCCTCAGCAATTTTCGCTTGTTCGGGATTGGAAACATCCATGATGACGCCGCCTTTTAACATTTGAGCCAATTGCTTGTTAAGTTCATAACGATCGTTGTTCATAACAGACCTCCTTGTGTATTGTGCATGGGTATTGTATAATAATAACTGGACTATGTAAATAGTCAGATTAAAAAAAATTAACCATACCAGATGAGGGCTATATGAGAAAGACTCCTGTATACATGACCATCTATGAACATTTCAAGGACATGCTCAATGAAGGCATTTATCATGAAGGTGATCGACTTCCTTCTAAACGAAAGCTTGCAGAAGCATTTAACGTGAGTCCTTTAACGATTGAGGCAGCTTATCAGCAACTCATTGCTGAAGGTTATGTCTATGCTGTCGAAAAAAGTGGGTATTTTGTGGATAAACAAGTTTTACTGGTTAAATCCAAGGCTATAGGAACTGAATCCGCGCCGATAGAAGAGCGAACCCTCCCATTAACCACCTACTCTTTTAAAACCAATCGAGTGGATACGACGTTGTTTCCTAATGCAACGTGGGCTAAACTATCCAGACAAGTTCTATCAGAACACGCTCATGAAATGCTGAATGACCATTCCCCTAAAGGTTTACAGGATTTAAGAAATGAAATCCAAAAATACCTTGAAACCTACCGCGGTATGCAAGTCGATACGAGTCAAATTATCATCGGTTCTGGAAGCACCCCATTGATTCATTTGTTGATTGATTTGCTGGGGAGAGATAAACGGTATGCCATGGAAGATCCGTGTTATGATCGCATTTACCGAGTGTTAAAAGGAAACGGTGTCAAATTATCGCTCATCCCGCTGGATGAGGCTGGACTTCAAGTGAAACGATTGGAAGAAAGCAAATCAGATATTGTCCATATCACGCCTTCCCATCAGTTTCCTATGGGAATGGTAATGCCCATCCAACGAAGAAGAGAAATCTTAAACTGGTCAATGAAAACAGGGGGTTACATCATCGAAGATGATTATGATAGCGAGTTTCGGTTTTCAGGACGACCAATTCCATCACTTTATGGGTTGTCACCCACTGAACATGTGATTTATATGAACACGTTCACCAAGACATTGGCCCCATCCTTTCGGATGGGTTATTTGGTCTTACCCAAACATTTGCTTCCAGCTTATAAGGAGCTTTCTTCCTATCACGGATCCACTGTTCCCAACTTCGAACAATACATCTTGACTGAGTTTATGAAACAAGGCCATTTTGAACGCCATATTAACCGCATGAGAAAGCTCTATCAAAAAAAACTGGACATCATTAAAACGTTGTTTCAACCGTATCCCTTCTTTGTCTTAAAGGGGCATGATTCCGGTCTTCACTTTGTTTTAGAGATCCGAGTGACCATCGATGGTAAGGGGTTACTAGACCATTTAAACCAACATTTGATTGCCATTCAAGAGGTAACTTCCTATCATATTGAGCAAAAGGCTTATCCCTTCCCCATGTTGGTCATCGGTTATGCTGGCATTCTCTATGATAACATACACAATCACTTTCAACATCTTATCGAAACCATACTCGATTACGTGAACTACTCCCACCACTTAATGATTTTCATTAGAAGTGGGGGCTTCTTGGGTAAAACAGACTAATGTCTATGAGTTTACCAAGCTATCGCGTCTGTTCCATACGCTTTGGTTACATATTTGATTAATCCTTGAACACCA
>WPCH01251075.1_pt1 | contig 61311 bp, 52 predicted proteins | sample 5399881 | NCBI WGS metagenome assembly WPCH01 (sample SAMN12869468, study PRJNA574797) | sludge metagenome | isolation source: wastewater treatment of pH5 | place: China:Beijing | collected 2019-05-20 | reverse complement strand
TCTCCCTTACATTCGAGAAGGGCAAGATCGTGGCCTGCTCCTCCAACGACACCACACGCATGGAAAAGGTGTTCAATACCGACGAGGGCGCCCGCTACGTGGGTGAATTTGCCATCGGCGTAAACCCCTATATCCTCCACCCCATGAAGGATACCCTCTTCGACGAGAAAATTGCCGGCAGCTTCCATCTGACCCCCGGATGCGCCTACGAGGACGCCAACAACGGCAACGTATCCGCCGTCCACTGGGATCTGGTTATGATACAGAGGCCGGAATACGGCGGCGGCGAAATGTACTTTGATGACGTTCTCATCCGAAAAGACGGACTTTTCGTTCTGCCGGAGCTGGAGATCTTAAATCCGGAAAATTTGAAGTAGAAACGTCTTTCCCGGAAAAGGCTGCAATTGTAAAGAAACCGCCTTTTCTCCATAAAATCAACAATGTAGGCCGGTATCGGATTATCCGACGCCGGTTTTTCCTTTCTATAGTATCTCTTGTCTCCATTATGGTAAAAATTTAATTTTAATTTTCCATTGACACACAACTGTATCGCATGCATAATACAGTTATAAACCGTATTATCGAAATGATACAGTTAGCCTCTGTTGATAAAGTAATAAGCCGTTTAGCACTTTGCCAGTTGAGGATAAGACACGAAAAGGTATGGATACGCCATGATTTCTTTTGAGAGCTTCACCATGGAGGACGGCAGTCCTATTTACATGCAGATCCTCCGTTATATCAAGCGGGGCGTTGCCGCGGGCAGCATCCGGGATGGGTACGAACTCCCCTCCCGGCGTGTTCTTTCGTCTCTGCTCGGGGTGAATCCCAACACGGTGCAGAAGGCTTACCGGCTCCTTGAGGAAGAAGCGCTCATTCAGTCCCATTCCGGCGCTAAGAGCTATATGGTGCTGGATGAAGAAAAAATAGAGCGAATCCGCACCGAGCTTTTGGAAAGCGACGCCCGAAGCATAGTCAGCGCCATGCGGCAGATGGGAATCTCCAAGAACGAGGCGTTGGAACTAATAGACAGATATTGGGAATGAGGATGGGACTATGAGAGAACATTTATCCGTATTAATGCTGATGGCCCGCAGCACGATCTACAAGGTGCTGGGCATATTCTTCCTTATGGCGGCTGCCCAGGTCGGATTATTTTACCTGACACTGAACAGAGCGCTTGCCATGGAATCCCACACAATAGAGCAGATATTCCGGCAAAGCAGAATCCCATGGATATTCGCCCTGGCCTTTCTTCTGATTACAGCTTTGCTATGTCTGACGGGAACCGAGTATGGCGGCAGACAGGGCTACACCCTGCGCCGGCTGTCCATCCCCGAAAAAAACGTGTTTCTCTGGCAGGCCCTTTACAATACCTGCTGCTTTTTCCTCTTATGGGCGGTACAGTTGTTTATTGTTCTGGCTCTTTGCCCTTTGTATATAGAAAAAGCGGATCCTGCCGCTGTCAGCCAGCAGACAGTGTTCCTCGCCTTTTACCGCAACGACTTTCTCCACACTCTTTTGCCCCTGGCAGACATAAGCCGCTGTATACGAAATGTGTTTCTTGTTCTCGGTCTGGGTATCTCCTCCGCTTACTTTCCCTTTTGCCAGCGTCGGGACCAAACAAGCGCGCAAATCATTATCCTTACAATCATGGCGTTTATTTTCTTCTCCCCCGGCATGGGCGCTTTGGGAAACGATATCTTTGTGATTGTCACTTCCCTGTGGGCGTCAGTTTCGGTGTTAAGGGGAGCTTTCAGAAAGGAGGTTGAAAATGAAAATTAATCTGCGTCCTCACGAAGCACCTGGCACAAATCTGGAAAAACACGCGCCGGCGGGCATAAATTTGCAGATGGAACAGGGAATTTTCAAAGCCGGCATGATATTCTCCTTTCTGTTCAGTCTGATTTTTTTCCTCCGGTATAACTCTGCCTATTCGGTGATACGCGACTGGAGAAAAAGCAATCGCGTGCTGCAACCCGGATCCATTATATTTGAGGATTTCAACGTCATTCTCGGAAGTTCGTTAATCGGTTTTCTATTACTTGCCCTGTGTATGCTGGCGCTGATTGTCTACCATTACATCTACCACTGGCAGGGCAGCAAGAGCATTTATCTGATGAAACGGCTTCCCAACCGATGGGAGCTGCACCGGCGCTGTCTGACTCTGCCGGTTCTGGCTGCTCTCCTGTGCCTGCTGGCCGCAGGGGCTTTGCTTCTCATATATTATGGATTTTACATGGTACTCACACCGGAAGAAGTGCTGACTCCCGGACAGTGGCAAAAGATATGGAGCGTGTTATTATGATTGAAATTAAAAATGTGAACAAATCCTATGGAGGAAAACAAGCGCTGGAAGATGTGAGCCTGAGTCTGCCTCAGGGCGAGATTGTAGGCCTTTTCGGGGAAAACGGCGCGGGCAAAACCACCCTTATGAAGTGCATCTTCGGATTTCTGCGATATAGCGGCCAAATCGCTCTGGACGGTAAACCCATCACCCGCGGCAACATCGCCAGACTCTCCTTTGCCACCAGTGAACATTCCTTCTTCCCCAACCTCTCGCCCCGGGGACACAAGGAGTTTTACGCCGAACATTTCCCCTGCTTTTCGGAAAAGCGATTCAAAGGATTGATGGACTTTTTCGAACTGCCCATGAATAAACCTCTCCGCGGCTTTTCCACCGGCCAGAAAAATCAGTTTGAGGTCATTATGTCCCTATGTCAGGGAGCGGATTATATCCTGATGGATGAACCCTTCGCGGGCAACGACGTATTCAACCGTGAAGACTTCTACAAGGTGCTCCTGGGAATTCTCGGGCCTCATGAGACGGTGCTGCTGTCCACTCACCTCATAGAGGAGGTCTCCGGCTTCATCGGCCGGGCGGTGCTGATCCGCCAGGGCAAAATCGTCGGCGACGTGTCCACGATGGAGCTTGAGGAATCGGGACGCACCTTGATGGGCTTTATCAAGGACACCTACCATTACAGATCTGACCGGGTCAGCCGCGCCCTGAATGAACTGACCGGCAGCGATGAGTAGAAAGGAGTCGCTATGCGCAAGAGCTTAATGATAACATTGCTGCTTCTGATCCTGAGCCTGGGCGGCATATTCGCGGCCCAGGCCGGCGTCAACGCGGAAAAAGATACCCTGACTCTGACCGAAACCGTGCTTTATGGAGATAAAGCTGCCGCTGAGGGAGTTACGGTTGATATAAGCACCCACTACGCTAACCATCTTTTCTGGGACACAACTTACCGCGTTGGCGAAACGCCGCGGATCAATACGGACTTTCGTTTTTCACAAAAATCGACAGCCCCGCAATACGCCCATGAGCACTCGGGAGTTTCCCTTTCAATTTCCGGCGGCGGTGGGTTCTCAGCCTCCGGAAACCTCGATCTGGACAAAGACGAACTTTTTTTCGGTCATCATTTTTATGACCTGAAGGACATATACAAGGATGTGGCAAGCCGTACGGAAATCGGCCGCACCCACACTGAGAGGCTGTATCTTAAAGACTATTATGGGTTCTATCCTATGGAGGTTTCCATCGATTTGCCAGGTTACCAAAGTGGTATGTATCGAAATTCAAACAAATCAGAGCAAATGCGGGAAGATGAGAATGAATCACCTCTGCAGGCCATAAGGGACTATTTCCGCATTCCTGTCAGAGACGACTACCGCTTAGACGTGTCCATTACCAAGAACGACAAAGGCCACATCACCGAAATAGATTTATCTCCTGTCGACGGAGGAGTATTTTTATGGACATTAAGCACTGTGGCGGAGGACGCCATTTATTTCACCTTTGATATTCCTGTCGACGACGGGGAATCCCTGGATATCAGTCTCATTCCCGGCGGATACGGCATTTATCGTCTGCCTTTTTCCGGAACCGATGGCCAAACCCCCCCGCAGATATTTCCCGAGAACCTGGAAATGGTCTATGCTCTTGACCAGCAGCTTCAAGTTTCAGACCTGGCAATAACCGGAGATAAGAGCAAGATCCTCCTGTTGACCCTGGAAGATGAAGCGTATTATCTGACTGTTCTCGATGCCCAAACGGCACGGGAACTTCAAAAGCTACAGATCATCGATCATAACAAAGACGAGTATCTATGGCCCTTCTATTATGATGATTTTATTGTGGCTTTCTCCACTGACGGAAGGTTTACAGTCCTTGAGATGACAAGCGGCGGTGAGTACCGCAATGTATTGACGGTGGATACTCCCGAGTCCGACGCCTTGGAAACGTCTTTTGCATCAAACAGCAAAATGAACTGGACCGTAATAGACTGGGCTGTAATGAATTGGGATGGAGAAAAACTCGTTGTAGCGGAGCCCCAGTTGGGAAGTGTCTATAACTACTATCCGATATGCGGCTTCAATCTGCTGGTTTACGATAGGAGCGGCCTTCTCTTCTCCGGCACATACGACAGCAGCCTGGACTTCAATTTTCAAATGGACTCTTCCTACCACTGCCAACCGCTGGGCCCAAACCCCCTTTCCCTCAGCTGGGACCAGAAATGAGACTCTGAAAAAGGAGAGACCTCTTTCGGGGTCATACTTCGTCTCTTGTCATTCTGAGCGTTAGCGAAGAATCTTATAAAGATCCTTCACTTCGTTTAGGATGACATTTTGTTTAAGATCCTTCGCTAACGCTCAGGATGACAGCGGCGTTTTAATCAAAATAACAGGCGAGGAGTCAACAGTGACATAAAACAGGCTGCAGCAGTTTTCATTTTGCTGCAGCCCATGCAATATCTGCGGGTTCTCTTTATACCGGTTTATAACGCTTCCGTAGAAAATTCTCGGTTGTAAAGAATTTTCTTACCGCTGTGCGTTTCAAAGAGGCTTCATATATATCCGCCGCCTAAAAGGCGGCAGGTATTTACGCCTCTTTATATCTCAGGATTCCCCTCTCGTTTTCCAGCCGGAATACCCCTCGCCAATTTATCTGATTCTGGCGCAGAGCCGCTTTTACACGCTCTAATCCCTGCGCGTTCGTCGTCAGAGAAATTCCGTAGCCACAGCTTCCGAAAAGCTGAGCGGGAGTCTTCATCAGGTTTGTTCTGATCCCTGCCTGCTGAAGGCGATCCCGTGCGTATGCGGCCATATAGAAAGAGGAGGAAAACACTATAACATATTCGTTCATCTGTATCCTCTTCTCATCCTTATACTAACATTCATTAGTATCGACTCTTGTTTTCCATCTTCTGTTTATTCACACACTGTCATCCTGAACGTAGTGAAGGATCTTTTACCGCGTGTTTTACATCTTTTGTATATTTACACTTCGCTATATAAGTGTCTTCAGCATTCGTATGTAGATTTCCGGGAGGCTGGCAATGGCGATATCCCCATCGGCCACGAGTGGATATCTCCCCACTTCCTCTCCGTTCTTCATGGCGATCAGTTCACCCACCTGTTCTCCTGCGGCTACGGGAGCTTTAAGGTGATCGAAAAGAACCACCGACGTAGTCACCTGGCCCTTCTCTCCTTTTTTCACCAGCAGGCTGATGTCCCAATCCGCAATGGCGTTAATCGTGGTGGGAGAACCCTTCTCCACGATAATAGTCCCCATAGCTTCTCCCTGCCGGGCGATAATGGCGCTCTCGCAGCTGGCAAAGCCGTAATCCAGCATCCTCATGGTCTCTCCCCACCGGTTGTGGGTGGTATCGCAGCCCATCACCACGGCAATGAGGGTTAAATCCTCTTTCGTAGCGGAGCCGGACAGGCAATAGCCCGCTTCCTGGGTAAACCCGGTCTTAATCCCGTTTGCTCCGGGATAGAGCCTGATCAGCCGGTTGGTATTGGTCAGCTCAAACTCTGTCTGCTCCTTGCCCTCCAACCCTACCAGCACAGTAGTCTGCCAGGTTGTAAACCACTCGTGAGCCATTTCATGTTTCAGCAGTTCCTTTGACATTACTGCTATATCATATGCGCTGGTATAATGATCTGCCACCGGAAGGCCATTGGTGTTGACGAAATGGGTGTTCTCCATTCCCAATTCCTGAGCTCTTTTATTCATCGTTTCCACGAAGATCTCTTCTGTTCCTGCCACATATTCAGCGGCAGCGACGCAGGCGTCATTGGCGCTGCCAATGGCCATTCCCTGAAGAAGGGTCTCCAGGGTCTGCTGCTCTCCCTGCTCCATATACATCTGGCTGCCGCCCATACTGGCTGCCCTCTGGCTGATGGTAACCTTATCATGAAGCGAAACCTTACCCTGCTCTACCGCCTCCAATACCAACAGCATGGTCATAATTTTTGTTATGCTGGCCGGCGGCAGGCTCTCATGGCTGTTTTTTTCGTAGAGAACCGTACCGCTTCCGGCGTCAATGAGTATGGCGGACTTGGCCGTTTCCGCCAGGGTGACCGCAGATGCCGCCTCCACAATTACCGGAGTCGCAGTAAATATTACCGGAAGATCTTCGCTGACTATGACCGGCTCCTCCGCGCCGTATATGACCGGCGCCATGAACGCAGCGGAAAACAGCAACAGAAAAGCCAGCACTCCACCGGTAAACTTATATGAAAACAATAGAAAAACCCCCTCCCTCAAGTGTACCCTCTCGTTAAAATTCCCGATTATTGCGCGGAATAAATTTTCAGCGGGAGAGTACGCTCAACATCCTCTTACTAAAGATATTTCAGGTTTGCGGGGTTTATTCTACTAACGCGGACTATTTGTCTAATTAAATAATTTGTATCTCGTCACCGGGTCTGACAACGCCGCCCTTCAGCACCTGGGTAAAAATTCCTTCCCTTGGCATGATACACTGCCCTACCTGCTGCATGATGGCGCAGCCGCTGTGACACTCTTTACCAATCTGGCTCACCACATGAAAGGTTTCTCCGATCATCAGTTTTGTGCCCAGGGGAAGAGTATGGAGCTCCAAGCCTTCCACCGTCAGGTTCTCGGCGAATATGCCTTCACAAAGATCCTCTTTGCCGGTCATGGCTATCATTTTATCTACGCTTTCCTGAGCTAAGAGGCTTACCTGCCGCTTTCCCGGACCGGCGTGGGCGTCTCCTTCGATTCCAAAGTCCTCAACCATGACCGCGCTTTCCACCGGATTTTTCACAACGCCTTTAGCTTCACTGATGTTCACAGCCTTTACGATACCTTTTTTCATCCTGCTTCCTCCCATATGATCCACTCTGACATTTTCAAATTTCAGAAAGTGAGTCTTCAAACGTAAAATCCCCGGAACGGCCTCCGGTTTTTTTGACCAGGCGGATATTTTCTATCTTCATGGTTTTATCCACGGCCTTGCACATATCGTAAACGGTAAGAGCCGCCGCGGAAACGGCGGTGAGGGCTTCCATTTCAATACCGGTCTGTCCGTTAGTAGAGAGGGTGGCCGTGATTTCCACCCGATCCTCTTTTACGGTGAAGTCCATATCGCAGCCGGATATAAAAATGTTGTGGCACATAGGAATCAGATCCGAAGTTTTTTTCGCTCCGGTAATCCCTGCAATCTGAGCCACTCCGATGACGTCCCCTTTTTTCATAGCGCCTTCCCTGATCTTTTCCGCCGTCTCAGGCTTCATGAGGATTTCACCCCGGGCCACGGCGGTTCTGTCCGTAAAGGCCTTATCTCCCACATCCACCATCCTGGCCCTGCCCGCGGAATTGATGTGTGTAAATTCGCTCATGATTATCCTCCTATTTTCCCCATATCCCGCTCCATCAGCCGGCCTTCTGAGAGATGGTGGGTCATGGGTTTCTCTGAAACAGCCTGCAGAATCAACCCCCTGAGAGCGGCCGGATCCCCTAACGCCGGTTTCAGATCAATTTCCTCCCGGCTGTGGAGGCAGCTTAAGATATGACCGTCAGATGTAATGCGGATCCGATTGCACTGATCACAAAACAGGCAGCTCATGGGCTCGATAAGCCCTACCCTTCCCTTTGCTCCGGAGAACCGGTAATACCTCGCCGGAGACGAGGGATCGTCCCGGGGTTCTTCCATAAGTCCGGCGCAGGCTTCCAGTACCGCGCTGCCAGGCAGATATTTGCCGTAAGCAAACTCCTGCTGGCCGGAAAAGGGCATCAACTCAATGAAACGAACATCTATGGGCTTCTCTTTCGTCAGCTCCGCGAATCGCGGGATCTCATCGTCATTGAAGCCTTTCATCAATACGACGTTTATCTTAATACGCTCAAAGCCCGCTTCTTCCGCGGCCCGGATCCCATCCAGAGCCTGCTCCAGCTCTCCGCCCCGGGTGATGCTCCGGTATTTTTCTTCATCAAAAGTGTCAAGGCTGATGTTCACTCTCCCCACGCCCGCCTCTTTCAGTTCCCCGGCATAACGAGGCAGCAGCAGGCCGTTGGTGGTGATGGCGAAATCATTTAATCCCTCTATTTTCCCGATTTCCCGGAGTAGCGTGAGCACGCCCCGGCGCACCAGAGGCTCGCCGCCGGAAATGCGGATTTTATCAATGCCAAGACCGACCACCGCTCTGGCTATCTCTGTGAAATCCTCAAGCCGGAGAATCTCGCCGCAGTGCTTTTTGGTAACCCCTTCTTCCGGCATACAGTAACGGCACCTCAGGTTGCAGAGATCCGTTATGGATATCCGTGCATAATGAATTCTGCGTCCGTAAGAATCAATCATCGCGCGCACTCCGAAACTTCTCCCAGAAGTATCTCCAATCCATGCTTCAAAGGAGGGAGAATGTACTCCAAAGATTCCCTGACTGCCTTAGGACTGCCCGGAAGATTAACGATAAGGGTCCTGCCCCGAATGCCGCTGATTCCTCTGGACAGCATGCCCTTCGGAGTGATGGAAAGGCTGTTCATACGCATGGCTTCGGAAATCCCCGGCGTTTCCCGTTCAATCACTGATCTCGTAGCCTCGGGGGTAATATCACGAGGACTGAAACCGGTCCCTCCGGTTGTAACCACCAGGTTCAGACCCATCTCATCCGCCATCAGAAGAAGCTCCGTTTCGATGGCCTCTTTTTCATCCGGAACAATGCTGTATTTCCTGACTGCGTAGCCGGCTTGCCTGAGAAGCTCTTCTATGACTTTTCCACTCAGATCTTCTCTTTCCCCCGCGGCGCCCTTGTCGCTGGCGGTGAGGATGCCTGCCGTATAAGTGTTTATTTCCACGTTTGTTTCCTTTGTTGTTATACTATAACCTTTTTAATGATAGGGCCTGTTTGCGGTTTCTCCCGGCTGATGGTAAAGGCCTCGAAAGCCTCCTCCGCAGCCTTTTTCACCCGTTCCCGATCATTGCCGAAAATCGTCGCCAAAAGCTCGCCCGGCATCGTCTCATCCCCTACTTTCTTCGCCAGCAACAACCCCGCCGAAAGATCTATGGGGTCTTCCTTTTTCTCCCGGCCCGCTCCCGCATGCTGTGACGCCATGCCGATGCGTCTGGCGTCGATGGAGACCACAAACCCGGCTTCCTTCGAAAGAACCTGCTGACTGTAGGCCGGTTGGGGGAAACGAGTGAATTCACCCATGACTTCCGGATCGCCGCCCTGGCCCTCAATGAATTCCCGCATTTTAGCCAGGGCAATGCCGCCTTTCAAAGCCATCTCAGCCAAAGCCCTGCCCTCCTCCGGAGACGCGGCCTTTCCACCGCAGTAGACCATGTATCCTGCCAACTCGAGAGAAAGCTCTGTAATATCGGCGGGGCCTTTCCCCCGCAGCGTCTCTATCGCCTCAATAACCTCAAGGCTGTTCCCTACCGCTTTGCCGAGAGGTTGGTCCATATCTGTAATCAACGCAATGGTTTTCTTACCCGCCGCACTGCCGATGTCCACCATGCCCCGGCCCAACTCCTCCGCCTCCTCAAGAGTCTCCACGAAGGCGCCCTTACCGCATTTCACGTCCAAAACGATGGCGTCGCTGCCCGCGGCCAGCTTCTTGCTCATGACGCTGGAGGTGATGAGGCTGATATTATCCACGGTAGCCGTCACATCCCGCAAGGCGTAAATCTTCTTATCCGCCGGCGCGATCTGACCTGTCTGGCCGATGACCGAAATGCCGATGCGGTTCACAAGGCCGATAAATTCCTCTTCCGAAAGGGTCGTTTTGAATCCCGGTATGGCCTCCATCTTATCCACGGTTCCGCCGGTAAAGCCCAACCCTCTCCCGGACATTTTGGCTATGGGTACTCCGCAGGCCGCCGCCAGAGGTCCTACGATAAGAGTAGTCTTATCGCCCACGCCGCCGGTGCTGTGCTTATCCACTTTGACGCCCGCAATGGGGGAAAGATCTATCACGTCCCCGGAATGGCACATGGCGTCTGTCAGAAAATAGGTTTCCTCCGAATTCATCTTTTGAAAATAAATAGCCATGAGAAGAGCCGCCGCCTGATAGTCCGGTATGCTGCCGTCTGTATAGCCCTTCACAAAGAACCGGATCTCCTCTTCATTGAGAGCTACGCCCTGCCTCTTCTTGTAGATGATATCATACATATTCATACACGTTCCTCCGTTTCGCCGCGGTGCGAAGATAGCCCTATGTCATTCTGAGCGCCAGCGAAGAATCTTAACTATTCTTCACGACCTTCACGATGACAGTGCCTCATTCAGGATGATACTGCTATATCTTTCAGAAAACTGCTGCCGATAAGCGTGGTCCCCACTTCCAGATATTCCGCCGCCGTTGCCGCCAGATCCGCAAAGGTCTCCCTCGTAGCCAAATTGACGCCGGGGCGTATCCCCGCTCCGTAAATGAGAGCCGGAACATATTCTCTGGTATGATCCCATCCGCTATGGGCCGGATCGTTTCCGTGATCGGCACAGATCATCAGCACATCTTCTTTCTTCATCGCCCCTAAAATCTCAGGAAGTCTTACATCAAATTCCTCCAGGGCAGTTCCGTAACCGCCCCCGTCCCGCCTATGGCCATAGAGGGAATCAAAATCCACCAGATTGGTAAAAATCAGCCCTTCAAAATCCGTGTTTAAAGCCTGGATGGTCTTGTCTACCCCGTCCTGATTGCTGCTGGTATGAACAGAGACGTTAACACCCTGACCATTGAAAATATCGCTGATTTTGCCTACGGCATAAACGGTTTTTCCCGCGTCTTTTACCTTATCCAGAAGAGTTTTGTCTCCCGGTGACACCGCATAGTCCTTTCGTTCCGACGTTCTGACATAATTGCCTTCAGACTCGATAAAGGGCCTGGCGATGACCCTTCCCACCTGGACGTCTCCCACCAGCATTTCTCTGGCGATCTCGCAATAACGGTACAATTCCTCCAACGGCACTACATCCGTATTGGCGGCGATCTGAAAGACGCTGTCCGCCGAGGTATATACGATGGGTTTTCCCGTGGCTTTGTGCTCCGGTCCCAGTTCTTTAATGATCTCCGTGCCGGAGGCGGCGTAATTGCCCAAAGTACCGGTACCGATAGTCTTTTCATAGGCCTCCATGAAATCGTCGGGAAAGCGTTCAAAGGTCTTGAAGGGCACCGGCGTATAAAGCCCGGCGATCTCCCAATGTCCTGTAATAGTATCCTTGCCCCTGGACATCTCCGCCAGCCGGACATAGGAGGCCATAGGGTCTCCTTCCTTCTCCAGAACCTCTACGCCATCGATGAGGCCCATGCCCATCTTAACCAGGTTTGGAATGTGCAAATCCGGCTTTGCCTTCTTGATATTCGCCAGGGTATTGGCTCCGCTGTCCCCGTAATTTTCCGCGTCGGGAAGGGCTCCGATTCCCAGGCTGTCCAGCACCATTATAATAACTCTCTTCATCTTATACCTCCTCTTCCTCTGCCGCTGATGAGCAACGGGCAGCAGCTCAGATAATCGCAGGAAACCAGCCGGTATTCCACTCCGTTGCGCTGCCCCTGCATGGCGTGAAGATGGGCTTCCGCTCCGTGAAGATGGCCGTAAACCACCAGCCTTACACCGTATTCTTCAAATAACTCCGTAAAACCGGAGTCTTCATGCTTATCGTTTACCGGCGGGAAATGAATGGCCCCGATGATTTCAGAGGCCCCTGTACGCTTTGCCGCCTCCAGGGAGAGTCTCAGACGCATCAGTTCCCGGTTATATATTTTTTCATCCTGCTGGGTAAAGTCCGTATCCCCCGGACATATCCATCCGCGGCTTCCGCAGATTACCGCATCTCCCGCCTGATAACAGCTGTTCTGCAGGAAGAACATACTATCGTGAAACTGATTCAATTTTGACACGGAGGTCCACCAGAGATCGTGGTTGCCCTTGATTAATACCTTTTTTCCCGGCAGTGCCGCCACCCATGCAAGGTCCTCCTCAGCCTCCTGCCGTTTCATGGCCCAGGAAATATCTCCGGGGATGATCACTAAATCCTCTTCCTCCACCAGAGATCTCCATTTTTTCTCTACCCGTCCAACGTGTCCGACCCATTGCCCTCCATATATATCCATGGATTTTGTACCATCGGATGACAGGTGCAAATCCGCAATTGCATATATTCTCATTCTTACGATTCCTCATCTTCCCCGTCCGGAAAATCTTCCTCTCCGTCTCCGCTCCCCAGTATCGATCGGGTGCTTTCCTCCGGAATGGCGGTAACGGCCCGAAGCTTGCTCTGTATCTTTCTGGTTCTGGCTCCTACCAGCTTGTCCAGCTCTTCGTTTGCCTGATTGATACGCTTCTGGGTCGCGTCGAGCACATTTCCAAATTTCTGGAACTCAGTTTTTACTGCTCCCAAAACATCCCACACCTGGCTGGAATGCTTCTGAATAGCAAGAGTGCGAAAGCCCATCTGAAGGCTGTTGAGCAGGGCAGCCATGGTGCTGGGCCCCGCGATGTTAATCTTATAATCCCTTTGCAGAGTTTCCACCATGCCGCGCCTCACCACTTCCGCATAGAGTCCTTCAAAGGGCAGGAACATAATGCCGAAGTCCGTGGTCTGAGGAGGCGAGACGTACTTCGTCCTGATATCCTTGGCAAAGTTTTTGATGGTCCGCTCCAAATGGGTAACCGCTGTTTCAATCTCCGTCGGATTCCCCGTTTCATAGGCGTCTATCAGCTTGCTATAGGCGTCCGCGGGAAATTTAGCGTCAATGGGGAGATATACGACGCCCTCGTCGTCACCGGGCAGCTTAATAGCGTATTCCACGCGCTCCGAGCTGCCTTTCTTCGTGGATATATTCTCTTCATACTGCTCCGGGGACAGAATCTGTTCCAGTATGGAGCCCAATTGGATTTCGCCTAAAATTCCTCTGGTCTTCACGTTGGACAGAACCTTTTTCAGATCCCCCACGCCGGAGGCCAGGTTCTGCATTTCGCCCAGACCCTTGTAAACCTGCTCCAGCCTCTCGCTGACCACCTTGAAGGACTGGCTGATCCGGTCCTCGAGAGTCTTTTGCAGCTTTTCGTCTACGGTCTCCCGCATTTGCTCCAACTTCTTTTCATTATCCCGCTGAATAGAGATCAAGCGGTGTTCCATCGTATCGTTGATATGCTTAAGCATATCGTTTACCGTCTTCTGCAGGGTATCGTTCTTCTGAGTCAGCTGTTGGTTCAAATCAGCCAGACGCTTATCCTGAACCTCGGCGATCTGCTTCTGCGAACCGGACAGAATGCCGGCCAGGTTTCTGAAATTCTCGGATATGTAGTTTAAAGTCTCCTGTCTGGAAGACTTGATCTCGTCTTCCATGGCTTTCTGAAGCTTTTCCAGCTGCCTGTAGATCTCTTCCGTTTTATCCCCTTTATCCGCTTCCGTCATCCGCTTTTCTAAAGAAAAGAGTTTCCAGAGAACAACTCCAAGCAAAACTAAAGCGGCGATTCCTGCTATGATCGATACAATCCCTTCCAAAACACACCTCTCTATCCCTCAAGGGCTCACATCTTTTCGGTTCATGAAAGCCCGGACAAATCATATTTATGTACTATATGATTATACCATTTATATGGTTGTTTAAAAAGCAGAAATGTCAGGGGGTGTGGGATGAAAGATCGATTTGACCGGGCTATATCTAAGCCTCTTGGAGGAGGCTTGCTTGTTCTGTCCCTTCCAGTGGGAATTTACCTCTTTATCGGTAAGTTCGTCGCCGGAACGGTTGTGGATTTTACCCAGGGGACTCTCATGGGGACCTGGTATTACAACATAGTAGTGGGCTACCTTTCCCAGTTCATGGACAGTGACAGCTTTCTTCCTTCGCTTCTCATCGGGGAATACGGCCTTTTGACCATGGTTCCCATATATCTGCTGGGGCTTTTGCTGCCTTTGATCTTTTCCTTTTATCTGGTGCTGAATCTTTTAAGCGCTTCCGGCCTGCTACATCGCATCTCCCGCACCTCCCACAACGTGTTTCGGCCTCTGGGCCTCTCGGGAGAAGGGATCATCCCCCTGCTGCTGGGCTTTGGCTGCGTTACGGCAGCCCTGATCTCGGTCAACGCTCTTTCTTCAAAGCGGGAGCAGCTCATTGCCAGCATCCTCCTCTGTCTCGCCGTCCCCTGCTCGGCCCAGTTTGCCATTACCCTGGCTGTTTCGGCGATTCTGCCGACGCCATATCTGTTGGCCTATCTTGCTGTGGTCCTGGCTGTTTTTATCACTGCAGGCCTCCTGCTGAATCTGCTGATTCCGGGCAAAGCTAAGACCAGGGCGCCCCTACCCGCCCCCTTGAAGATGCCGGCCTTTCTGCCTGCCCTCCGTCAGACCATGAAGGCCTCCCATGATTTTTTGGTGGACGCCCTTCCTACCTTCGCCCTGGGGGGATTTCTGATGGCTGCATTGAACTATACCGGCGGCTTTCTCAAAATCCACCAATGGTGCTCTCCCATAACTTCCGAATTTTTGGGTCTTCCTGACCGGGCCACGGATCTGTTTCTCCTGGCGATTATAAAAAAGGATTTAGGCGCCGCGGAACTATATGCCGCCGTAACTCAGGATACCTTTTCCAATGTTCAAATTACTGTAGTTCTCGTTGTAATGACTCTCTTTGTTCCCTGTTTCGCGTCCCTTATGGTTCTCATTAAAGACAGGGGCCTCTTTGTAGCTCTGTCCGTCTGGCTCAGCAGTTTTTTCATCGCCTTCGGGGCAGGAGGACTTATTTCAAGATTGTTACGCTTGTTGCTTTCCTCTTGAACCTTCCGGAATTTCGTAATAAAATAGCATCAAATGGAAACGCAGCCCCGCTGCGTCACTTCTGCAAGAGCCGGCAGACGTCACATACAAATGCCATCATCCACTGTATACAGGAGAGGAGCCTTCATGAATAAGGGAAAGAAGAAATTTTTTATCATTGCAGCCGTCAGTATGCTGTTTTGTTCCGCGGCCATTGCCGGCATAACGGCTACCCTTTTCAGCTTCGGCGCCGATGAAGGCACAACCCCGATCTATTATGACGGCAAACGGCTTTCTGAAGGCGGGCATATCGTGAACCGAACGCCTTATGTACCCTTGTCTGTCGTGAAAAGAATAGGCAGTACAGAGAAGCTTTCCTTTGATGAGGCCGGAAAAAAAATGCTCATTGATCTGTCGAGGCAAAACATCGTGATGGCTGATAATGAAACCTCCGAATTTGTGAAGCGATACGGCGGAACGATCTACATACCGTTAAAGGAATTCAACGGCGTCCTCCATGTCCCTATGGATGTGTCCGAACAATTTTTAAAACTGAGCGCTTCTATTACAGGCGGCTCCATAAACATCCACCGCTATTCCGGCAGTGAGGACATGGCAAGAATTGCCGAGAGCGGCACAAATCTGATAACCCATCTCAATTCTCCGAGAAGGCAGACTCCCTTCTCTCTTAATAAAGGTGATATCGTATCCATAACGGGAGAGAGCGACAATTACTATAAGGTTGAAACCCAGGACGGATTGGCAGGTTACGTGATGAAATCCCTCGTGGAAATCTCTGACGTAAACCTGTCTGCTATAGATTTTTACGCGCCTAAGAAGGAAAAGTTCGTTCAGGGCCGCAATGAGAAGATCAATCTGGTGTGGCAGTACGTTTCCCAGGTAACGCCCCCTGCCCCCTCAAGAAAAGAACCCGGGATTGATATTCTGGCTCCCACCTGGTTCCATCAGATCGTAGGCGGCGGAGGCAACGTGGAAAATAACGGAGATTTGGGCTATACAAGAGAGGCTCAGGAAAAAGGATATCTCGTATGGGCAACCGTTACAAACAATATGAGCACCAAGGGTTCCACAGCCTATACTACCACGGTCTTCAACAACAGCGCGCTGCTGAACAAGGTTGTGGCCCAGTTTTTATTCTACTCCTGCCTGTATGAGGTGGATGGCATCAACATCGATTATGAAGACGTCCTGGACAGCGACGCGGCGGGGCTCACCGCCTTCACCGCCCTTCTCCGTCAATACACGGAAAGGCAGGGTCTGAATCTGTCCATCGATACGTTGATACCCAAGCCCTGGACTATCGAGTACGACAGACCCGCCCTTGCAAGACACGTAGATTACATAGCCGTCATGACCTATGACGAGCACTACAGCAGCAGTCCCACAGCGGGGTCCGTGGCCTCCATGCCATGGGTACGGGAGGCTGTGGAAGCGACTCTCAGAGAGGTTCCCGCCGAAAAAATTCTGATGGGTATCCCTCTCTATACAAGAGTGTGGGTAGTGGACAACAGCGGGAAGGTAATCCGCAACCCCGCCGCTTCCATGGGCTACATCCGGGATCTCATTCAGGAAATGAATCTTACTCTCACATGGCTGGAGAGGGAAAAACAATATTTCATATCCTATCCAAACGGGCAATACACGGATAAAATCTGGGTGGAGGACGAGAGATCCATCGCCAACCGCCTGTCTCTGGTACAGACCTACAATCTGGCCGGCTCCGCCTGCTGGGACTATCGCTGGTGTATGCCGGAAATCTGGTCTGTCTTCAACGGCATGCTGAAGCAGGGACGGGATCTCAGCTATTACGAATAAATACGGTGTAAAACCGATCAAAGGAGGGCGGCTTCGGAAGAGCCGCCTTCTATTTTTTTGCTATTTTCTATTCACTTTTTGAAGAGTGACCTTGATGACCGGTTGTCAGTTGAAAGATTAAACACACATCTATTCACCGAATACGAGATTCGAATTTATTGAAAAAATTTGAGCAGAATTTTCGGTTATGTGTATGCTTCCCGGGCTGATCGCTGATTTTCCGCTCACAACTGTGCATTTTTTTCGATTGTCTGCGGATTTATAGCCCCTCTCTCTGAAAACCTGCATACAACCGTAATTTCTGCTCACCTCAAGCCGAAATCATGGCCAGATCACCCACAGACTGAATACAACTGGATTTTTTGCACATTTGAAGATGCAGCATCCGGTCGAAGTCTTTTATGAAGAAAATGATCTTTAGACCACCTCTTTAGCGTTTGCAGAAATAAATTATCTCTGCAATACGTCAGAAATAATATATAATTAAAATGATATTCATTTTAATCAAACTAAAATATAGAGAACAGGTACAGAGGAGACCGAAATATATTATCATCCACACTATATAAGACAATTTCACAAAAATGCAGGTGGCGCAGCAATAAACTCTGATAATGAACAAAATATCTATCGGGAAAGGAGCGTTCTATGAAAATCAGTGATTTCGATGACGATAAAAAAATACGTGATCTTATTAAAAAAGCTATCGATGAAAACATAGAGGAAGTGGATTTCTACAAGAATTTTAAACCCGTCGATTTTGACTGGAGCAAGTTGGGCCAACATGAAGGACCCCGAAAAGTTAACTGGAAATCTTTCGCGGCATCCATCGCTATTATCTCCGTGTTAATAAGCGCGCTCGCCATCTACCTGTCCGGGACATCACCGAAAAAAACGAAAAGAAAGTAAACAATGGTCACAAATCCTTCAGTAAATAACGTTCTATTAATATAGGAGTAAATACGAAGGAGCGTGATACAAATGAGGAAAGATGATGAGTTGTACCGCCGGCAAATCAAAATGAAGAGTGAAGAAAATTTAATGCTTCTTGCCAGGGAGATTGAACGCCATCTGGCGGACAGGTTTGATCGTATCGCTGAGGGAACAGAGGATGTAGAGGTTCCCGAAAGTCTGGACCAGAAATTGTTAGCTCTTTTAGAGAGTATAGAAGAGAAGTAGTTTCTTTCAGGCCTGCTTCATTCTCCCCCTGTCTCCTGTCTCCTCTGCCGGTGACACTACTGCCACAGATGGTGAGCTTCACCATCTGATCATTGCCCATCCCGGAAACGGCCCCAAAAGGCCGTTCCCTTCTTTATATTGCGTTGTAACACAACTGTTGCCCGTGGAATATACTGTCACCAGAAAACAAATATTTATTTGACCGGTAAAGGAGGTAACTATATGAGTTGTTTCGGTTGCAGAACATCGCCGGACCTCTTTCAAAACTGCTGCAATGCAAATACACTATGTGAATTTGACGGCAATCTGAACAATGTAGTGTCAGAGCCGATATTTGTGCAGAAAGTTTACGACGCTGTTCTATTCAATCTACAGGGATTGAAAACCGTGACCAATCAGAGCTTCTGCCCCGCTATCCCCAGAGGACACAGGCTCAAAAGAGTGGTTGATATCAGGTGCAAGCGCTTTTTCAATCCAGAAAACGTAGACGATCCCTCAAACTTACGATTAAACATAGACACGACGATTTCCGGTGCGTCGTTCATTCAGAATTGCAATGGAGAAGAACTGACTGTAGTGGGACCGGACGGTACCTATTCCGAGAAAATCGTTTATGCGGATACCCGCGAGTGTGATGATCAGGGAAAAGGTACTCCCATATTCGGCACGCAGAATATCGCCGTTACAGGAGATGTTGAGGTATGCCTCGATCTGCTGCTCTGTGACAGATACGATCACGAGGTCATTTTCACAGTATGCGCCAATGTGAATATCGCTCAGGAGTGCGCGCCCCTTTGTCTCACCAACTTCTTTGAGCTATGCATTCCTTCTACGCAGAATACGGCCTTCCTTCCCAGGTTTGCGGAGTTCTGCAACCCTGCCTGTGAAACCAGGCTGGCCACAAACAATATGGGAAGAGACCTGACCCTCTGTCCCGATGGCACGATAAAGGCAAACCTCATAATAGCCCTTTGCATAACCTGTGAGAAGAAAGTCATAGTCCCCGTACAGCTGTGTGTGCTGTCTACAGGGTTTGTTCAGGTATCTCCCCAGGTATCGGCTATTTGTACCAGCTTTCCTCAGCTCTTCCCCGACCAGCTCAACAATGGAGACGTGGCCGGAGAGGAAGATGATAAAGGGAAATGTGTCATCGATGAGGATTTCTGTCCTCCTCCCCGGGGCCGTCACCATGGTTCTCAAAGGCAGGATGGAAAACGATAAGCCTTCCTGGATCGACACTATAAAATGGCCGCCCGCATTACGCGAACCGGCCATTTTGTTTTGCCGTAAAGCGGACTATCATCCTGAACCGGGCCGTCATCCTAAATCCGATTGTCATCCTGAACGTAGTGAAGGATCTTTAACAAGATTCTTCGCTGGCGCTCAGAATGACACAACGTACTTGAATCTGCGGGTATCATATCGCCTTTTCTTCCTGCGGAATATCCCCGCCGGAATCCGGGTTTACCGCCCCCGTACGCTTCCCGGTTTTTATCCGAATAAAATTCCATATCATCAATAACAGGAAAACAAAACCCAGGTACCCCTGTAACGGATAGATAAAAGCTACAATGTTTGAGAATCCCATCATGGAGACGGCCAATCCGAAGACAGCCGACGCCCAGATTATGAGGTTCCTCCTCCGCCTGTCCGGCAGCTTGGTACAGTACCCGTAAAAGCAACTGGTAGCCGTGCCGAAAACAGCGATGAGGAGTACGGCAGAATAGATAGCTCCCACAACGGTTGAGAGTTCCCGGGCGAAGGTAAGCATCGGCAGATCGCTGGCCGCAGACAAAGCGGGATCCGTCAGGGTCACCAGATAGAGAATGATGGCACAGCCTCCTAAAAAAGCGCCTCCCATAACGGCGCCCAGTCTCACAGCCCGGGCGTTATCCCCATAGAAAGCGCAGCTCCCTAATATAGGCGTAGCGCCTACCATATTGTAGGATACGAAGACCACGGCGGCAATGAACCAGTTAGGGGTAAGAGGACTTGCGGCCGCAGGCTCTCCCTCTATGGAAGCAAAACCGCGGGACAATATCACGAAGGCCATCAGCAAAGTGGCTGTCAGCAATATGGGAATCACCTTTCCCAGGCGGCTGGACACCCTGGCAAAGCCTTTTATCGCGGTCAGCACCACCAGAAGCATGAGAACAGCGCTTCCTGCAGCCCCGGGAATTCTAAATTGCGCTTCCACCAGCGCGCCTCCCGCCGCAAGCATGGCAAAGTAGGCCATGAAAAGAAAAGCTGCCACCACCGTTCCAATGATGCGTTCAAACAACGGATATTCGTATGGAAATATGATTTTGCTCAGGTCGCCGGTACCGAGAGATCTGCCTATGAATACGATTACAAGCCCCAAAGCGATGAAAAGAATGGCAATCAAAATAAGACCGAGGAATCCTTGGGCTCCGAACACGCCGAAGAACTGCCACATTTCTTTTCCCGACGCAAATCCGGCCCCCATTAATACGCCAAAATATAAGAAAGCCACCCGCAGAGAGCCCAGAGGCTTATCTCTGCAAGCGCCGTCAGCCTTCATTGGCGGCCACCTCAGCGACCTCTGTCTTCAATCTCTCTGCCTTGGCCACCTCTGTATCCAACTTCTCCGCCGCGACGCCCCCTGTATTCAACTTCTCCGCCTCGGTAATTTCCATCGCCTCAGCCTTCCTTTTTTCCACGTTATATGTCAGAATTCCGCCGGTTGTAAAGACTGCAAGGCCAACCCAGATGATGAGGAAGCCGATGAATTGGTAAATGTCGAAAGGTTCTTTATACAGGAATATACCTAATAGCAGCCCTATAGACGGCGAGATATATGCAGTGATGCCAAGAGCCACCATGCTGATGCGGTTTGCCGCCATAGCGAACAGGAATAATGGAATCGCGGTAAAAAGACCGGACATGAACAGCAGTGCGATCTGTACCGGCTCAGCAACGGTAAAAGCCCCCTGTCCTCCCAGCTCCATGTATAGAATATAGCTGAGGGCAACGGGAGTCAGAAATACGGTTTCATAAAAAAGTGCAAGCAACGCCGGCGCCTGGAGCTTCTTTTTAATCGCCGCGTAGATGGCGAAAGCAAGGGCCAAGACCAAAGCCAGCACGGGAATCTGTCCATAGGAAAGCAGCATGACGCCCACGCCTGCAGAAGCCAAAAGAATGGCTACCAGTTTGTATTTTTCAAGTTTCTCCTTAAAAAACACCATGCCAAAAACACAGACCAGCAGAGGCTCAATATAGTAGCCGATGCTTGTCTGGATAATATATCCCGCGTTGACCATGAAGATATACAGTCCCCAATTGAGGGAGATTATCGACCCTGCCGCGATAAAAAGAGGCAGCGCCCCTTTTTTCTTCAATGGCTCCAATATTCCCTTAGGCTTGTAGGTCACCAATCCAATGATAAATACGAGGACGCATGCCAGCACCAACCGGTAACACATTACCAACAGCGGGTTAATAGGATGCAGGGACTTCCAGTAAATCGGAAGTATCCCCCATACCACAGCACAAAGGATGGCACAGGCCATCCCCAGCTCATGTTGTCTTTTATTATCTTGCAGCTGCATTACTTATTTCACCTGTTTCAGTCGTTCAACCTTACTTTCCATATTCTCTTCATATCTGCATTGTAGTCCATCCCCTCGTTAAAGTAAAGTCAAATCCGCTGCATATGGCTGCAAATAAGGGGTCATGCACTGTGTTTGAGCTGCTCCACATGACCTCCGGACTGCTTTTGGACGCCCCCTGGGGACGCCATGCTGTTCCACTCTGCGATCTTATACAGGTTTTGAATATCGATATGAAAACCTGTTGATTCTAGTCCTTTGCAGAGATGCTTAAAGGTAATAATTCAACAGGAGCGCAGGCCGCGATCCAGAAACCTGTATAACAATTACCTTCTCTTTATACAGGTTACGCATATTACGATGAAAATCTGTTTATTTTAAGCTCCCACAGCGATCATTTCAAGGAAAAGTTCAACAGGTACGGAAACCATAACCGGAAAACCTGTATAACAATTGATTCTTTTTTATAAAGGTTCCTTCAATTACAACGAGAACCTGAGATGCCAATAGCCCGCAGGACGAAATTATACCTGACAGCAATAATATTAAGATTCCAATAAAAACTTTCTTCATGCCTTTACCCCTTATAACATTTCAAATTTCTCTTTCCACACTCAACATTTTGCTTACTTTATTTATTATGTACTATTATTTATTCACCGGCACATCTTCCTTCATCTTCTAACAGGTTTCCTTCCACATGGCGCACTGTCAAAGCATATGTTGAAATATTCCATAGCAAGATATTTGGACTCGCACGTCAGTATTTAATTTACAGTGATATACACAACCTTTGAAAATTGTATCCAAGGAACAATGATAATTGCTATTCCACATAGAATACAGAGAGGGGATAAGAGTTTACTGAAATGCTTATTCATGTAAACTATGATTATTGACAGAAATAGCCCTATCAAAATTCCTTCAAGTACTTGAAGCGCCAAACCCATCGAGCCATCACCTATCATTATTAAATATCTGCCTTTAAATGTCAACGGCTTAAATGAGTATAGAGACGGCAAGGCAATCTAGCTTATAAATAGCATCGCTTTTTGTATTATTTGTATCACAGGCCTCTTCATCTTACCATCTCCTATTATAGGGCAAATTCGTGGATGCCATTTTATAATTAGTACCATTTTGAGTTGTCTGTAGCAAAATCTAATACGCGGTACAATTTCCGGCTTAGCTTCTTGCTTTCTTAGCTTCCGGAAGAATGGTTGAAAAAAGGTCAATCAAAAATAGAACAAACATTTCACTTAATATAAATATCCAACCTTTATAAGTATATTGATATGGATTGAGGCGAGGGAGCATGATTGCACAAGCCAATGCGAGACACATAACATACAAATCCCCTAATAGAGCTCTCTTATAAGAGTTAAACTTGCTGTTTCGATATGCTTCGCTAGTTGTAATGATGTTAAGAATTATAGTGCCGATGTAAACGCCCAAATAGATCCCCAGAGATGATGGACGGAGCCATTCATTATAAACAATAATAGTGCTGCTTATTGCCAGAATGGGGATATCAACAATCAGTATTCGACGCATAATAACCTTCGGCGCTTGGGGTTCTAAACGATTATAAAAGAGTTTTGACATCATACCTACGCACTTCCTTTTCTGGAGTCGATACCTTTAGTGAGCGTTATAGTTGCTGATTTCAATAATCTGGCAAGCAAGGGAGGGCAGCTGATATAGATCCCCTGCTACTCTCCCCTGCTCGCTGTTACAAATAGCGTTTGTCATATATCCATTATAAATCAGGTCTTGATTAAATTGTATGTAATTTCTGTATTTAATTCAGTGTCTAAATTTGTATAAGCATACAAGGTAATATCTGCTCTCCAGACATACTTCCTGTTCAACCTCAATCAATGTATCCGGTTGGACTTGTACCAGCAAAAATGCTTCTGCTTCCGGCAACAGTGTCACAGGAAGCGCGACCATGAAAAAAGGTCTCATACCAAAGTCTATCACATTAACGTTATCATGCTCCCCGACAGGAACATTAAGCTAAAATTTCCCACATCTTTGATAGAGATGTGAAAAGGCATAGTGGAAATTAATATGAGGTAAGGGTTGAGAAACGTCAGCCCTTACCTCTTTATTTTAATCATGCACACATTGATACTAAAAACTTTTATATTAAACATGTTTTACCATCACCAGTGACGGAAGCTTACAACAACTCCTCCATCTTTCGCGCGAGGTACAGCGGCATGTTGGTGATCAGGCCGTTTTTCAGATAGCCGCGTTTGGAGAAACGAATAGCGTGTTCAGGCTGCTTCTCTGTTACATAACGTTTGAAAGACGGCGCGGATTTATCCTCACCGCTCTTTGCTTCAATAGGAATGATTTTAGTGCCATACTGAATCACGAAATCGATCTCGCCATTCTTATCTGCGTAATATCTCGGCTCAATCTCAAACTGACCTCGAAGCTGCTGCAAAACATAATTTTCTGTCAGCGGCCCTTTGAATTGATAGTCGCTCTTCAATAGAATTGCGCTGTTATCAATGCCGGCCATGTGCTTGAGAAGGCCTGTATCAAAAACGAAAAGCTTAAACTGATCCAGCTTGTCAAAGGCTGACAGGGGGTGCTCGATCCTGGAAACATTATACACACGGTTCAGCATTCCGGCAGAAACCAACCACTCGATAGCTTCCTCAAAATCCCTGGCTCTGCCCCCCTCGCGGACGGCGCCGTACATGAACTTCTCATTCGGTTTGGCAAGCTGAGAGACAATGCTCCGGAACACCATAAGAATGCGCCCGCTGTTGACCTTGCCGTTATGCTTGGAAAAGTCGTTCTCATAGATCTCTACGAGCTCCCGCTGTATTTGGTATATTGCAGACGGGTCTTTTTCCTCTGACCATGAAGCGACACATTCGGGCATTCCGCCAATAATGAGGTAGTAATTATAGGTTTCCAGCAAACGGTTATGAAAAATTTCTTCAATTTGCTGTTCCTTTTGGATACCGGAATAGTAATCGTACAGAGGCTCATTCGTCGCAGCCAGAAACTCATCGAAAGTCAGGGGATTGACGTCCAGGAGATTAACCATGCCAACAGGATAGGATTTCGGCTCCGCAAGCAATGTGCCGAGCAGGCTGCCGGCGGCAATTACATGATAGTCGTTTGCCTCCTCCTTAAAATATTTAAGAGTGTTCAGCGCTTCCGGGCATTCCTGAATCTCATCAAAAACAAGCAAACTTTCACCCGGTAAAATCTTTTCACCGGCAATCAGGGACAACAGTTCGATGATTCTGTGAGGGTCTTTGTTCATCTCAAAGACAGACTTAATTTCATCTGCCCTGTCGAAGTTAAAATAGACATAGTTACTATAATAATTCTGTCCAAACTCCTTCATGAGCCAGGTTTTTCCAACCTGCCTTGCGCCTTTCAACACCATCGGCTTTCGCTTCCCGCTGGATTTCCACTTTATTAAATCTTGAATTGCGTTACGTTTCAAGGAGATCACCATCCTTTCCCTGTGTCAAACATAGCGTATCACATTTTTTCGGGTCAATCAACTGTAATTTTACACGTTTTTCCGATAATTTTTGCTACCAAAAACACATTTTACTGACAATAAGCTGTCGTCATGTAGCACAGAGAAGATTCCTTTGCCCCCTCTCCGTCCCTTCCCCATCAAATCATTTCTCAAAATGAATATTTTGTCATTTATGCAGTATTTCTATATCAAAAACTGGAAGTTTACGCTATAATAAAATCTTGACAGGACCTGCGTCTAATCGCCCAACCACAGACAGCCGTGAGAAATAAATTATGCTGCTGCTTTTGCACGACAATAACATCAAAGAATCCTATATCTACCTTACTTCTTCGCGAAATTTACAAGGTGCATTATAAAGACGTAGCAGAGGAGGCCGCATTTTGAAAATCAGAACAGGAGATGTTGAAATGAGAAAAGACAAGCTTCAGGAAGCGACGAAAAAAATTCAGGCGTTTGCAGGCAAAACCGGACGGAGTGCAATCAAGGTCGCTTCCACGACCGGCAAGTGGGCAAAAGACGGCAGTGAAGCACTCGGAAAAGCCATCGGAGAAGCCCAGTTTGAAATGGATCGAAAGTTACTGAGACCCGTTTTCCCTGATGAATTGCACTCACTTGCTACGGTAGCCAGTGACATTACAACAGTTGGAAAAACTCGAATCGCCAGCATGATTCGAATTGCCGAGCGAGATAAAAGACGCAGTGAAAGCGAAGCGTGCAAAGGGGCGGTCGGTTATCGAATGACCGTAAAAGGCGTGGAGTTACTCAACATATATGAAGACAGTGCGAAACAGTTCGGACTGTGGTTTCATCCCAATTTATCTCAAACGTTTTATTATTCAGACCATCGCCAGTCAAATTTCTATGTAAGTCTGGATGAGTACTTCGCGTATCTGAAGAATGCTCGCGTTAGTGAACTCGAAATGATTGCCAAAGATCTGGGAGCGAAAAAGATAAAAATAGCATTAAAGGAAAAAAAGAAAACTTTCGTCGCAAAAAAGACCAAAGCAGAAGCTAAGGTTCCGGTAAAGGCCAAAGCTTCCGGTTCATATGAAAGAGAAGACAGTGATTATTCAAGCATCACGATTGCAAACGAGACAGAGTTCAGCGGTCACGATACACCAGTTATGCCGGATCTGGTCTATTTCAAAAATGAGCGTGATATTCAAAAGTTGATCGAGATGCGTATGGATACAAGTAAACAAAATGAGATAAAATCCAAAACATATTCGCTGCAATACAACAAATCCGCAGGGATAAAGGAAAAAGAAGCCGCGAAAATCGATGCGGTTCTCAGTCAGTTGAAATGCAGCGGGACAGCGTCAGTCAGCAGCGAAGCACAATATGAAAACAGAACAATTCTTGAATATAGCATCGAATTTTAATCATGCACACAATTGATACTAAATTCCACGTTACTAAATACACTCTTAAAGTGGCAACACGGCCACTCTTCTGCCTCTTCGTTCCCTCCGCGGGACTGGCACGCTGTTTTTTCTCCCGGGTGGGCAAAATTTTCGTTTGTATGCCGAGACAGTGGGTCGAAAGGCTGTTTTGGGGTTGAATCTGCACAAAATTTTCGTTTGTATACCCATATTGGACGAAGTCCGATCGACAACCGAAATTTTTGCACACCTGGGCCCGGATTATAGCCGGAGTAGGGTCTGCCGCGGTATACAAGTGGATTTTTTGTCCACCCGAAGGCAATTTCATCTGAATCAGGCTGGGTGGCAACCATCATCTCAATCAGGCTGGGTGGCAACCATCATCTCAATCAGGCTGGGTGGCAACCATCATCTCAATCAGGCGGGATGACAACCATCATCTCAATCAGGCGGGATGACAACCATCATCTCAATCAGGCGGGATGACAACCATCACCTGCCATGCGGGCGATGCCTGTAGGTAAACTTATGGCGCACCGCAAAACGCGTTCCCATTAAAGGAACGCGTCTCGTCACAAATTCAACTCACAACCGGATTAGAACAGGCCTCCTAAAAAGCCGCCGCCTTTTTTCCCGTCGCCCTGGTTAAAGAGCAGGATGATAACCAGTAAAATAAGTATCCAGCTTCCTCCCCCGCCTTCATTGCTGTCATAGCAATCGTTCTTGCTGCCTCCGCCGAATATGCCGAAGCCTCCGCAGAGTATAAAGATAATGATGAGGATAGGCAACCAGCTCTCCCAGTCCCAGTCGTCATCTCTGTCACCACAGGGATCGCAGGGGTCGCAGGCCCTGCAGCTGCTTTCTATCTCATCGCAGGGATCGCGATGCCTGCGATGGTCGTGCCTGAAATCCGGTATATCCCTGCAATCACCATGTCTAAAATCTTCACCCAATAAAAACACCTCCTGGTCTTCAAATACAAATTCGCTTCTACATAATATGAATTCCAGGAGAAAAGGGTGCAGACGGACAGAATATGGTTATAGATTATCTGAGTTAGAGGGATAAGCAGGATATGATTATGTATGTTACGGGGACGGGAGTACTGACACACTCAGAGGGATGGAATAAAGTTACAGGGCTATCGAATAAGGGAAAGGAGCCTCTCCATGTCTTCCGGCAGCGGAGCATACAGGGAAAGGCGTTCCCCCGTGATGGGATGGCGGAAACTCAACTCTTCCGCGTGAAGGGCCTGCCTCTCTATAAGCCACACAGCCTCCCCGCCGTAGAGGACGTCTCCCACAACAGGATGGCCGATATGGGACAAATGAACGCGAATCTGATGAGTCCGCCCTGTTTCCAGTCGGAGCCGTACCAGGCTATATCCCTTTTCGAACCGCTCAAGAACCTCGTAATGGGTAACGGAAGGATATCCGTCAGGGATTACCGCTCTCTTCACCAGATCGTCCACGGGCTTTCCGATAGGAAGGTCTATGGTTCCCCGATCCTGCACCACCAGGCCCTTTACCACCGCAAGATATTTCTTTTCCGCAGTCTGTTTTGAAAAATCGTCCTGGCAGTGAGAGTTTTTACCAATCAAAAGCACCCCCGTGGTATCCATGTCCAGGCGGTTGATAAAACGGATCTTATAACTGTCCCCTTTGTCCAGCATGTACTTCATCAGCCCGTTGGCGATGGTATGGTTGGGGTGGCCTTTAGTAGGGTGTACCACGAAGCCCGGCTGCTTGTTGATGGCCAGCAGGTCCGGATCCTCGTAAATCACGTCGACGGGAATGGGCTCCGGATCAAAACCGCTGATTTCCTCCGGCAGATGAACCGTGATTCGTTCTCCCGCCTTCCCTCTTTCAAAGAGCTTGACCTGCCGTCCGTCAATATAGACCAGGTCTCCTTCCTTCAGCTTCCGCAGCAGGCGGGTAGAAATACCGAGCCTGCGTTTCAAAATTGCCCTTACGGGGAGCTCCGCATCTTCGTCCTTTATTGTGTATTGATATCTCTCGTTCATTGTTTGGGAAAGGCCTTTCTTCTACAGGAACTTTGTCTTAACCTTTGTCCAGAAATCATAATGCTCAAATCGCATGAGTCTGACCTCCGTGGGAGAAAAGCCCAGCACCATCTCCCGTATGCTGCTGTGCCTGTGCTCCATTCCGTCTACCACGATGAGAAAGCCACTTCCCTCTCTGGGCTCCGGGTGAACGGTGACATTCAACTCCTCCGGCAGCACGACGCTGGAGGTAAAGGATCGATAAGCGGTGGTGTTCATGGGAGCAATGGGCGTAATTTGGAGGATGGACAGCCTGGGGTCGACGATACTGCCACCCAGGGAGTAATTATATGCCGTACTGCCCGCCGGTGTACATACCAGGATGCCATCTCCGCTGAACCGCTCAATAAAGCTGTTTCCGATGGAGATATTCAGATGTATTGTCGACGAGGCGTCGGCTTTGATGGTAATCTCGTTCAGCCCCTTATATTCATACGTCTGTCCGTCTCCCTCCACCACGGCTTTCACCGTTTTCAAGTTCTGGATATTGTATCTCCCCTGCTTATACAAAAATACAAATTCGTCCAGCTCATCCGGGTGAATCTCCTGAAAAAAACCCAGATGACCGGTGTTGATCCCCAAAAAAGGGATGGGAGGAAAATCGTATTTGTGTAGAGTCCGCAGAAAGGCCCCGTCTCCCCCTATGCTGACGATAAGCTCCGCCTCCGGGTCAAACTGTCTGGGCACGGTAAAACCGCTCTGCTGCAGCTTCCTGCGGAGCAATTTGCGAACCTCCCGGGAGTAGGCGTCGTCATTTGCGAATATATTGATTTTTCGGTTATCCATGGGCAGGCGCCTCCCCGTCTACAGCATGTTCTCCATCTCATCCAGCAGTTTTTCAAAAGTAGCCATGGCGCTTTCAACAGGCCCCACCTCATTCATATCGACTCCCGCCAACCGCAGAAGGGGGATGGGATCGTCCGACTCTCCCGATTTCAGGAATTCAACGTACGCCTGTCTGGCCTCCGGCCCCTCCTTCAGGATCCTTTCAGAAAGGGCGGCGGCAGCGGAATAGCCTGTGGCATATTTGTAGACGTAGAACGCATTGTAAAAATGCGGAATCCTGGCCCACTCCATGGCAATCTGCGGATCGTAAACCACCTGATCCCCAAAATATTTTTTGTTCAGGGCCAGGTATTTTTCACTGAGCCAGTCAGCGGTAAGCACTTCACCGCTTTCGATAGCCCCGTGGGTCATTTTCTCGAATTCGGCAAACATGGTCTGCCGGAACAGAGTGGCCCGGAACTCTTCGATATACATGTTAAGCAGATACAACCGCCTCCGGGGATCGGACTCCTTCGCCAGCAGGTGCTTCATCAACAGGTTTTCATTCACCGTGGAAGCGACTTCAGCCGTAAAGATGGAATGACCGCCGTAAACAAAAGGCTGGGTGCTTCTCGTGTAGAAAGAGTGCATGGAGTGGCCCATCTCGTGGGCGATGGTAAACACGTCCTTGAGCCGTCCATTGTAGTTCAAAAGCACATAGGGATAGCTGTCATAGCTGCCGAAGGAATAAGCGCCGCTGGTCTTTCCCTCGTTTTCATAAACATCAACCCATCCTTCGGAAAAGCCCTTTTTCATATTGGAGATGTAGTCCTCACCCATGGGCGCCAGGCCCTCTTCAATCATCTCAAGAGCCTTCTCGTATTCCATATCCCCCATAGGGCTTTCCACCAGAGGTGTGTACATGTCGTACATATGAACCGCGTCCACCCCCAGAGCCTTTTTCCTAAGCTCTACATAGCGGTGGAGCAAATGGAGGTTTTGATTGACAGTGTCGATTAAATTGTCATAAACCTTCAGAGGAATGTCATCACCGGAAAGAGCCGCTTCGATGGATGAGCCGTATTTGCGGATTCTCGCCGCCACAACGTCGGTTTTGGTATTGTAATTATATGTGGTGGCCAGCGTGTTTCTCTGAGCTTCATAGGCCGCGTACATATGCTCAAAGGCCTCTCTGCGAACCCGGCGATCCGAAGACTCCATAAGGCTCAAATACCTGCCGTGGGTTACCTCCACCAATTTGCCGTTCTCATCCTCGATAGAGCCGAATTTAATATCAGCGTTATTGATCATACTGAAGATATCGTTGGTAGCCGACGTCAATTCGCTGAACTGGGCCAGCAGATTTTCTTCCTCTCTGCTGAGAACGTGAAGTTTCTCCCTCAATACCTGCCGGATTACGTGAGCGTAAACCTTTAAGCCCTCCGATTGCTTCAGATAATCCTGCAGCAAAGTCTCCTCTATTTCCAACAACTCAGGAGTAAAGAAGGAAGCCGCCGCTCCGGCTTTCGCGATGAGGGTCTTTGCCCTGTCCGACATAGCCTGATATTTTGCGATCCTCGTATCCTCATCCTTTTTCATTCTGGCATATACGTATACCTTTTCTATCTTCTGCCACAAGGCGTCCCTGGCGGTAAAGGCGTCCAGCAACGCCTGAGCGCTCTCCCCTAAACGGCCCGCAAAAGAGGTAAAGGCTGCCGCCAGCTCCTCCCCTTGTTTATAGTCATTTTCCCAGTCGGTGTCACTGGTATACATAGCTTCGATGTTCCATTTGTATTTCGATTCAATCTGCTCTCTGGAACGGATTCCGTTACCTTTTTTTGACATATTATAACTCCCATCTGTATTTTTAGTTAATTGCATCCGCCGGCATCCCGTACACAATATATGACATTTGCGGTTTAGTTTTATGGATAGTATACCACAATTTGTTTGTAACAAAGCCTCTTTTTTGTTATATTAATTAGTAGCCCTCTGTTTATTACCTTGTCAACAGAGGGTAAAACTAAAGGAGATAATTAAGCTATGCCAAGATCACAAAAGATAGAATCCGGTTTACCCGGGCTGGACTTAGCCCTGCAAAATATACGTTTGGGAGACAGTGTCGTCTGGCAGGTATCGCGGCTTGAAGACTACCTGTATTTTGCAAGAGCTCTGGGCAAGCAGGCCATCGCTTCGGGGAAAAACCTGATTTATTTCCGTTTCGCCGAACACAAACCTATTTTGGATGAACAGGACGGTCTTTGCATCGTGCATCTGGATCCCGATGTGGGCTTTGAAACCTTTACCGTTTCCGCCTACAAGATTCTGGAGAAGCAGGAAGCAGGCACTTACTATATCTTTGACTCTTTATCGGAACTGCAATCCGTCTGGGCCGCAGACTTTATGATGAGAAACTTTTTCAAGGCCATCTGTCCCTCTATTAAAGAGCTGAAGGCCGTGGCCTATTTCAGCATCATCCGGCATAAGCACTCTTACAGCGCCATCGGGCAAGTACGGGAAGCGGCTTCCTTATACATTAATACGATTCAGCAAAACGGCGAGATCTACGTTCATCCTCTTAAAGCGGAGTATCGTACCTCGTCTACTATTTTTCTGCCCCATCGCTTTATGGACAAGGAGGGCAAGCAATTAGTCCCCCTTACCGACGGAATCAGTACCAGCCGATATTATTCCCTGCTGGGTTCAAAGGGTATTTCCAGCGGCAGAAGAAATCTTGACAACTGGGATATTTTCTTTCTGAAGGCCAACAGCGCCAAGAAACACGGGGAGGAAACCCAGGCCAAAATAAAGGACAAGCTGTACCGAATCCTCATCGGCCGGGACCCGGAAAGAGCCCGGCTTTTCAAAGAGAATTTTGAAATTCAGGATTATCTGAATATCAATGACCGCCTTATCGGCTCCGGAAGCATTGGCGGTAAAGCCGCGGGAATGCTCATAGCAAGAAAGATTATTGAGAATAACCAGCCTCACCTTGCAAAATACATAGAGCCTCACGACTCTTATTACATCGGTTCCAATGTATTTTACACCTACCTTATCAGCAATAACTGGTGGAAGCTCTGGCTGGAGCACAAGTCCAGCGGCGGTTATTTTCTGGCAGCAAGGGCTTTGAAGAGCCAACTGTCCTATGGAGAATTCCCCGAGCTTGTCCGGGACAATTTCAAGATCATGCTGGATCATTTCGGACAGAACCCCATTATCGTCCGCTCCAGCAGTTTTCTCGAGGACGGCTTCGGCAACGCCTTTGCAGGTAAATATGACTCCGTATTCTGCGTAAACAAAGGAACGCCGGAGGAACGATATTCCGCTTTTGTCCGCGCCGTAAAAGAAGTCTACGCCAGCGCTCTGGACGAATCCGCCCTGGTCTATCGTCAAAAACGGGGCCTCGACAAGAGCGACGAGCAGATGTCCATTTTGGTTCAAAGGGTTAGCGGATCCATCTATAAGGATATCTACATGCCCGGAGCCGCAGGGGTGGCATACTCTTCCAACTCCTACGCCTGGAACCAGGATATCGATCCCAGCGCGGGACTGGTCCGCATCGTTGCCGGCCTGGGAACGAGAGCCGTGGACAGAATTTCCACTGACTACCCCCGTATTGCCTCTCTCGACAAACCAGCGCTCACTCCCGGCGGAAAGGGCAGCTTTGCACAGAGAAACGTGGATGTTCTCGATCTGCAGGATAACACCCTTCAAACCGTTCCCCTGGAGGAGGTTGCGCAGAAAACCCCGGACTGGTACCGCAAGCTCATTGTGGAGCATGACCGGGAAGCCGAGGAAAGGTTGCGGGAAAGGGGAATCAGTAAGGATGTCATTCATACAACCTGCGACGGACTGATGAAAAATTCCGAGCTTACGGGAGTCATGCGAGAAATGCTGTCTACGATTCACGAGCAATACCGCTATCCCGTGGACGTTGAGTTTACCATCAACCTGTCCGAAGACGGAAATTTCCTTATAAATTTAGTGCAATGCAGGCCCCTTCAGGCAAAGGGCTCCGGAGCTCACAGCATAACCATTCCCGAAGTACCTGAAGACAGGATATTCTTCCATCTCTCCGGAGGCGCTATGGGAGGCCCTATCAGCATGCCTATTGAACTGGTTGCAATTATAGACGGCAAGGGCTACGCGGACCTGCCGTATAAGGCTAAGTTCAGCGTTTCCCGCAGTGTGGAGGCCATCAACGCGTACGCAAAAGACACAGGTAAAAACCTGATGCTTTTAGGCCCGGGAAGATGGGGAACATCCTCTCCTGAGCTTGGAATTCCCACCCGGTTCGCACAGATAAGCAACGTGAAAGCCATTTTCGAAACCTCCTTTGAGACCGAGTCCCTGATGCCGGAGCTCTCCTTCGGCAGCCACTTTTTCCAGGACCTGGTTGAATCAAATATTTTTTATGGTGCTATCTTCGAGAAGGACTGCATACAAGGTAAAAGGAGCCTTTATCGTCCTGAAATTTTTGACGGAATGCCCAATCTGTACGAGAGCATACCGGGAGTTGGAGAGGACTACAAAAGCATCATTCAGGTCTTCGATACATCGGAGGTAAACATACGCCTGGCTGCCAACTCCACATCCGATGAGACGATGTGCTATCTGGAGTAACCTTCGGATGGCCGGGAAGAAAGGAACTATCGATCTATGGACAACAGACCTATCGGCTTTTTCGATTCGGGCCTCGGGGGATTGACCTGCGTCTCTCCCCTGCTTGCGGCCATGCCGGAAGAGAGAATTATATATTTCGGGGATACGGCAAGAACCCCATACGGCTCCAAAGCTCCCTCTACGATCAAAACCTTCTCATTTCAAATCGTCGATTTTCTCGTGCAGCGGAATGTGAAAATGATCGTTATCGCCTGTAATACGGTAAGCTCTATCTGTTTAGCGGAGCTTCAGGAGCGCTGTCCGGATATCCCCGTTCTGGGCATCATACGCCCCGCCGTGGAAAAGGTGGCGCAAGTCTGCGGAAAAGAAAACCGGGTAGGAGTTATCGGCACCAAAGCCACCATAAAAAGCGGCACATACGAAAAGCTCATAAAACAGCTTTCTCCGGAGCTGGCTCTTCACTCGATGGCCTGCCCCGCTTTCGTTCCCCTTATCGAGGAGGGTATCATTGAGAATGAAATCATGGATCTGTCCATACAATACTATATGGATCACTTCCTTGCATACCATAAAATTAATACTTTGATTTTAGGATGTACCCACTATCCCCTGATCCGGGAAAATATCGGCAGGCTTTACCCTTACCTGAATATTATCGATCCATCCCGTGAAATCGCCGCCGATATCTGCAGACAGCTGTCCCAGCGCCACATGCTGGCACAGGATTCGGACTTCGAAAACACCTTCTACGCCAGCGATCTTTCAGAGAACTTTGTTAACATGATTAACAGGATTTTTGAAATCAATGCGTTTAAGGTAGCGTTTAAAAATTTCGACCTGGATATTTGTGAATGAGGTGATGACTTATGAGAATCGAAGAGGTGCTTGAACTTTTGGAAATCGACTCCCCCGATGAATTTGAGTATTTTGAACATCTGGCAGAGCTGATCGAATGCGATGAAGAGATCTCCTATGACGCTTTTTACGCCGTGTTGAACGAGGTGGATCCAGCCGTACTTTCCGACCTCCTGGACAACTATTTTGAGGATCTGATGCAGGGCATTCCCGATGAGTCCACAGATTTCTTCACCCTGATGACCACCATTCATCAGGCTCTGGTGGGCCTTTGCCGAACCATTGATCTCAATGAACAAAGACGCTATTTTGTCGATGAGCTCTTCCGCTTCCGCAACTGGTACACCTTTGACTCTGTCGTTCATTACGGCGACTCCTCCGATGGGCCGGCAGGCCATATCCCCGTGGTGGAGGCCCTTGCCATGTACCGCCTGGAGAAGTTGGGGGAAAAGAAATATGAATATGATTTCTCCGATTGTATGGATTACAACCTTGATGAATACACCATGACCTTTTCCCCTTCAATGAACGGAGAAGAGCCGGAAGAGGACGAAGAGGACGCCGACCTTGCGGGAGAAGACGCCTATGCCGACGCCTTTATCGACAAAGACTTTCCTGTGATCGACGGCGATTATTCAGATGATATGGAATAGGCTGTATCCAATGTTAATCCGGACGAAATACGCAGCAGGTCTACAGGAGGTAAAAGAAGAGTATGGACTACCGGCATTTTGCTTCTATAATCAAGTATATGACAGAACTCTCCGGATGCAGAGACTTTGAGACACAGGCCCTTGTCCGTTTTCGCAATCTCATGGATTTTGACGGCGGCCTTCTGCTTCGTCTCAACCATGATGGAATTCCTTTCCCGCTATCCTCCTATAATCTGAATGAAACAATCCAGAATTATTATGTGAACCGCGGTTTTTCAAAGGACCCGCTGCTTCCCTATTCATACCGGGCTGAAAAACCTTCTCTTGCCGATCAGGTAATGAAGCTCTCCGTAAATGAAGATATAAAAGGGAGTTCCGGCTCTTCCTTTTCCGACTTTATCAAAGAAACAGGATACCACCACTGTCTCCTTTTCACAATTAATGACAATGGCGACGGTTTTCGATTGTTCCGAAAAAGGGACAAGGGCAGTTTTACACCGGATGAAATTGAAATGTGCAAAATGATCTCTCAGCCTTTAGGCAAATTGTTCGAGACCAACGGTAAAATCCGTGAAACCTATAACCGAATGGAGCTGTTCGAAAAGACAAAGAGCAGCATGTACTTTGGATACCTTGTATTTGATGAGTCCTTCCGTCTAATCTCCTCTAATAAGCCGGGAATTGACCGTATGCAAAAAATCACCGGTAAAAATCTCATCGGTGATGTTGTGAATGTTTTTATTGGAATCGTCAAAGGTATTATAGAGAATAGCCCCTGTTATCAGCAAGAAAACGATTACTACGACGTGGTCCAGTCATACATAATAGAGGTGGTATTAAACAAGCAATTAGATAATGCAGGCCGTTTCTCCACTAACTATATCGTCTTTATATATGCACGAGAATGGTTCAGCGCTCTGGTGAAGATGAATACGGAAAAGGTGATCGCAGCCTATCATCTTACAGACCGGGAGAAGGAAATTCTGTATCTTCTGTTAAACGGCTGTACCAATAGTGAAGTCTCGGAAGATCTGAATATCAGCGTTTATACGGTGAAAGACCACATCAAATCCATTTACAGTAAGGTAGCGGTGACGTCAAAGGCTGAATTGATTATCAAGATATATACCGGCTCATACTACTGATGAATCTCTGTTGAAAATCCCCGCCTTTTAAGGACGGGGATTTTTTAATTATATGAGGTTGTCTGCTGGATCGGATATCACTCGCATACGATGAGAGCTGTCTGCACATAGACTTTTGCGGCAGTAATCAAATGTTCCAGTGAAATGTGATCCTGGGGAGTATGGGCAAATTGCTCATCCCCGGGGCCAAATCCGATACATGAAATATCTTTTTGAGCGATATACGCTCCATCTGTGCCAAAAATCCAGGTGGAAACCTGCCCTTCATCTCCCATTACATTTTTTCTTGCCTTTAAAACAGCTTTTGTAATGTCCGAATCTTCGGGGGTAAAGAGCCCCGGGAAAATCTTTGTGATTTTTACCTTTGCGTCAAAATCCGGAATCTCTTTTTTAGCCCGATCCACCACTTTTTGCACTTCAGCTGTTAAATCCTCTACCCTTTCCCCCGGTTGAAAGCGCAAATCAATATAAAACACGCAGCGATCCGGGACAATAGGGGCGCCCCGGCCGGGCGAAGCAACTATATCCGTAAAAGTTATAGTTGATTTCCCCAAAAGCGCGTCTTCTGGATAGTGGCTGTACCAATCCTCAAAACGGGTGATGAGCTCTGCGGCTTTGAAGATGGCATTAATACCGTTGGACGGGTTCGATGCGTGACTGGTGCGCCCCTTCACGGTGATTTCTACTTCCAGCATCCCCCGATGCCCGATGTATACATTCAAATTAGTCGCCTCACCGCAAATCGCCATATCCGCTTTGATTCCATCCTCTTCCAGGATGTAATTGATCCCTTCCGCGGTACTGACTTCTTCCGTCGTATTGCAGGCCACAATCACATCCCCCCGCAAAGAGGAGTCCCCCCTCTTGACAGCCGCGCCGGCATATACCATGGAAGCAATGGCCCCCTTCATATCAACGGCGGCCCTGCCATACAATACCTGACCCTCTGTGCCGAAGACTCTGCCATCCATGATCCGCGCCGAAAAGGGGTCCTCCATATCACCTACGGCAGCGTGGTCAATATGACCATTCAGCATTAAGGATTTTCCTCCGCCGCTGCCCTTTATGATACCTACCACGTTATGCCACTTATCCACGATCACTTCATCGTATTCAAGCTTTTCCATCTCGGCTTTTATGGCCAAAGCCACATCTTTTTCCTCGTAGCTAAGGCTCGGAATGCGTACAAGGTTTTGCGCAAACGCAATTAATTCTTTCTCATTTATAGTCAATGTCTCTTTCATAGGCTCCTCCCTTCTAACAATAGGCAATTATCTATTTGCCGTGTTTTCTGTTCTTAATGCCGCCTATGAACTGCATGGACAGGTATGTAGCCACAATAGAGGTGATGTTATTGAAATCCAAAGGAGGAGAAACCTCTAAGATATCCATGCCGCGGCACTTGGGATGATTAGCTACTTGCCAAACAATTTCCAGAGCTTCGTATGAAGTCAGGCCTCCCGGATTGGGAGCGCAGGTACCTGGCGCAACGGAAGAATCCAGCCCGTCAATATCAATGGACAACCAGATGGCGTCGGTACCGTTTCCGGCAATCTCCAGAGCCTGTGCGATCACGTCCTCGTATCCGCGGCGGTGTACTTCACGAGCGGGGATTACAGTAATTCCTTGCTCATTGCAATAATCACCGTATTTTTTAGCAGCCAGCCAGCCGTTAATACCGATTTCTACAAAGTTTTTCGGATCCATAGGATTGCGCTCCGGTTCCTCCATTAAACGGCGGAATGGCGTGCCGCTGCTGATTACGCCTCCCTTAGTCTCACGTACGTCCAGATGTCCATCCAGCATGATGACTCCCACTTTGCCTTCCACATTGTTCATCAATGCTTTCACCGTAGGATAAGTCAGACTGTGATCGCCGCCCAGTACCAGCGGCACAACACCGCCCGCAATAATATCGGTCAAAACTGTTTCTACACTGGCGTGAGTTTCCCGTATATCCTGATGATTCACTTTCACATTTCCAAAATCCGCTATCTTCGCTGTACTGATATCCACGCCATATCCCGGTTCATATGTATTGCCAAACAAAAACAGCTGTTCACGAATGGCATCAGGGCCATAACGGCATCCTGTGCGGAAGAATACGCCGGTATCAAAAGGAACGCCTAAGATACCTACATCCAGCGCATCCTCTTCACGCCAGTCCTTTAAAATCTGAACCAGCTTAAGGTCGGCGTCGTCAAAAGCCGCCACCTCTCCTGCTTTCTTAGCTCCTAACAATAGTTTGTTCGCCTCGGCTGATAGTTTCATAAAAATTTCCCCTTTCTCCTTATCTGTGAAGCCAGACTATTCTGGTTTCAATCTACTAGTTTGTACACGGACTCACAATCCCTCATTTGAATCGTTTTATTCCCCCTGTTGTCTGGGCTCCAACCTTTGCACTCGTGGTTTTGCTCTGAAAAAAGCAGTACCATCTGTCATGATGGTACTGCTTTCGTAATTTTTGCTATTTGTAACGTTTCTCGTGCTTACACGTCTGTCATTAGGCGAACAGTCCCTGATAGAGGCTCTTTTGAGCTTTTTTCAGATCTTCCGCGGGCACTCCGACGATAAGGCTCTGCCGGGAGCTGACAACGGACAGAATCATTGGAATGCCGTCCTTTGATAATGCCATAGCAGCTTTTGCCGACGCGGCACTCTTATCAAGGCCCTCTCCTACGGCGGCAATCAAGGCTACATTGCTATCCAATTCAACCTTTTCCGCCGCGGAAGCCTCCGCCAGTTTTGTCTGGATTTCTCCATACATCTCGTCGGTGATACTGCCCTGAAGAAGAAGAGATACCGATTCAGCGCCGCCGACTGCCAATTTCAACGGAAGCTGGTGCGAGGCAAGGATCTGAAGAAGCTTTTGCATCTCCGAGGCATCCGAAACGGCTTTTGTGCCAAATACATGCAAGAAGGAAAATCCATCTTTCCCCGCGATACCTGTAGGCAGTCCCGCGGAACCGTCGGTTACGACATCTTTGCTGACAAAGGTTCCCGCATCCTCCGGTCTGTTGGTATTGCGAATATTGATCGGTATTGCCGCCTGTTTTGCGGGGAATACCGCGTCCTCATGCAGTACGGACGCTCCCATAGAGGCAAGCTCTTTTAACTCTTTATAGCTGATCTTCTCTATAGGTCTGGGGTTCTCGACAATCCGGGGATCCGCCGCCAGCATTCCGGAGACGTCCGTCCAGTTCTCATAGATATCCGCCTGGAGGGCTTTCGCCACGATAGCGCCGGTAATATCCGAGCCTCCCCTGGAGAAGGTCACGATCTCACCTGATTCATCAGCGCCGTAAAAGCCGGGGACAACCGCCTTCTCGGATTTCTTCAGCCTGGCGGTGGCCAGCTGGTAAGTCTTCTCCTCGTTCAGTTTCTTGTCGGCGTTGAAGACGATAATGTCAGCCGGGTCGATAAAATCATAGCCGAGATAGGCCGCCATGATCCGTCCGTTCAGATATTCTCCTCTGCTTGCCGCGTAGTGATCCGAAGCGCCATTCAGGATATTGTCGCCAATTTCCTTTAAGATGGGCTTAAGGTCTAAATCCACACCCAGCTGATCGATGATATCCTGAAATCTTTGCGATACTTTTTCCATGCTTTCCTCGAAAAGCTGTTTATCATTCAGGTTTTGTTTCCACTGATACAGCATGTCCGTAACCTTGATATCGTCGCTGAATCTTTTTCCCGGAGCGGAATTCACGATAAACCGCCTGTCCTGATCCAGATCAATGATCGATTTCACTTTTTTGAACTGCGCGGCATCCGCAAGGGACGTCCCGCCGAATTTTGCAACCTTAATGCCCATCTTTTTCACCGCCTATACTATTTTTTACTATTTAACGAGCAACTCTGCGATCTGAACCGCATTCAGCGCCGCGCCTTTTCTCACGTTGTCAGCTACAACCCACAGGTTCAGGCCGTTATCAACGCTCTCGTCCCGTCTGATACGTCCAACGTATACATCGTTTTTACCTTCAACCGCTTTCGGAGTCGGATACTGGTTGTTGCCCAGGTCATCCTGAACCACGACGCCGGGGGTGGCTTTCAGAACTTCAGTAGCTTCTTTCGGATCAACGGGATTTTCAAACTCCAGGTTCACGCTCTCACTGTGAGCATAGAACACAGGGATACGAACCGCTGTGGCGGTAATCTTTAAGCTGTCGTCGCCCAGGATTTTCTTCGTCTCGTTTACCATCTTCATCTCTTCTTTGGTGTATCCGTTTTCCATGAATACATCAATGTGAGGGATGCAGTTTCCTGCGATAGGCCATGCATAGGTCTTGCAGAGGTCATTGCCTTTCAGGCCCTCTTCCAGTTCAACGAGTCCGTTGATGCCGGAACCGGATACTGCCTGGTAAGTACTGTATATGATCCTCTTGATCTTGTATTTGTCGTGAAGCGCCTTTAAAGGAACCATTGCCTGAATGGTAGAGCAGTTGGGGTTGGCGATGATGCCTTTATGCCATGACAGATCCTGGGGATTTACCTCGGGAACTACCAGGGGTACTTCGGGGTCCATTCTCCAGGCACTGCTGTTGTCGACAACCACGCAGCCTTTTGAGGCGGCAATGGGAGCAAACTTTTCACTGACGGTGCCGCCGGCGGCAAACAGCGCCAGATCGATACCGCGGTCAAAAGAGGTTTCTGTCAGAGCTTCTACAACGTAATCCTTACCCTTGAAGTTGATCACTGTTCCCGCTTCATCGGGATGAGCTAAAAGAACCAGCTCTTTGATGGGAAAATCTCTTTCCGCAAGGATGGAGAGCATAGTCGAGCCTACTTTTCCTGTGGCGCCTACAACGGCGACAATTGGTTGTTTGTTCATTAAATTCACTCCTATTCTAAATATGATATTCTTTTTAATGTTAACGAATAATGCGTTCTCTATGTATGATAAGGTTGTACGGGAGCATAAACAATCCCCTCCAAAAAGGTATTCCTCCCCCACTCGGCAATTAATGGTACAGCCTTGTCCCGCAGGAATCTATAGTGAGTGCGAAGGATCTCCTGCCGGCCAAGGCTGCCATTTTCCTTTTACCGTTGGTCAAACCAATTCATAGCGATACGAACATGCATTTCTACCATGGTCTGCAAGGCGTCTTCGTCAATGTTAAATTTACTGTGGTGCAGAGAATAGGTGGTTTCCTTCTCTTCATTGCCGGTTCCCACGTGGCAGAAAACCCCGGGAACGCGGTCGGCAAACTCGGAGAAATCCTCGCCCGCGGTGGAGCGCAGTTCTACGATTTCCGCAGCGCCATCTGTCGTTTCCATAGCGGCAGCCCTGGCTATCTTCACCATCTCTCCATCGTTATAAACGGCGGGATGGCCTTCTTCCCATTCTATCCCGGCAGTCATCCCGTAGGCTTTGGCAACCTGCTCTACGATCCGCTCCATACGGCCCTTCACATTCTCTTCGTCCGTCATTCTGTAAAGATAGCGAACCGTTCCCAGCATTTCTGCTGACTCCGGAATAATATTCGCGGCGGATCCGCTTTCGATCTTGCCTATCATAAGAACTGTGGGTTTCTGCAGGTCGATCTCACGGGTTTGTACTGCCTGGAGCGCTTGAACGATGGTGGCAGCGGTGAGGATCGGGTCTGCTGCCAGATGGGGATTTCCCGTATGACCGCCCACGCCGTTGACCGTAATGCGGAAATGATCCATCCCCGCCATTACAGCTCCTTCTGTGATGCCAAACTGGCCTGTTTTCAAATATGGCCATACGTGCATCGCCGAGCAGGCCTCCACCGGGTAACGGTCAAACAGACCCGTGTTAATCATATTGAGAGCCCCTGCTCCTTCTTCGTTGGGTTGGAAAAGAAAGAGTATTTTGCCCTTGATCTGATCCGCGTGCTTCGTCAGAATTTTGGCGGCGATCAACAGAGTCGCCATGTGGGCGTCATGCCCGCAGGCATGCATTTTACCGGGATGCTGGGAAGCGTATTCCACACCGGTCTCTTCCTCTACATCCAGAGCGTCTATGTCGGCCCGGAACATGTACATAGGCCCGTCCGCATCCTTGTTCAGTACAGCGGCAATTCCGGTGGTGGTGATTATTTCGAACTCCAGGCCCAGGTCCGTGAAATACTCCTGAATTCTTTTTGATGTTTTGAATTCTTCGTATCCGGTTTCCGGCATTCTGTGAAATTCTCTTCGGAGTTCAATCAGCTCCGGCAAATGCTCTTTTACAGCTTTCTTAATATCAATGTTCAACTTCCTACTCCTCCGAATAACGGCGGCATCCATAGCCCGCCGCCTGGGATTTCGGGTTATGGCAATTGAATTGCCATAACCCGAACCGTTCGTTATTATTATTTATTTCAGTATCAGTTTTCTCGGATAGTTTGCAAAGGTTTCATGACCTGTTTCGGTAACCCGGAAGGATTCGCTGATGGATACTCCGAAGTCTCCGAAATACATCCCGGGGATGCAGTGGAAGGTCATGTTGGGCTGCAGTACAGTCTTGTCTCCGCCACGGATACTGGCTGTATGCTCACCCCAATCAGGCGGGTAATTCAAGCCCATGGAATAGCCGATTCTGGCTTCCTTTTCCATGCCGTGCTTAGCAAGGACTTTACGGAATGCCATTTCAACTTCTTCCAGATAAATTCCGGGCTTTACAGTGGCAAGAGCTGCCTCAAGTCCTTCAACGGCAATGTTGGCTACATCGGTTACCTTGGGATCCGGTTTTCCAACGCAGACTGTTCTTGCGAGAGGTGAATGGTATCTTCTGTGGCAACCTGCTATTTCGATAGCGATTACGATATTTTCGGGATATTTGTCATCGGACCATGTCAAATGGGGAGCGCCCGCGTTCTCACCGGCGGGAAGCATGGGAACGATACTGGCATAATCGCCTCCGAATTCCTCGGTACCTCTGATCTGGGCGCGATAAATTTCCGCAACTACGTCACATTGTCTCACTCCGGGTTCAATAACGTCCGCTGCAGCCTGGATAGCCAGCTCAGCCAGCTTACCCGCTCTTCTTTGATATTCGATTTCCTGTTCGGATTTGATGATTCTGACCCAGTTGACTAAAACATTCGCGTCTGCAAACTTAGCTTTTGGCAGGTTGGCAACAAGGCTCTGATAGGCTGCCGCGGTAAACCAATAGTTATCCATTTCGACGCCGATGGTTTTATCTTCGCCTCCCAGCTCCTTGATGATTTCAGCAAAACGTTCCATGGGATGATTCAGCGGATTCTGTACATATGTATCGCTGTAGGCTCTGACATGCGCTTCATCCAACCAGGTGGTCTTTACAACGCCGCTGAAAGCGTCCATGTAACGGCCGATAAAGTACGGCATTTCGTCATCGAGGGTCACCAAAACACCTTGATGAACGTAGAAAGACCACGCGTTATGTCCTGAAAGGTAACACATGTTCGCGGGGTCGGTCACCAGCAGCATGTCAATACCCTTTTCCGCCATAACCTTTTGGGTTTTTTTCATCCTGCTCACATATTCTTCTCTTGTGAAATCCATTTTCTGCCTCCTTGTTAAATTATGAAACAATGGAATTTTAATATATAAAACACTAATTGCCATTTCACTTTTTTTCGGCTGAAGTGGTCAATCATGGTTTTAACGGACATACCGCCTGCACAGTTTCCCGAATTCTCAGCAGACCTTCGAGACAAAATATCTGTAATTGTTTGAATATGCAGATATTTTATCATTTTAGACCCCTTTTAATAAATAACCCCAGGGGGTAGTTTTACCCCACTTTCATGTATAACCCATGCAAAGCGGAGAGAATGGCTCCAGGCAGCATATTTATTTTATCTCTCACCCGAAGCCATCTTATTTCCGTTTTCTAACTTCCTTTAAATCAACTTGTTCGATTGAAGCACCACGGGATTACCGTGGCGCTTCAATCGTTGGACGGAGGATTCCAGATCCTGACTTTTACCTGAAGGAGTCTGAAATCACAGGCGTCAACCGGGGACTAACGCCTCCGTTCAAAGTGATTTGAATACTTTGCATGTTATAACGCCGCCGGATCAGCTGCGTTCGGAGTATACCTTGATAATAAGCTCACCCCTGCTATTGAGGTTCATCTTTCGGAAGATGCTCTTGATGTGCTCTTTCACTGTATACAGGCTGATGTAAAGCTCGTCGGCAATCTGGTTGTTGCTGTAACCGCATACGATAAGGTATACGATTTGCTTTTCCCGTTCTGTCAGGTCATATTGGTTGATGACCTCGTCCAGACTTGACGTCATCATGGAATTAAACCACTGCTTTTTATATATGAAAACAATATAATGTCTGGTTAAATTCTGTGATTCGTCAAAATCATAGTGTACAACCAGTTCGATGATGTAATTCTCTATGGTTTTATATATGGTAAGATGGTTTTCCACCTTTTCTTCTTCATTGATCATGGATTTGATGATAGCGGCAAAATCCGCGACCATTTCCGCAGCCATCTCTTTTCCGGTGACTTCGCTCATACGCACGATCCCGATTTTATTGGCTTTGATCAACGAAAACGAACGATCAAAAACCAGGGCTCCGAAATACATGCTGTTTTGCAGCATCGTGAATAAAGCGGCGTCCTTTTTCATTTCCTCCGCCTGCAAATACTCCAGATACGCATTTCCGATGATGGGAGCAAGATACCGGCACCTTGCGATTTCGGCATCCTGGAAAGGGTTGTCCTCCCTGTAGCGGAAGAGGTGAACGCCGTCTCCGTTTTCGTTTATAAGGAAAAAGCAATTATGCTTAAAAGGCTTGGCGTCTGATTCAAACAGGGAATGATAGGAGTAGTCGGTGTACTCTTTCATATTGAATGCCATGACTTCGCCGGCTTCCGGCTTTTTCGAAGAGTGGGAGCTCACCCCTCCGGAAATCACATTACGATGGTAAAATTCATTGTAGTTTTTGATTACGGAGGAGTCTACATCTCTTTCGTATGCCATTTTAATTGTAACGCTTCTCGATTCCGAAATAACAAAAAAACCCTGGTCAAAATCGACCAGCTTTTTTAGGAACTTAAGAGCATCCAGTTCGAAGTTGTGGCTCTTGTTTACGGCCTGGATGTAGTCAATAATCTGCTCATACTCGTTTGCGTTAAAGCCGTTGTTCATAAAGCTACTTACTGCCACGCAGCAGTGTGTTTCACATCCTTTCTCCATTTTAACAATGAAGTCGCACACCGTATCACCGTTCAAATCGACTGTTAATTTCAGAATTATAATAATTTTATACCATACAAATTTTTATTGCAAGTGTTTTGCCCGGGTTTGATGACGACATTTGCCGCATATCCTCCGGATTCCCTGCCGCTGCTTCATTGGCGGGATTGCCCTAATTGCCCCGATAACCCCACAAAGGATTTGCCTTTTACCCTCTCAAAGTATATAATCAGAACAGGTTGGACGAGCTTGCCCACCGCCTTCCGGCTTACCCGGAAATTCTGATTATCCAAGCATATTTCATAAAAGGAGAGCCTTTAATCATGAACAATCTGGAGAAAAAATACCCCTGTGTAGAAATGAATCTCAAGAAGCTGAGAGAAAATATTGAGGCGGCTGTAGCCAAATGCAGGGACGCCGGTATTGAGGTGAGCTGTATCGTAAAAGGCTTCAACGGCATTCCCCAGGCGTTGAAGGTATATGGGGAAAGCAGTTGTTTTGCCGTTGGAAGCTCCCGGTTTGAGCATCTTCAGGATGCCCGGGCGGCGGGCGTGAAAAAACCGCTGGTGGCGATTCGCATCCCCATGCTCAGCGAGGTTCCTGATCTGGTTCGGCTTGCGGACATGAGCATGAACAGCGAGCTCTCTGTTGTGAAAGCCATCGATGAAGAGTGCCGGCTCCAGGGGAAAACCCACGGCATAATTCTTATGGCTGACCTCGGTGATCTCCGGGAGGGATACTGGGATAAGCAGGAAATGGTCCAGGCTGCCGTTACAATAGAAAAAGACTATAAAAATGTCAAACTGCTTGGAGTTGGCACCAATTTAGGGTGTTACGGCTCCATATTGGCCACGCCGGAAAAGATGGAAGAGTTGATTCGTATAGCGGAAGACATTGAAGCCGCCATCGGCAGGAAATTGGACGTCATATCCGGAGGCGCCACCACAAGCTTTCCCATGGTTCTGGACGGCACCATGCCGTCTCGCGTCAACCACCTCCGCATGGGAGAAGGCCTCATACTGGGCCGGGATCTGGAGGATTTGTGGCATGTGGACATGAGCTTTATACACAAAGACGTCTTCACTCTCAAAGCGGAAATCATTGAGATTAAGGATAAACCCAGCTATCCTGTAGGAGAAATATTTGTAGATTGCTTTGGTCATCGGGCGGAATATCTGGATCGGGGAATTCGAAAGAGAGCGATTCTTGCTGTAGGAAAGGTTGACTTTTGCCTCGACAGTCAACTGGATCCAAGAACCCCCGGCGTCGAAGTGCTGGGCAGCAGCAGCGATCACCTGATCATAGATATTGAAAACTGTGCCAGGAACTTAAAAATTGGAGATGTGCTGGAGTTTGACCTCCGCTATTCGACCATGGTTTACCTGACAAGTTCAAAATATGTAAGGCTGGAATGTATAGAATAAATCTTACGAAACCAACCTACCTGAAATAAGAAATGAAGACGGAGAAACTTTAATGAATCAAACGGAGCACGAATTTATTCCTTTGCTCTTTGCGGGAGATATTAATGTATACAGTATGGCGCGGGCTTTTCACGAGCAATACGGGATTCGCCCTCACGTGTATGGCAAATATTATGCCTGGCCCTGCTATAAAAGCAGAATACTTCACTATACCGCCAACAGCAGGATGGATGAACCTGCCGTCTTTCTTTCCGCCGTTATTGAGTTTGCGGAAAAGCATCAGGACAAAACCGTACTTCTTATAGGATGCGGAGACAGTTATGTGCAGTTGATCAGCGCTCATATGGATCAATTTCCGGAAAACGTAGTCGCTCCTTATATCCATATCGACTTAATGAACGAGTTGATTCACAAAGAGAAGTTCTATGCCCTTTGTGAGAAGTCGGGGATTGACTATCCGGATACATTTATACATCGGAAGGAGATGGGAAAGGATTTCCAGCTTCCCTTTGACGGCCCTTATATCATCAAGCCCTCTAACGGCATTGAATATTGGCGCCACCCCTTCCCTTCCCAGAAAAAAGTCTACAAAGAAGAAACACGGCCCGCGCTGGAAGAAGTCCTTAACGACATCTATCATTCCGGTTATGACGACAGCATCATCATCCAGAATTTCATTCCCGGCGATGATACCTATATGCGGGTGCTGACAAATTACTCGGACCAGACGGGCAAGGTCAAGCTCATGTGCCTGGGCCATGTTCTGCTGGAGGAGCATACTCCTCATGGACTTGGGAACCATGCCGCTATCGTAACAGAACGGAACGAGGCGGTAGAGCTTCCTTTCAAAACTCTGCTGGAAGAGATCGGTTATGTGGGTTTTTCTAATTTCGATATCAAATACGATCAGAGAGACAACAAGTACAAAGCTCTCGAGATAAACACCCGACAAGGCAGAAGCAATTATTATGTAACCGGAGCGGGAGCCAATTTAGCCCAGTATGTGGTTGAAGACCGGATATACAACCACCCCATAGATTTTCGCGCAGTGGATTCAGAGTTCCTATGGACGGTGGTTCCTAAAAAAGTCCTCTCCCTCCACATAAAGCAGGACGACTATAAAAAGCGGATCCGGCGGCTGATTCGGGAAGGAAGATTTGTCAATCCCCTGTATTACTCTGCTGATAATGAATTCAAAAGAAAATTAACACGATTTAAGACACAGATGGGTCATTTCTATAAGTTTTGGAAATATTACAAATGACACCTCCCTTTTATACATGTCGGACATTGATTACGAGGAACGCATATGTGGAATGACAACAGCAAGACACTGGGCGTCATAGGCGGGATGGGCCCTTTGGCAACACAATTATTTTACCGTATGATTATCGAACGAACGGACGCGAATTGCGATCAGGAACATCTGGACATGATAATATACAGCCATGCATCTGTAATGGACCGCACGAAAGCGATTTTAACGGGACGTTCAGAGGAGTTGTACCGCGCCCTTTTAGATGACGCCGGAAGGCTGGAAGCAAGCGGGGTTGCCGCAATTGCCATCCCCTGCAATACCTCTCACCTGCTGGCGGACCGAATGCAGGGGGAGTTATCCGTTCCCATTATCCATATGATTCGGGAAACGGTCAAAGCCCTGGCCTCTTCCCGACAAGGCATACAGCGGGCGGCAATTTTAGCCACCGACGGGACCATCAGCAGCGGCCTCTATCAACAGGCATGCCTGGAAGCCGGCATTGAACCGGTAGTCCCCTCTGAAGCGGCCCAGAAGCTTGTTATGAAAATCATCTACGAGGGAATCAAAGGCGGCAGAGCGGTTGATTACAACGATTTCATTCAAATTGAAAGGGATCTGTCCGCCAAAGGATGCGAAAGTTATATATTGGCTTGTACAGAGCTTTCCTGCTTCAAAGAGCAATACGATCTTCCGGAGGCCTATATCGACGCCATGGAGGTTCTGGCAGTCCGTTCCATTGAGGTTTGCGGAAAGACCGTTAAAAAACAGTACAAAAGGTGGTAAGTCGAATGGCGCAGACTATTTATACAATCAAAGATTATTTTAACCTGCTGAAAGAAAATGACCTGATTTCTTCTTTTTTATTAGAAGATTCTCATCTTGATATGCCTGTGTCCCATCTGACATTCCATTCCAAGGGTGAAATGTCAGGTGGGCTTTATGTTTGCAAGGGCTCTCATTTCAAAGAAGAGTATCTGAAAGAGGCCATTGACAGGGGGGCCATTTGCTATATAAGCGAAGCGGATTATCAAACAGAGGACCCTGGCTTTCCGCGAATTATCGTCACGGATATTTTAAGGGCTATGGCTCTGCTGGGAGACCTGTATTACGACCATGCCTGGAAGGATCTCACATTAGTCGGCATTACAGGCACAAAGGGCAAGTCCACCGCCGCATATTATATGAAGTATATTTTAGACGGCCATCTGAAGTCTCTGGGCAAGCCTGAAAGCGGGATTCTATCCAGCATCGACGACTATGACGGCGTCATTTTCCAGGAGGCCCACCTGACCACCCCTGAAGCCATCCCCCTGCACCGTCATTTTCGAAACGCCGTGGACAGCGGTATCTCCCATATGACTATGGAGGTTACAAGTCAGGCTTTAAAGTATGACAGAACCTACGGCGTGAAATTTAAAGCCGGCTGCTACATTAACATCGGGCTGGATCACATCAGCCCTATTGAGCACACGGATTTCGACGACTATTTCCAGTCCAAGCTGAAATTGATCGACCAGTGCCAGGTCCTTTGCGTCAACATAGATTCCAATCACGCTCAGGAAATATGTGAGGCCATTCATCCGGACCAGCGTCTCGTCACCTTTGGTACCAGCGAACTGGCGGAGATTTACGGACACCGGATTCGGAAAACGGAAAAAGGCATCACATTTTCCGTCCGCACCCCTGCCTACGAGCAGGAATTCGTCCTTGGAATGCCTGGATTCTTCAACGTGGAAAACGCCCTGGCCGCCATCGCTCTGTGCTATGTTCTGGAAATTCCCGTAGAGTTCATTGTAAAGGGACTCTGGGAAGCAAGAGTGCCCGGCAGAATGGAGACCTTTGAGGGCATGGAAAGCGGCACCCTGGTCATTGTGGACTATGCTCACAACAGGTTGAGTTTTGAGCGGCTGTTTTCTTCCACTATCAAGGAATTCCCCAACCGCAAAATATTCGCCGTCTTCGGATGTCCGGGGAAAAAAGCTTATGACCGCCGGCACGAATTGCCGGAGATCGCCGGCCGGTACGCGGCTAAAATTTATATTACGGAAGAGGACGCAGGTGAAGAGTCCGTTTTGGACATCAGCCTGGAGCTCGCCAGAAATATCAAGAAAACCGGATGCCCTCACGAAATTATACTGGACAGAGAAGAGGCCATACGCAAGGCTATCGACGAAGCTGACGATCAAACGGTCATCCTTCTGACTGCAAAAGGCAGGGAGACCCGCCAAAAGAGGGGGACGGAATATGTAGAAGTTCCCACGGATGTGGACTACGTAATGAAATACCTTAAATAGCGGCGTTATATCCCCTCAAACCATGAGTGGTATCAAAATAATGTTTCAGTGGTATATCTTCCACAGTGACTATTTGATATCATTTAATTGTCTGAAAAATAGCTTCGCCCTGCCGGGCGGGATTTCCTGCAGAACGCGAAAGTCTATTTGATTTTTTGTTGTTATTTATTGTCAACAGCCGTATTAACGGATTATGAAGGTATCGCTTTTTTATTAATAGAAGGGAGAATGAAAATGGCAGATATTTTTGAAAGAAAAGAATCAAACGTGAGGTCATATTGCAGAAGCTTTCCGACTGTTTTTGATCGCGCACTGAATGCTGAGCTTTTCTCAAAGGGAGAGCGGTATGTGGATTTCTTTGCAGGCGCCGGCGTTATGAACTATGGCCACAACAATCCATATATCAAAGGTAAAATTTTGGACTACCTCAGCGAAGATAACATTATCCACGGTCTCGATATGTTCACCGTAGCAAAGCAGACTTTCATCGAAACATTTGATGAGAAGATCCTGCAGCCCAGAGGCCTTGACTACAAATTCATGTTCTGCGGACCCACAGGAACCAACGTAGTTGAATCCGCTCTGAAGCTTGTAAGGAAAAAGACCGGAAGAACCAACGTCATCGCTTTCACAGGCGCTTTCCACGGCATGAGCCTTGGCAGTATCGCAATGACCAGTGACAAGTCCAGCAGAGCAGGCGCGTCTGTGCCCCTCAACAACGTAACGTTCTTACCTTACAGCAATCGTCTCGGCGGTTACGAAAAGTCTCTCGAGTACATCCAGTGGATGCTGGAAGATGACCACTCCGGTCTGGACAAACCCGCGGCTATGTTCTTAGAGCCCATCCAGGCGGAAGGCGGCATCAACGTTGCCGATATCGAATGGCTGAAAGGCATCCGTGCCCTTTGCGACAAGCATGACATTCTGATGGTTTGTGACGAAATTCAGGTTGGCGTAGGCAGATCCGGAACCTACTTTGCTTTCGAGCGCGCAGGCATCGTTCCTGATTTCGTAATGCTTGCGAAATCTCTGAGCGGATTTGGTCTCCCCTTCTCCCTCCTGCTGATGAAACCGGAGCATGACATGTTCAAGCCCGGCGAGCACAACGGAACATTCAGAGGAAACCAGTTAGGTTTTGTCGGAGCAATCGCCGGCATCGAGTATCTTTTGGATAACGACCTCCTTGGCTCTGTAAACAAAAACGCCAAGATCATCGAAGATTTCATCAAAACCAACATTCTTCCCATCGATAACAGACTTACCTACAGAGGCATCGGCATGATCTGGGGTATTGACTTCACAGATATCGATCCCGCGCTTTCTCTGGACGTAATGAAGAAGTGCTTCGAGAAGAACCTCATAATCGAGCGTGCAGGCACCAGCGACAGCCTGGTTAAGATCATGCCTCCGCTCACCATCAATGAGCCGGTACTGATGGAAGGAGTGAAAATTTTAGAGGCCTCCATTAAAGAAGTCCTGAAGAAATAAGATCTTACCATATACCTCCATGGAATAGGGCAGAACAATCTGCCCTATTTTTTTTATTCTTTTATAAGACTCCGAGGGAGGCGAAGGGAGCTACGGGGAGACCCGTGTGTCTCCCCATAGCTCCCTTCGTCTCCCTGTCCGGTCAGCCTTTTCGAATCTGCTCTTCAATCTCCCGGCGAAGGGCCTCTATCCCTTCAAAATTCATATTGGGAATATAGCAGGCTTCCAAAAGGTCATGCTCCTTTTTGGCATTTCCCAGGCAATGGACCGCCTGCTCCAGCAGCTCTTCCATACGCCTGCCGCTGTCCTGCAGGATCTCTTTCTCAAAGGATTCATTGGTGGAACCGCTTTTTTCCCGCAGATCAATTTCAATCTCTTCCTTCATCCTGCCGCCGTTCCCCGGATCGTGATATGGGTTTGAGGTAACCACTGCCAGCGACAATTGAGGAATCAAAAGATGTTCCAGCTTGCTTTCCGGCTTTAGAGGACAATAGAATCCCTCTACATCATAACCCCTGTCCAGAGCCGCCTCCATGACTCGCGCAATGATCTCCTCTGTCCCCGCTCCGATCTCAGATTTCAGAACGTATACCTTTTTATATCCGTGAATGATCTCCGGAAGAAAACTGATCAGGCCCTCAGGCGTAACAGCGCTGGCAAAGAATTTTCTGAGCCTTCCCATATGCGGACCTCCCGCGTCATGACCCATTTCGCCCCCTATAATATCCGTAGCCACACCATAAATGACAGATGGACTCAATCCTTTGCTGTTAATCCGGGCAATATTATCATACATACTTTCAGCCGCCCGCAGATAATGGTAGACGTGAGCAAAGATAGTACCGATCCTTTCATTGATCTCCAGGATCTGCTTCCGTGAATCCCTGATCCCCTTCTCATCCCAGAAATCTCCCAGATTGATGATAGTATCCACCGCTCCCGGGTTTTTAGGATCTATAACGTGAGGCGCCGTTCCGTCTACCATAGCCACGCCTAAATCCCGCATCAGGATGCCGTCTAAAGAATTGCTGTCGGAAGAACAGTGCAGAAAATCCACATTATATCCTTCTTCCAGCATAGCGTCCCCGATCTTTCGCATAAAACTGGATTTGCCTGTACCCGGCCCTCCCTTGAGACACCAGATTTGGCGGGCTTCTTTCTGATCCAAAATGTAATGATAGTAAGAAAAAAAACCACCCGGGGTATTATTCCCCGGGAAGTAATGTCTTGCATTTCCCTTCATATCCCCATCTCCTTCTCTGAAAATCATTTAATAACGAAATAACAAAGTCTTTCCTGCATCGTTATTATATGTAGAAGGAAAACAGGCCGTTCCTGCGCCCGTGTCAAAGGACTATTGATCCCTGTCCTCCAGCAGAGGAGGATCTTCGTCTTTTGGTTCACCTGTCTCAGGAGTATCCGGCGACAGGGTCGGATAGTAGGGCCGCAGGTTTCCATTGGCGACCTCGTAAAAACCCGAGGTGGCTGCCGTTATGTAAGGCGAAAGCCAGAAGAAACCAATACCCATGGTTAAAGCTGCCAGAATGGCCCACCCAAAAAAGGACAGATGGAGAAGGAACAGCTTCAACTTATTCCCCATCATAAGCCTCTTGCTTTCATCAAGAATCTCCAATATTCCCATTTCCGGGCGGTCCACCAGAATATAAAAGGCCATGGCGTACCGATAAGTAGCGATGATCCCCGGGATAATGAGAAGCAGAGTCCAGAGAAAAATGAAGACGTTCATGACAATCATAAGCCCCAGAGCTTTTCCAAACCGCTCAAAACCGTTAAAAATATCTAAAGGCGAAGCGCTTTTTCTGCGGAAAATAGCCAGGATAAAAGCAGTATATCCCAAAGTAAGCGGGCCGCTTACCAGTAATGTATATATGTTTGAAACATTCTCCATAGTAGCAGAGTCAAACAAAAAGACGAAAACAACTACGGGCAAAGACATCAGCAGCGACATCAGCAGAGTTCCCAGAACCGCAGTGGACCAATTTCCCGCAAGAGCCTGACGGCCCCAGCTGCGCATATTATTACAGGTTACAATTACAAGATTTGAACTATCCATTTAATCTCCCTTCACAATTATCAAAACCAGAAACCAGACACGGGGACAGACCCTCTGCCTGCTTTTCCAGACAGAGGGTCTGTCCCCGTGTCTGGTTTCTCTAATTCCGCATTCGGGCCGGCGCAAAACCGACCTTACTATACTATATACCATCCCGCTCTAAAGACAAAACACTTTAAACAATCATCTCCGTAATTTATGCGGAAAGGACTGAAATTATCCAAAATCTTTGATTTTATGCCATCTATCATATATAATATTTAGCTAAGAGGTGATGAAAAATGCGTCAAACACTTACGATCAATACGAATCTGCAAAAATACACGGTGACCACCGAAACCGGTCTCTTCACCCATTTGGGAACTACTCTGTGCAATCTGTTTCCCGACAAGAAAATTGCCGTCATCACCGATGATACGGTGATGAGTATCTATGAAGAGCCCCTTCGCAACCAGCTTGATAACGCCGGGATAACCTGGACCCTCATATCCCTCCCCCCCGGCGAGGACAGTAAATCCTTCAGCGTTTTGCCTCAGTTGTACAGCAAATTGCTGGATTTCCAGCTCACCCGGGAAGATGTGATTCTGTCTTTCGGCGGAGGCGTTATCGGAGATATCGCCGGTTTCACCGCTGCCACCTTCCTCAGAGGAGTAAATCTGATTTATGTTCCCACTACCCTGATAGCAATGGTAGACGCCAGCATCGGCGGAAAAAACGGCGCTAACCTTCCCGAGGGGAAAAACATGGCGGGAACCTTTTACCAGCCTCAGGAAGTCCTGATCGATCCCTCCTTTGTAAGGACCTTGCCCGATGAGGTTTTTGAGGACGGAATGGCAGAGGTCATAAAGTACGGCTGCGTCTTCGACCCGGATCTCTTTTCAGACCTTATAGACAGAGCTTCGAAAAACGACGGATCCGGCATCGAATCCATTATTTATCGCTGCTGTTTGATAAAAAAACAGATCATTGAGCTGGACTGCCGGGATTACGGCATTGCCATGCTGCTCAATTTCGGTCACACCTTCGGTCACTGTATTGAAGATTACTATCCCGAAGGGACTTATTCCCACGGAGACGCCGTAGCCATCGGCATGTACATGACAGCCCTTGCCGGAGAAAGGGCCGGGCTCACCGCGCCCGGCACATCGGAATTGCTGAAAAAGCTTCTTATCGCCTACGACCTGCCCTACGAGCTGCCCACCGACGCGGATATCCGAAAAATCTCCGAAGCGGTCAAGCACGACAAGAAACGTCGTGGCAACAAGCTGAACTTAGTTCTTCTTGAAAAAATCGGAAAAGGTTTCCTCTATCAGATTGACAGATCCGAATACGCGGATTTCCTGGGCTACTAAATAACATAAAAAAGGCCTGACATCTTGAACACAAGGGTCATCCTGAACGTAGTGAAGGATCTTTCTCTTAATGAAAGATTCTTCGTCGCAAGCTCCTCAGAATGACACAGGTCAGCACTCAAAATGACACAGAAAGAGTCACCGCTCAGGCAGTGACTCTTTTTTTCTCCACAAGACTACAGAACCATTTTGTCTCCTTTTATATCGATGGTGATGGTCTCACCGTCCTTTACCTCACCCCGGATGATCTTCGCGGCAATCTCCGTCTCAATATGTTTCTGTAGATATCTTTTAACGGGTCTTGCGCCGTAAACAGGGGAATAGGCTTCCGCCGCGATGTATCTCTTTGTTGAATCTGTAAGCTCAACCTGGATATTGCGGTCCGCCAGCCTTCTCCTTATATCCTCCATAGAGAGATCGATTATCTTCATAATCTGGGGTTCCGTCAGCGGCGAGAATACTACGATATCATCGATCCGGTTGATGAACTCGGGACGGAAGTGACGTTTCATCTCCTCCTCCACTGTATCTCTCACCTCGTCGGAAATGGTACCGCTGGCGCCGATGTTCTCAATGAGATAGGGGCTTCCAATGTTCGACGTCATTATCACGATACAGTTCTTGAAATCCACCGTTCTGCCCTGATTATCCGTCAGCCTGCCATCGTCCAGCAGCTGCAAAAGGATGTTGAACACGTCGGGATGAGCTTTTTCAATCTCATCGAACAGAATGACGGAATAAGGCTTCCTTCTGACCGCCTCGGTAAGCTGACCTCCTTCATCGTAGCCTACATATCCCGGAGGGGCTCCCACCATTCTCGATACGGAATGCTTCTCCATATATTCGGACATGTCGATACGGATCATGTTCTTCTCCGAGTCGAAGAGGGCCGCGGAAAGAGCCTTTGCCAGTTCCGTCTTGCCCACTCCCGTAGGTCCCAGGAAAATAAAGGAACCAATGGGCTTGTTTGCGTCCTTTAAGCCGGCCCGGGCGCGAAGCACAGCCTCCGATACGGCATTCACCGCATCCTCCTGTCCTATGACCCGTTTATGCAGCACCTCCGGCAGCCTCAGCAGCTTCTCCCGCTCCGACTCCACCAGCCTGCTCACGGGGATGCCCGTCCACTTGGACACCACCTGCGCGATTTCCTCTTCCGTAACCTCTTCCTTCAGAAGTCGGTTCTCCTTGGCTTCGTCGATTCCGGCAGTTTCCTCCTGGAGTCTCTTTTCCAACTCCGGCAGAGTGCCATACTTTAACTCCGCAAGCTTCTCCAGATCGTAGCGTCTCTCCGCCTCCTCTATTTCATGGCGAACCTCCTCAATCTGCTGTTTGGTAGCCTTCTGCCCGGTTATTGCCTGCTTTTCGTTTTCCCACTGGGCCCGCATGACAGAATTTTCTTCCCTGAGCTTCGCAAGCTCCTTCTCGATGTTCTCCAGCCTGGCTTTCGATGCATCGTCGAATTCCTTTCTGAGAGCCTGCTTTTCAATTTCAAGCTGCATGATCTTCCTGGCGCATTCGTCCAGCTCCGCCGGCATACTGTCGATCTCCGTACGTATCAGGGACGCCGCCTCGTCCATCAGGTCAATGGCCTTATCCGGAAGAAACCGGTCGCTGATGTAACGGTCGGAAAGCGTGGCGCAGGCGATCAGCGCGTTGTCCGTGATCCGCACACCGTGATGAATCTCAAACCTCTCTTTCAATCCGCGAAGGATGGAAATGGTATCTTCTACAGTAGGCTCATTTACCAGGATCTTCTGAAATCTTCTCTCTAAAGCCGCATCCTTTTCGATATTTTTCCTGTATTCATCCAGGGTCGTGGCGCCGATACAGTGAAGCTCACCGCGAGCCAGCTTGGGCTTCAGCAGATTTCCCGCGTCCATGGAGCCTTCGGCCTTGCCCGCACCCACGATATTATGAATTTCATCGATGAACAGTATAATCCTGCCCTCGGATTTCTCGATTTCGTTGAGAACGGATTTCAACCGCTCCTCAAACTCCCCTCTGTATTTGGCCCCCGCAATGAGAGCTCCCATATCCAGGGCATAAATGGTCTTGTCTTTCAGACCCTCGGGTACGTCACCGTTTAAAATTCTCTGAGCCAGGCCCTCCACCACCGCCGTCTTCCCGACGCCGGGTTCGCCGATGAGGACCGGATTGTTCTTCGTTCTTCTGGAGAGAATCTGTATCGTGTGGCGAATCTCGCTATCCCGGCCGATCACCGGATCCAGCTTGCCCTTCCGGGCCAGATCCACAAGATCCCGGCCGTACTTTTCCAGAGCCTCGTAATTCTCCTCCGGATTCTGCCCCGTCACCCTCTGATTGCCTCTGACCTTAGTCAAAGCCTGCAGAAAGCCGTCTTTGGTAATGTTGTACTTCTCGAAGATCTTCGACGAAGGCGTGTTTTTCTCATCCAGCAGCGCCAGATAGAGATGCTCTACGCTTACATACTCGTCCTTGAATCCATTGGCAATCTTCTCCGCCTGCATCAGCAGCTGGTTCAGCCTTCTGCTGGCATACATGGAGTCTCCGCCGCCCTGAACCTTGGGCAGCTTGCTGATCTCCGCCTGAAGATCCCCGATCAATGCTCCCGTGTTCACCGACATATAGTTCAGCAGCTTGGGAATCAGGCCCTCCTGCTGCAACATTAAAGCCATATGAAGATGCTCGCCGTCTATTTGCTGATTGCCCTCTTCCAGCCCGATTTTCTGGCAGTCGATGATTGCCCCTTGTGCTTTTTCCGTCATTCTGTCCATGTTCATATGACCACCCCCTTGTGATAACATGGCAATAAGTTTTAAATATATACAATATTATATACCTTTTCTTCACGAAAATAAACAAAAAATTAGCACTCTATATGCAAGAGTGCTAATCATTCCTTAATCATTCGCAGAAAGCAGTCTCTGCGTCCTTGTCATTCTGAGCGCCAGCCTCTTGTCATTCTGAGCGCCAGCGAAGAATCTTTAGCAGGATCCTTCACTACGTTCAGGATGACAATGGGGCGTGGTTCAGGATGACATCTCCGGTTCAGAATCAGGGAGGTTCTCAATCTAAAAGAATATTCCCCCTATTGCATTGTAAATCCACGAAACCGAAGGACCGAGTATCCTGCCCGTAACGTTAAAAAGAATCAGTACCATTAGGATCAAAAATCCTTTATCGTAGACACGGTAATAAAACTCCGTTTCCCGCAGGTTGAAAATCTGGGTGATCACGTTAAAACCGTCCAGGGGCGGAATGGGCAGCAGGTTGAAGACCATCAGCACGATGTTGATGCGGATGATCCAGAAGATGATAGCCTGTAGGATCATGCCCAGCTCCGTCAGCATAAAGCCCAGCGCAAATTGATAGAGCAGACGCATAACGCCCATAAACAAAAAGGCCAGTATTAAATTCAGTGTCACGCCGGCCAGAGCCACCAGCAGTTCATCCCTTCTCTGTTTTTTAAAGTTGCCGGGATTTATCATGACGGGCCTTCCCCAGCCAAAACCGATGAACAGCAGCGCAATAAAACCTATAGGATCAATATGGGCCGCGGGGTTTATGGTAACACGGTTCTGATACCTGGGCGTAGGGTCTCCGCAGCGGTCCGCAACCCAGGCATGAGCAAACTCATGGAAGGAAAGGCCGATGACAATGCCCGGCAATATCATTAGAGTGTCTATAAACCAGTCCATGGGACTGCTGTATCTTCCACCGCTGATTGCCTGGTAAGCCATAAAAAAAATAAGGATCAAGGCCATGGGATTCGAGAAAAAACGCTTCAATGAAAACTCCTCTCAAGAACAAATCTATTCCCATTCAAGGGATTTTGTCTAATAAGGGAATCCCGCCAAATTATCAGGGGATTCAGCCTCTATTATAGATATTATTTTATCACAAATTCTGACCAAATGAAATATATTGGTATAACGAGGCAATATAATATTTTCCGCCTCGCTGTAACGCACAGAGGCAAGAAAAATTTCCGAAGCCGAATTTTTCTGCGTATGCGTTATAATTATGATCCTGAGAGAAAACTCAGGTAAATGAGAGGTGATTAAACCGATATGATACAGAACCGCCAACAGGCTCCCTTTCCCTCCGCGCCTGCCACTCCCACTGAGTATGTATGCACAGAAATGTATACCATAAGGGCAGGCGATACTCTTTATTCCATATCCCAACGTTATGGTGTAAGCATATCCGCGTTAATGCAGGCCAACAACATCGCAAATCCCTATTCACTTGCTATCGGCACTGTCATTTGCATTCCTACAGCTACACCTGCTCCGGCCATTCCTTCCTGTACCGGAATCCTCCATACCATCGAACCAGGTGACACTCCTTACATGCTGGCAAACCATTACGGCGTTTCTCTCCAATCCGTTTTAGATGCAAACCCCGGTATAAACCCACATAATCTGGCCATCGGAGATCAGATCTGCATACCTGGAGTACGTCCGGCCCCTATTCCGGAGTTCCCAACAACACCTGAGCCCCCTCCGACACCGGCTCCAACCCCAACTCCGGCTCCAAGGCCACCGGAACCTGCTCCGACACCCGCGCCGATACCTTCGACGCCAACTCCTATGCCTGCGCCGACGCCGATGCCGACTCCAATACCCGCACCTACACCGGCTCCAATGCCTCCTGTGCCGACGCCGGTTCCACCGCCGCCCCCAATGCCGGCTCCTGCTCCAATGCCTACACCCCCGGCACCAAGACCGGCTCCCACGCCGACTCCTATGCCTGCGCCGACACCAACCCCAGCTCCCATGCCGATGCCTGCGCCTCCGGTACCGAGACCGGCTCCAATGCCTACTCCAATGCCCGCGCCGACACCCACTCCAGCCCCCGCACCGATGCCGATGCCGACACCCACTCCCCCGGCACCGACTCCGGCTCCCACGCCTACCCCTCCTGCCCCTGTGGTCCCTCCTACTCCTTCGAGACCACCTGTTGTAGAAGGAACGGCTTGCTCTGGAAGTCTTTATACGGTGGTAGCCGGCGATACCCTTTACATGATCGCGAAGAAACATGATATATCACTGGATGAACTGATGGAAGCCAACCCCATGGCAGATCTCTATAATCTCAGAATCGGCATGGTACTCTGCATTCCCCGGAAAGTTGAAGAACCCTGCCCCGCGAAACCCATGAGAGAGGACTGCTACCATGTGCGCACCGGCGACAACATGGATCGAATTTGCAACCATTTTCGAGTGCTTCCCCGTAATTTGATGAAGGCCAATCCTCACCTTACCGTCATCGATTACTCCGTTCCCGGTACAAGGGTCTGCATCCCCAGTAAATAAAATAAAGAAACCACCGGTGCAGTTCCGGCGGCTTCATTTCACCCCAAGCAGGGGAACAGGTATCGTGTTTGCGGCAGCATAACTCAAACACCGTCCCTTTCCCCTGTTTGCTGCTTATTCCCCGCAGTGGAAAAGCAAAAGCAGCTTCCCGGCTCGAACGTGGATCTGAAAAAGCTGCCCATTTTCAGCAAAAGCAACTTTCTCTCTGGAAGCGCCTGTCTCTGAAGTTGCTTTGAAGCGAAAAAGGGACCCGAACCGCCTCTAATTTTACAACAAATCCCAGATTCTCGAGTAAAAGCAGCTTTATCATAGACCCCGCACCCACTGAAAGTTGCCCCTATCAAAAAAAGGCAGCTTTC
>WPCH01049280.1_pt1 | contig 62368 bp, 58 predicted proteins | sample 5399881 | NCBI WGS metagenome assembly WPCH01 (sample SAMN12869468, study PRJNA574797) | sludge metagenome | isolation source: wastewater treatment of pH5 | place: China:Beijing | collected 2019-05-20 | reverse complement strand
TTTGTTTGCCCAGCAGTAAATCATATTTCCTGCTGGGCAAACAAAAAGCCTTCCAAAATGGAAGGCTTTAAACGAAAAATCTAAAAGATCCGAGCTTTCGATCCTGCTTATGAAATTGTATTTTTTTGATTAATCTCATTTCTGTCCATCCCTTAGATTCTATTTTCCAAGAAAGGACTTTATCACATTTAAAAACCCTTGTCAATAAATTTTTGAGTTGGTTTTTTTAATTGCTGGTTTTTTAATTAAGTCTTAATTTGTTACTATTCACGGTCTGCTTTTATTTGAATCAAAATCTCCTTGTCATCTTGAGCGCAGCGAAGGATTTTGTATAAAATTTAAGATTCTTCTCTAATTTAGCGGCAGGGCATAGAGAAGATTATGCGCCATAGCGCTATTCTTGTTTAGATCCGAGGTTGGAAATAAACAACTTTTCGCTTCGGCTGAGGATTCTTCTCGAATTAAGCAGCAGGATATCGAGAAGATTACGAGCCATTTTGAAATTCTTGTTTAATTTAAAACCCCGAGATAGAGGAGATCTCCCGCCATTTTAGAATTCTTGTTTAATTTAGAACTCGGGTATAGAGAAGATTATGCGCAATAGCGCTATTCTTGTTTAGATCCGAATAAAAGCAGGCCGTGAATAGTAACCTTAATTTAAATGTCATTCTGAGGAGCTTGCGACGAAGAATCTTTCCTTTTGTTTAAGATCCTTCGCTGCGCTCAGGATGACAAAAGGGGACGATGCGGTCGTCGTCCCCTACAGGTGACAATTGACACTCTGGCCGTTTCATTTATTGACTTTTAACGCACCTATTATTTCATTTATGTCCGAAATATTTTTCGATCTCATGTAGTCTTCTATCTCAGATACGATTTTTTCCATGACGCCGGGCCAAACGAAATTCGTGGTTCCCACCTGAACGGCGCTGGCTCCTGCCAGAATAAATTCGATAGCGTCGGCGCCGCAGGCGATTCCGCCTATTCCAATAATCGGAATCTTTACTTTCTGCGCCACCTGCCATACCATTCTTAACGCCAGGGGTTTTATAGCCGGCCCGGAAAGGCCTCCCGTTATGTTCCCAAGCTTAGGCCGCATAGTCTCGATATCTATGGCCATTCCCAGGAATGTATTTACCAGAGAAACAGCATCGGATCCGGCGCTTTCAGCGGCCAGGGCTATTTCCGTTATATCGGTGACGTTAGGGGACAGTTTTGTAATAAGAGGTATTTCCGTGACGCTCTTTGCGGATGTCACGATTTTGTATGTTTCCTCCGCGCTTATACCAAAGGCTTTACCGCCTTCTTTAAGGTTGGGGCAAGATATATTCAACTCAATCAGGGCAGTTGACGTCTTATTAAGCTCCCTTATGATCGTTTTGAAATCTTCTTCGGAGTAAGCGGATACACTGGCTACGACGGGAGTGCCATAGGGCTCAAAAAATGGAAGAGTGACTTTTATAAAATGCTCCAGCCCCTTGTTTTGTATGCCTACGGCATTGAGCATCCCGGAAGGAGTTTCCACCACCCTTGGAGGCGGGTTGCCCTGCTGTGGATTGAGGGTGAAGCTTTTGGGTACAATTGCCCCCAGTTTACCGCAATCCAAAAAATCAGCCGATTCCATTCCAAAGGTTCCCGAAGCGGGCATTATGGGGTTTTTTAATTCCACTCCGCCTATATTGACTTTTAAGTTTATTTTGTCCATCATCCATATACCTCCGCAAGTGGAAAGACAGGCCCGTCTTTGCACACTGTCTGATAGCCTTTTGTGGTCTTGCATACGCATACGTGACAGACTCCGATGCCGCATGCCATATGCTCCTCTAAGGATATGTAGCCTTCTATGTTATGCTCTTTGGAAAAATCATAGGCAAGCTGACCCAGGCGCTTGGAACCGCATACATAAAATTGGTCTATTTGCCCTTCTTCCTGCGTTCTTTTAAGTATTTCCAAAACATTTTCAACAGCGCTGGTACCGTCAGCGTCATAAAGCTCCTTTACGTTTGTGGCGGGGGCCTGCAAATCCTTTCCGCCAAAAACCTTTTCCGGGGATTTTCCGCTGAGAACTGCCTCTACCTGGACGCCTTTTTTCGCCGCGCTTACACCAAGGGATACAATAGACGCGATCCCTACCCCACGGCCCATAATGACAATTTTTTTTGCGCCTTCTTTTAGCGCGTAGGATTTTCCCGCGGGTCCTAAAAGGTCTATTTCATCTCCCGGCTTGCTGTTCTTCATTATTTCAGTGCCAGCACCTTTTATGGCGTAGACAAACTCGACAGTCCCTGCCTTTCTATCATATAAATAGACGCTGAAGGGCCTTCTTAAAAGAGGATCGAAACTATCTTCCACTCTAATATGAACGATCTGTCCGTCTTGAATTTCCGCTGCTATCTCAGGGCAGTTTACAGCCATGTGATAGTAACCGCCTCCTATGGATTTATTGGTAAGGATTACACCTGAACACGTTTTCACATCTTCCTCCTTAGAATTAAAAAATTAAATTTCATTATAGACAACCCTGCCGCCTACGATGGTTGCCACTGCCTTCCCCTTTAGCTCCATGCCTTCATAGGGCATATTCCTGCCTTTTGAGAAGAACTTATCTTTCTGAACAATCCATCTTTTATTTAAGTCGGTAATCGTCACATCGGCGGATTGTCCCGGGGTCAGGCTGCCCCCTTCGAGGTTCAGAATGGACGCCGGATTTACGCAAAGCATTTCAAATATCCTGGTCAATCCTATTCCATGCTTTCCATGGAGTTCTGTTAACGCCAACCCCAAGGCTGTTTCAAGCCCCACGACGCCATTGCCGCTTTCCACTAATCCCTTTGCTTTATCCTCCGGGGTATGGGGCGCGTGATCCGTCGCGATTGCGTCAATGGTTCCGTCTTTTATACCTTTAATGATTTCCTCCAAATCCTCTTTTGTTCTCAGGGGAGGACTCATTTTGGCATTGGCACCTTCCTTCAGCACCGCCTGTTCCGTTAAGGAAAAATGATGCGGAGCTACCTCGCAGGTCACTGTTACGCCTCTTTTCTTGGCCTCACGTATCAGCCTGACACTTTCTCTGGTGGAAAGATGCTGTATATGTATGTGGCCGCCGGTTCTTTCTGCCAGGTAGAGGTCTCTGAGAACGATTAAATCCTCCGCGATACCCGGCACTCCTATGCATCCCAGTTCTTTAGCAACCTCACCCTGGTTAATTGACCTGTCGTACATGAAATTCATGTCTTCGCAATGTTCAACTATGGGGACCCCCAGTTGCTTTGCCGCCAGAAGGCTTTCGTATATAAGCCGTCCGTTTTGCACGGTAAGTCCGTCATCGGTGAAGCCCAGCGCGCCGCCTTTGTGCAAGGCGGTAAAATCCGTCAGCTCGTTTCCTTCCATTCCCTTTGTTATGCTGGGGAGGGCATAAACCCGACAATCCGCTTCTTCCGCCAATTTATGGATTTCGCTTAAAACCTCCGGGGTATCTAAAACAGGCTTGGTATTAGGCATGCAGACTACCGCTGTAAATCCTCCTGCCACAGCTGCTTTCGCGCCTGTCTTTATCGTCTCTTTATGTTCGAAGCCCGGCTGCCGAAAATGTACGTGCATATCTATGAATCCCGGGGTGACCGCCAGACCTTTTGCGTCTATGACCGTGGCTTCCCGGCATTCCAGTTCTTCGCCTACGCTTTCAATAACCCCATGGGCAATGAGAACATCCCGTACCCCATCTATCCCGTTTAAAGGGTCAATGACTCTTCCGTTTTTTATTAAAATTTTATCCATTGTCCCTCCCTTTCCAAGTCCCGTTTCATGAAAGCCTTAAGCAGACAGAACTTTTATAGTTTCTGCCAGAACTTCTGCCCCTGCATAAATATCACGGAACTCTGTAAATTCATTTTTGTTGTGGCTGATACCGCCCTTACTGGGGACGAATATTAGTCCTGTGGGAATAAGAGGCGCCAGATTCATACAATCATGACCCGCCCCGCTGTTCATCCTTTTGTGGGGAATATTTTTTTCTTTGCAAATCCTTTCGATAATATTTAGAACTTCTAAATTCATCTCTATTGGATTTTCCTTTGATAACAGGTCAAAGGTCAACCGTATATCTCTTTTTTCGGCTATAGCTGAGGATGATTCTTTAACCTCCTCATATGCCCTTAAGACGCTCTCTTTTATGACTCCCCGAATGTCTATGAGCAGTTCTGTATAACCGGGCACTACATTCATGGCGCCCGGACGCACTATGCACTGGCCTGCGGTTGTAACGGTTTGATGGTCTTTTTCCCTGTTCCCCGCTTCCTCTACGGCCAAAATAATTTCTGCCGCCGCCGCCAGCGCGTCATGCCGCTCTCCCATGGGACATGCCCCCGAATGGGCCTCGACTCCGTGCAGCTCAAGCCGGGCCCTTATGGGAGCGGCAATCTTCTCGACGATTCCGATCTGGAGATTTTCTTTCTCCAACGTAACGTTCTGTTCAATATGTATTTCCAAAAATGCCTTGTAGTTACCGGCATCAATTCTTGGCAGCTCCTCAGGATTATAGCCTAATTCCTTTAATGCCTGATAGATTGAAATGCCCTGGTTGTCCTTCAAGGTCTTAAGAGCTCCCACGTCCAGCTTCCCCGTGAGAATCTTGCTCCCAATAGTTGCTATATTGAACCTGCTGGATTCCTCCCCCGAAAAAGCTACTACTTCTATCGGATGCCTGTGGGCGAAATCCTCTTTCTGTAATTGCCTGATGCATTCAAATCCAAGCAATACTCCTAAAGTACCATCGTATGCCCCTCCTTGAGGGACAGTATCTAAGTGAGAACCGATGAGCACCGCAGGCAGGCGGGGGTCTGAACCTTCTTTTCTAATCCAAAGGTTTCCCGCCTGATCCTGTCTGACTTTGAAGTCCAGCTCCTCCGACAGCTTTTTTAGAGCGAGCCTGGCTTCTTCTTCCTCTCTGGTATAGGCCAGCCTTGTGATGCCGCCGCCCTCCTGAAGGCCAATTTTATTAAAGTCCTCAAATAATTTTTCAAAACTATTCTCTGTGTTCCTGACCATCATATCTTGATCCTCTACCTAAAAGCTAACTTGGGAAGAAAAAGTGATACGTCTGGGACATAGGTGAGTAACAGCAAGGCAATAATGTTGACCAATACAAAGACCATCACAGGAGGTACCAGCTGCGATATCTTCACCCCTGTTATTCCCGTTGCAACAAATAAATTCAGTCCAAAGGGAGGCGTGAAATTACCGATTGCCAGGTTCGCTACCATGATGACTCCTAAGTGAATGGGATCTATGCCCAGATTTACAGCTATGGGGAAGAACAGTGGAGCCAGGATGATAATTGCCGCAATACCTTCCATGAACATTCCGACTATGATCAGAATTACGTTAATGAGTACCAGGAAAACCCAGGCAGACTCAATATTAGCCAAAAGGCCGGAGGACAAGGTCTGAGGCACTCTGGCCACGGTCAGAAACCAGCCGAAGGCCTGTGCCGCCGCTACCAGGACCAGAACCTGGGCGCAGGTGACCGCGGAGTCCTTTGAAACCTCAATTAACTTCTTAAGGTCCAATTCCTTGTACACGAACATGCCTACAAAGATGGCATAGACAGCAGAAACACCGGCTGCTTCCGTAGGAGTCATGATTCCAAGGTAAATTCCGCCTAAAATAATAACGGGGACCATTAACGACCATGCCGCGTCCTTCGTCGCCGTTAATATTTCTCTCATGGATGCTTTGCCATCCACCGGCAGTTTATGTCTCTTTGAATATATAAAGATGTATACAAGAGTCGCAAGCCCATAAACTAATCCCGCGCCTATTCCCGCCAGGAAAAGTTCCCCTACGGAAACGCCTGTAGCAGTGGCGTAAATGATCATCGTGATGCTGGGGGGAATGAGCAGGGCTATGGAACCTGAGCTGGTTATCAAACCAAGGGAGAATCCCTTAGGATAATTTTGACGAACCATTTCAGGGTAAAGAACCTTTCCCATGGCGATAACTGTAGCCGGACTGGATCCGGATAAAGCTCCAAATACCATACAGGACACTTCCGTTGTATAAGCCAGACCGCCGCTTACGCGGCCTACGATAGCTCTCGTAAACTTGAGAATCCGCTCAGAAAGCCCTCCTACAACCATAACATTGGCCGCGAATATGAAAAAGGGCATGGACATAAGCGCGAATTTATCTACACCGGCAAAGGCCTTTTGTACCATGATCATAGGGGAAACATCTGTAAAAATCGCCATAACCGCCAGAACCGCAAGGTTCAGGGCCACAAAAATCGGGACTCCTCCTAAAAGCAGCGCAACCAGCAGAATCATTATTGTCACTACCATATTACATCACCCCGCTTACATCTAAGTTTTTATCCAATGGATCCTGATCTATGTTATGCTTTCCCTGAAGCATCTGTATGAAAATGTGTATGTTTCGTATCGTCATTAATACAAATCCTATAGGCAGCGCCAGGTATGGTATCCACATGGGCATTGAAAGCGCGGGGGAGACCTGTCCGCTGTTCATAATAAACTCTACTACTTTTACGCCGTAATACGCCATGACAGCGGTAAAAACACTACAGATAATTGTAATTACCACTAACATAAAAAACCGCACTTTTCTGGGCACTATATCAAGGAAAAAGTCGATACTCACATGAACGCCCTTTCTAAAGCAGGTGCTTCCTCCTATAAACGCGATCCATATCATCAGGTATCTGACCGCTTCCTCGGCCCAGGTTATGCCTGCGTCAAAAAAATATCTCATAATTACATTTATAAAAATAATCATTGTCGTCGCAAACAGAGCCACGCCGATAAAGTTCTCTTCTATTTTGTTCAATAAATTCATAAAACCCACCTCCTCCTGGCGGTTTGAGCCTTAGCTATTCAGCTCGGGCAAAGCTTTAAAAACAAATGCCCGAGCCGATAGGTCGATCTTCTAAAGGAAACTTAAAAGAAAATTATTCGTATTTTTCGATTGCGTTCTTAATAGCGTCAAGAACTTCTTGTTTGCCGGGAGTGTTGGCAAAGGTTTCATGGATAGGTGCTGACGCCTCCACGAATGCCTCACGGTCAGAATCGCTGAATTCTACAATATTGATATTCGAAGCCCTGATTTCTTCCATGTAACCCGCTTCTTTATCTCTCAGGGACTGTCTTTGGGCGCCTGCCGCAACCACACTTGCCTCCTGAAGGATAGCCTGATATTCCGCCGGAAGGTTGTTGTACCAATCCAGGTTCGCAACCAGTACATACAAAAGGAAGCCATGGTTGCTGAGCATTAAATTGTTTTGAACCTCGTAATATTTTTGCAGCGCGATTGTTCCAATGGGATTTTCCTGTCCGTCTACTGTCTTCTGCTGCAATGCGTTGTAAAGCTCAGCGAACTCGATAGGAATGGGATTTGCTCCCCATGTTTCGTACTGTGCCAAAAGCAACGGAGAAGGCATAACTCTGATCTTCATGCCCGCCAAGTCTGCAGGAACGTGAATTTCCTTGTTGCTGGTTGTCATCTGTTTAAAGCCGGAAGCCCAGAATCCTAAGCCTTCAAAGCCCTTTTCTCTGGCATATTTATTCAGGGCATCTCCGCCTTCGTTGTCAAGTACCTGCCACATGGTATCTTCGTCAGGCCACAGGAAGGGGAAGTCCGCTACTTCGAACTCTTCAATAAAGGGTGTTAAAACGGATACGGGCTGCAATGTCATCTGGCTTGCGCCCATCTGTACTGCTTCAGCTTGCTCTCTCATTGCTCCAAGCTGCATGGCGGGATAGATATCAACTGTGATCTTGCCGTCGCTGAGCCTTTCCACTTCTTCCTTAAAAGCAACGGCTCCGTCATGCTCCGCGCTTGCTTCAGGCTGGTTGTGGCCAAATTCAATAAAGATTGTTGGCAGATCCGATGCATCGCCAAGGTCTCCGCCCTGATCATCCCCATTCGTCCCGCCGCCGCAGCCAGCTAAAGAAAACAACGCCATTGATAATACCAGTAATAAAGCTAATTTCCTCTTCAATTTCAGTCCCTCCTTAGTTATTATTACCTATGTAAATATCTTTGTGATATTTATCATTCCTGCAGCCGTTCAGCTTTGAAATGGCTTTCGCCGTTTTTTTCAGCAGGCTGATCTTTTCATCCATGCTGTTATCGGTTTTACCTTCCAATATGGTGATACTGGCAATGCACTTCCCCTCCCTGTCGAAAACAGGGGCTGAATATCCGTCGACGCCATCCTGGAATTCTTCTAAACACGTACCATAGCCATTTTCTTTTATGGTTTGTAACTTAGATAAAAAATCTTCCTTTGTCATAATAGAATTCTTTGTATATTGAGCAAACTCAATACTGTTTGTAATTCTGTCAATTACATGCTTCTCCTGATAAGCCAGAATCGTCTGGGCCGATACGGCAACGGAGAAAGGCATCAAGGCTCCTATTTTTACATAGAAGTTTGAGTTCAGCCCTTCTGAAACCGTTTCAATACAAACCACACTATCCTGCTCCATAACGGATAAAAAAACCATCCTGTCCAGCTCATTGGACATTTCAATCAAAAGGTCCTTGGACCTTTCCCTTATATCGAGTTGATTCAATAACCCGCTGGCGATGGTAAGCAGCTTCACTCCAAGCTTATATCTTTTTGTGTCTTCGTCCTGCATTATCATGCCGTGTTCTTTTAAGGAGGATAACATCCGATGAATAGAGCTTATGGGCAATTGTAATTCATCCCTGATTTCCGTAATCATCAGGCCGTTCCTGCTGTTGCCCAGCAATTCAAGAGTCCAAATAAAACGATCTATCGATTGCATAGTTTATCTCCCTATGTAAACAGGTAATTTCCGCTGATCGGAAACGGTTTCCGATTTTGGTCCCCAAAACTAAAAGAGTTTAATTTCATAGTCATTGTACATGGTATTGATCCATTTGTCTATTACTTTCTTTTGTTTCTGCTCTTCTTTTCTTCGTACCTCTTTTAACATTGGCCTCGGATTCCTTACAAACAAAAAGCCTTCCGATTTGGAAGGCTTTAATAAATGTAATGTGAGAATAAAGCAAGGGAAGGGGAATTGGTGACAGGGGTCTTGCTTTTCGTACCCCTTTTTTACTTTTTCCAATTGTGGTTCAAAGAAAATCACTTGTCGTCCTCATCCTTCTGTTTTTTCACTCTTTAGTTCGAGATATTACCACGTCCTCTTTTCGTTGTCAAATGTTTTTTTATTCTGATTTTTCTTGCCTGTAATTGACATGATATATTGGCGGTGTTAATATACAATTAAGAAGGGATTACCGCTTATGCAGGGCGGTCAGTCCTAATTGGTTGAACTGAAGCCGTCTAAACTGCTAAATTTAGGCGGTTTCATTACTTCTTAAACATATAGCTTAAGGTAACAACTCCTATAATTACCAAGCAGAACTGAAACAGCTCCGAATATGTAATCATAGGGCATCACCCCCTTTACAGAGAGTAACCAACCGCCGAACGGTAATCCCTGGTTTATTTTACCATATACTTTTTCAATATTCAAACTCATTATACAAATTATAGGAATAATTTACATCATTAATATACCAGAGGATATTTTAATAAGATTCTTCGCTGGCGCTCAGAATGACAACAAAAATACAGACAAAGGAACCGCCCCCGTACCTGGTTTGCCGGGCGGGGGACAGATCTTAACCTTATTTAGTTGGAATTCAAATTGACTTGACTATATATACTTCCTCGCTCCAAGTATGTGAAGATACCTGGCGGTATGGAATTCATAGGAATCCAGAGGACGCATCCAGGCATCGTCGCTGTGAGCCGCGACAAAAATCCGGCCATCGATGATACCGCATACAATAGGCGAATGATAAAAGTGCCCGTTGGCATGACCCAGTTGCACGATATCGCCGATGGCCATCTCAGAGGAGGAGGTTGTAATGGCGTAGGGGCCTTCTTCTTTATTGTTGACGAGGAAGTTGTACAGGTACTGTACCCCGGTCCAGGCCGGAGCCCTGTTATTTATGGAGATGTAATACCATCCGAAGGTGGGCCTGTAATTCATAACGCCGCAGCCCGCATAGATGCACTGGGAAACGTAATTGGTGCAGTCCCCTCCCATCTTTTCAAAATCCGTATACCGGGGATTGCGCCCAAAAGCCCATCTTTCTGCATATTCAACGGCTTTATATCTGTCGTACTCCATGTTAATAAGCATAGCACCCACTACCTTGAACAATAATTAAGAAGTCCCGAACACGAAGCAAATCCCGCCAGCCTTACAGCCGCCGGAATATTTCATTAAGTAACAGAATCTCTACGAAATCCCGGAATACCCCGCGACGTCGAAATCTTCTTCGGTAATAGGGGGAAATTACAGGCTGTGCGTACCCTGAAGAATCATTCCTGAACCGGGCATCACTTCCGACAGCACCGCCAATGTATTCCGACATGTCGGGATACATTGTTATTACGTCGGCGTAGATGTTGTCCGCGATCCGTTCGATCACTTCCGCAGAAGGCATAACTCCTCCATAAGCCTCCATCTGATCGCAGACGCTCATGATAAAAGGCTGCACCCTGTAATATATCTCCGGATATACCGCCTCATATGCCATAGTTTCGTCCATAGCAGCGTTTATGTTAGAATCCTTCATACTGCCGATATCTCCTTTCAGGTCTCAGTGACCCATAATTTTCAGTATATGACAAGACGCTGAAAAGGTGATGTGTACGATGCAAAAGAGATGCGCCCCGGCTGGCGGGGCGCGGTATTGCCTGATGCAAAGGCATATGCCTGATTTCTTCCAGCATTATAATTTTCTATTGCATTTGCACATTTTAACGGTTTCCCCATTGGGGCCCAGAGCGGTACAGGCGCCGCAGATGCCTTCGCCACAGCATATGTGAAAATTATTGCTCACCGCCAGTTCCGCCTGAGGCAGCTTTTCCTTCACCATTTTTCCGATCTGATCAAGAAAGTAGTCCGAGGTCAGCAACACAACCAGGCCATATTGCTCTTTGTGCAGAATACCACCCAGATCCTGGCGATGAATCTCCTCATTGAGGCTCATAAACCGGATTGTGCCCTCGCCTTCTCCCAGATAGTCTCCTATCAGATCTTCACTGATTTTTTCCCTGTCGATGATCAGATCTACACGATTTTTTCGCCAAAGGTAGTTGGCAGCCAATATAGCGGGGGCCAGGCCGATGCCCTTTGCCACCACCAGAATTTTCTTATCTCTTACGGATTTCGATGTAATAGAGCCGATTCCCAATATTCCGTTCCGGTAGATTCCTCTCACCATCAAATGTCCTTCCGCCTCGGCGAGGGTTTTGGTCTTGACAGAGATGATTTTTACCGCAACGGCGATAATGCCGGCTTCTATATCCGCATCCGCCACACAGAGCGGGGTGGAATAATAGGACTCACTGTTTTCCTCGCGCAAAAAAATATAGGATCCGGGGCGGCTGGCCTTTATGGCAAAGCCTTTTCCCACTTTCAGCCCCAGAACCATTAAGTCGTCCAAATAGTATTTTTTATACGCGATTTCCACAGGAAAATCCACTCTGGGATTATTGACTTTTTTGTTTCCCTGAATAAATTCGTTGTAGACGCATACGCCCTTCCATTCGCAATCGCAGTCTTCTTTTCCCTGAAGCCTGCTGCAAACGAGGCAATCTCCCGTCAAGGCTAAATAACAGGGGCAGTTTTCACTCCCCACATCTATACAATCAAAGCCGTGATCTCTCACCACTTGCACCTTCCTTCAAAACGTGTCCTTCGATATGCCTTTTACCCGTCAGGAAAGCTCAGGCAAAAGGGCCAGAAATACAGCAGGAACGGATATTTCCTACTGTATAGAAATATGCATGGAAAGCGCAATGAGTGACGACCTCAAGGCTGAGGCTCTGCATTAATGTTTAACGACGGCGGGCCCGCGGTATGCCGATATCCTCAAAATAATAGAGAGGATAAGAGTACAGGTATTCCCCGTCCACATAAAGCTCCAGAGTTCCCGCCTCCTGCCAGCGGCGAATGGGCGCCCGCACATTTGCCGGCAGACGGTACACAACCTCCAGATTCGTATTTCCTCCTTTGGTTACCGGCAACAGAACCGGACTTCTCGGTCCTATAAAGACATGGTTTTTATCTCCGCCCCTGACGGGAACCGATTTTAATATCCGTTGACCGTCCGCGAATTTGTTCATTTCAAAACCCTCAAACACGTAGTCCATCAGCTTGTAACTGTCGTTAAACCAGTCCGGGGCGTTCATAACGACGCAAATTAACTCCATGCCATCCCGCTCCGCCGAAGCTACCAGCGTCCGCCCCGACCTCTGGGTATAGCCGATTTTGATTCCCGTTCCTCCGGAATACTCAAAAACTACTTTATTTTTGTTATAAAAGTGAATGTATTTGCCCTCGTCTCTGTCGGCCACCCAGGATTTGGCTCCAACTATAGTTTTGAATTCCTGGCTCTTCATTGCCTCCCTGGCAATGATAGCCATGTCGTAAGCCGTGGTATAATGGTCGTCATGAAAAAGCCCGTTAGGGTTCACATAATGGGTGTCCATGGCGCCGATTTCCTGAATCCGTTCGTTCATTTTCCGAACAAATTCTTCCGTGGATCCCTCTATGGAACAGGCGATAGCCACTGCCGCGTCATTACCTGACCGAAGCATCAAACCGTATAGAAGGTCCCACAGGGAGATATCTTCTCCCGCCGCAAGATAGATAGAAGACCCCTCAATCCCTGCCGCGGTCTCCGGAACCTGGACAACCTGATCCAGCGTACCGCTCTCAATGGCCAAAAGGGCCGTGGCGATCTTCGTGGTGCTGGCGGGGTAAGCCAATTCCCTGCTGTTTTTCTCATAGAGTACCTTTCCCGTGCTCTGTTCAATGACAATGGCGCTTTGGGCGGAGATGCCCGGCGGCTGAGTCACCACGGAATTGGAGGACTCCGGTTCGGCGAAACTAATTACAGGCGTCGTGCTGCCTAACGCTATCATAAACGCCATTAAAATGCTAATGACAGATTTTCGATATTCTTTTCGCATGTGATCTCCTTTCAACGGAAGAATTCCATCCGGCTAAAGCCGGGGAATTCCCGTATTGCACCTACCAGACATTTGCTGTGCAAATGAGGTTAGGTGCGTAAACAAAAAAACTCCTCCTTGCTATGATTTACAGCAAGGCCGGAGTTATTCGGAAATGCAATTTTTTTATTTTTCCAATTATCCTCTGTTGACGATGACAATATAAAAAATGACGGATCGGTTATCTTTTTTGCAGGTCAAGGGCGATCTGCAGCGGATCGTTCTCCGTTTCTTCATCGGGATCCCGAATTACATCGCTGATGTCTTCCAGCTGCGGCAGATCCGTGAGATTTGTAAAACCAAAATTTTTCAAAAAGACTTTGGTCGTTCCATAGAGTATGGGTCTGCCGATTCCCGTACTGCGTCCCACTTCCTCGATAAGCTCCTTTTTCATCAGGCCTTCGATGACCCTGTCGCATTTAATGCCGCGAATGGACTCTATTTCCCCTTTTGTCACAGGCTGTTTGTAGGCGATAATAGCCAGCACCTCCATAGCTGACTGTGTCAGGCGTTTCTCCTTTACCGGCGTACACAGCCGCTGTATGTATTCATCGTTTTCCTCCCAGGTGCAGAACTGAAAGGACTTTTCGATCTCGCGAATGCGAATACCCCTTCCCTGACTCTCGTATTCCGTTTGGAGCTCCTTGAAAAAGTCGTAGGCTTCTTTCCGGTCGATGTTGAAAATATCCGCGGCAACCTTCGAGTCCAGAGGCTCTCCCCATACGAACATCATGGATTCAAAAGCTGACTTTATCGTTTCCTTCCTACTCACCGGCTATCGCCTCCTTTTCCGCGGCTATCTCTTTTTCATTAATGGTGAAGGTCATTTCTCCATAGTTGACATTTTGGCTGACTTTCACCGTCTTCTGCCGGATCAGCTCCAGCATGGAAAGAAAGGTCAGCACAACGTTTTGCCTGGTTCGCTCCTGGCCTAAAAGCTCGCGGAACTTCAACCGTTTTTTCCCGTCAAACAAGCGTCTGATCTGTTCGATACGGCTTTCAACCGTCATCTGCTGCTGCCGGATGATATTATAGCGGGCCCGAACCTCTCCCAACCGTTTCTTTTTCTGAAGAAATAACCCAAAAACTTTCACAAAGGCTGCCAGATCCAGAGAAAGGTAAACATCCGGCTCCTTCGTGTAAACGGTCAAATCCTCCCGGGGCTTCGTATGGACGCGCTGCATGCGCTCCTCCTGCTCTTCCAGATAGGCTGCCGCCTGCTTATACCTTTTGTATTCCAGCAGTTTCTGCACCAGCTCGCTTCTGGGATCCTCCATCAGATCCGGTTCGCCTTCGATGTTCTGTCTGGGCAGCAGCATCTTAGACTTGATCTCGATGAGGGAAGCGGCGAGAACCATAAATTCCCCCGCAAGAACAGCGTCTATCTTTTGAATCCGCTCTACGTATTCTATGTATTGCTTTGTGATTTCCGCAACCTGAATGTCATAGATGCTCATCTCCGCATTTTCAATGAGGTAGACAAGCAAGTCGAAGGGGCCTTCGAAAACATCCAGCTTTACTTTGTAACGCATCACACACTCCGTCGGGGAGCAGGATCTTTCCCCTTGTCTGGTTGTATTGTTGTTAACATGGCGACACGGTCGTTTCCGGCAGCATCCTTTATAATTTCCGCAGGGTTGTATGCCCCCGCCGCCTGGGCCAGCACTGGCAGCACCTGCCCCTGGTCGTGGCCGATTTCCAGCAAAAGTATCCCCTCTTTGGCAAGGTGAAGATACGCTTCTGTCAAAATTCGTATAATAAAATCCAATCCGTCTCTGCCGCCGTCCAGAGCCAGCAACGGCTCATGATCTCTTACCTCGCGCATAAGGGTGGGCAGCACTCCCGTAGGAATGTAAGGCGGATTGCTGACGATGAAATCAAACTGCTGTTTTCCTCTGCCCTTCCTCCCTTTTGGGAAAGACGCAAATAAGTCCCCTTCCACAAAACGAATTTGCTTTTCAACTCCGTTGGCACGGGCATTTTTCCTGGCTACCTCGATGGCCTCCCCGCTGATATCCGACGCCGTAATCACCGCCTTCTTTCCGGCAGTTTTCAAATGATAGGCCAGGCTGACGGCGACGGCTCCGCTTCCGCAGCAAAGGTCGAGAATCCGGAAACCGCCCATAGGCGCCTTACTCTCCTTCATAAGATCCAGAGCCTTTTCTACCAGCGTCTCCGTGTCCTGTCTGGGAATCAGCACCTTTTCATTTACATGAAAAGGGAGACCCATAAACTCCTGGCTGCCCGTTATATATTGCAGCGGCACACCATCGGCCCGGGTATCCACCAGCCGAAAGTATTCCTCACAAATATCATCATCCAATTCGTCTCCGTAATGAAGAAAAATCCAGGTCTTATCTCTTCTCAGCAAATGACAGAAAAGAAGCTCCGCATCCAACCGGGGCGTCAGACACCCTTCCCGGGTAAAACGGTTCTCCGCCATATTCAAGATATCCTTCAGCAACAGGTTCATGCTTCCTGCGCCTCATTTGGAGTCCCCTCTTCAACTGGCTCCTCTTTCGTCTCTATCTCTATAGTGCCTTTCAACGCTTCCTCCGTCTCAGGATACAGATTTCCATCTATATCCGTAATCCCGATAAATTCTTTTGGTCCCTCCGTATTGAGCACCGCCTTCATGGCAGCAATGGCCACTTCCAACTGTTTCTCCCCGGGACGTAAAGTGGTCAATTTCTGAAGAGCCAGTCCCGGAATGCTTAAAAACTTCACCAGCGCGGAGTTACCGTTACCCGCTAAACGCAGAAGCTCATAGGACAGCCCCGCGATAAAGGGAATCAGCAGCAGCCTTGAGGTGATTCTCACAAGCAGATTTGGCCAGCCCAAAAGGGAAAAGAGAAGCAGGCTGATAACCATGACGAACATTAAAAAGCTGGTTCCGCAACGGGGATGCAGGGTCTCAAACCGACTGCAGTTTTCCGTGGTAAGCTCCAGGCCGTTTTCGTAGCAATGGATGCAGTTGTGCTCCGCTCCGTGGAATTGAAACACGGTGCGAATATCCTTCATCCGGGAAATCAGCAGCACATAGCCTACAAACATGAGGATACGAAGAAGACCTTCTAAAAGGTTCAATACAATCTCGTTAGAGGTGAGCATGCCGAAGAGATTCACCACCCAGGTGGGCAGGATTATGAAAATACCTACGGTGAACAGAATGGCCAACGCCACGGAAAAATAGAGCATCGCGTTCAGCGCGCCCTTTTTTCCGAATTTCTTCTCCAGCCATATGGTCAGCTTGTCCGGTTCAAATTCCTCGCCGCCTTCGGCGTTTTCCAGAACCTCCGCCGAATACAGCAGGGTTTTGGTTCCTGTCACCAGGGCGTCCACAAAAATCAGCACGCCTCTGATGATGGGTATCTTCTTCCATTTGGAAGCCTCCGGCAGGGGAGCTATTTTAATATGCATGTCGCCTTTGGGCTTCCGGACCACCACCGCTGTCCGGTCCGGGCCCTTCATCATAATACCTTCCATTACCGCTTGCCCTCCGATTTTCGTCGGACAGGCGTTTTTTATAAAAATCTTGCTTAAATCCATGTCTATTCCAGCCTTGTTTTCTTAATGATCTGAATAAAGTCGGCATTTTTCCTGGTGTGCGCCAGATAGTCGATAATAGTCTCCGTGACCTCCTGGGTTCCCGCGTTACCCAGAGCACGGCGCATATACCATATGGCCTCCATCTCATCCTGGCTCATCAGAAGATCTTCTCTCCTGGTTCCGGACTTGTTCAGATTGATAGCCGGGAAAATGCGCTTTTCAGAGAGCTTCCGATCCAAATGAAGCTCCATATTTCCTGTACCCTTAAATTCCTCGAAAATAACATCATCCATGCGACTTCCTGTTTCTACCAGGGCCGTCGCCAGTATGGTGATGCTTCCGCCCTCTTCCATTTTACGGGCGGCGCCGAAAAATTTCTTCGGCTTATGAAGGGCTCCGGGGTCCAATCCGCCGGACAGGGTTCGTCCCGTGGGAGGTATGACCAGATTGTAGGCCCTTGCCAGCCGGGTAATGCTGTCCAATAATATTACCACATCTTTTCCGTGCTCCACAAGACGCTGTGCCCTTGCCAGCACCATTTCCGCCACCTTCACGTGGTTTGAGGGCATTTCATCAAAGGTGGAATAAATGACTTCTCCGTTAATGGACCGCTGCATGTCCGTAACCTCTTCCGGCCGCTCATCCACCAACAATACGATGAGTTCTATTTCCGGATACATTTTTTCAATGCTGGAGGCTACTTTTTTCAGAAGCACCGTTTTTCCCGCTTTCGGCGGGGCCACGATAAGTCCCCTCTGTCCTTTTCCAATAGGGGCTACAAGATCGATGAGCCGCATGGAAAGCTCTGTAGATCCATTTTCCAGGGAGATTCTCTCATTGGGGAAAATGGGCGTAAGGTCGTCAAAATCGGGCCTCCGCATTGCAACGCCGGGCTCGTCACCGTTAACCTCTTTTACATAGAGAATGGCTCCGAATTTCTCCCCTTCGTTGGGCCTTCTTGAAATACCTTTTATTTTATCTCCGGTTTTTAAGTTAAATCTTCTGATCTGAGAGGGCGAAACATAAACATCCTGATCGCTGGTAAGAAAATTATGAAATCTGAGAAAGCCGAAGCCGCCTTCGGCAATATCTAAAATCCCTTCCACTTCGGGCCGGTCCTCGCTGGGTTGGTAAGGCCTTTTGACATGCCTCCCCTCATAACCATTTCGAGTGAAGGATGCCGACTCCTCCCCAACTGCCTCCGACGCCTTTTCCCCGGTTTCTTCCGGAGTTTGAACTGCCTCAGGAGTCGCCGTTTGAATTGGCGCAGTAACGACGGTCTGATCCACAGGAGTTACAGGGGGTTTTTCTATGGTCTCTTCCCTGGTTTCCCGCTGCGCTTCCGCAATTGGGGTTGCTTTACGTCTGCCCCTGGTTTTGGGCCTTTCCTCTTCGGAGGCCTCCGTTTCGGGTTTGCTTTGCTCGGGCACAATGGGATTTTTTCTGGGTCTGCCTCTTTTTCTCGGAGCTTGTGCCTGCGTCTCCTCTTTTACGGGCTCCGCCTGTTTTGGAGCTGCTTTCGCTTCTTCACGAGCCACGGGAGCCTCTGAGTTTCCAACCAGCGCCTCCAACAACTCTGCTTTCTTAAGGCTCTGGTAGCCGCCAATGCCAAAGGCCCTGGCGATTTCACGCAGTTCGGCAACCTTTTTTGTTTTAAGGATGGCTGCATCCATCTGATTCGTACCTGACATTGTACTTTTTCTCCTCTTTAAATGAGTTTAAAATGGGCAAAGCATGATGAGAATCATCGATGCGTAAACGCCGGCTGATTCCTGCGGTTCCCGCAAGCCGGTTTAAATGATGACGGTTAATTGTATTTCCAGGTTTTGTTTTTACAAGCGCGCCGAAGGCAAACTGTACGAGGCAGTTCAAATTGAACAAACCAATCGAAATGTAACGATGCTGTCCGCGGCATTTGTAATGTAGGTCTCTGTAAATCCATAGGTCTCTGTAGGTCTAATTGTTTTCTGCGATTTCTATGATTTTAACGCCATCAGCGATGAAAATAACGTTCTGCCCCTCCATAGGTTTGTCTATAACTGAGGTTTCCCCGTCAATAAAATAATATACAAGCTCTCCATTGTTAAGCCGTAACTCCATTTCCATACAATCACGGCTCACAGAGGTAAGACGGTTGATAACAGCTTCGCCGACAACTACCTCCGAAGCAATGTGGATTTGACCGAAGGGTCCCCAGGCAAGAACGACTTTCCTTCCTGTAGGAATGCTGCTAAAGCCATTATATGCTAATTTCCCATTAATTACAATCTCAATCTTGTCCTTTAGGTGAATAACTTTTGAAGCGCCCTCATCTGTGGTTACATAGATCCGGCCCGCAACACCGTTAACGCTGGTAATGGTTCCCCGAAGGGACCGATTTTCGGCAGCGATATCAAAACCCGCTTCGGCAAGGGCGTACACTTTGTTGCAGATCACGGCGAACTCCACCCGACGGATAGAGGCTTTGGGATTAAATTTTCCCGTGCTGTCACCGATCATAATGGACGTGCGGTTGAGCAGATCTACATAGGGCAGATTTTCTTCAGCGATCTGATCTGCATCCGTATAATCCAGGGCTATAGCCGGCATCAATTCCCGGTCAACGGCTTTTGCCGTCCATCGGGCTACTTCTTCTCTGGCCGCGGGCGCCGGGTCTCTGCTGCCGGTACGGAAGCCAGCCAGCTCTCCGACTTCTAAAATATCGTTTTCAAGGCCGTAGGAAACACATTCCCAGGCCCATGCGGCAATCCCTGCTTCCGTAAGAAGGTTCTCATATTTCGCGGGGAGTTCCTCAGAAAAGGCCGGGCCGATTCCCGAGTTTACCACCGCTTTGTAAATCATCTGCATGGACTCCTCTTTTGAAACGGGATTGTCGGGGCGGAACAGATAACTTCCGTTTTCCTGAAGGTATCCGTTTACAATACCCACTTCCGCGGAGAAGGAGATATAGGAGCGGCCCCAATAATCCTGAGGCACATCGGTAAAGACCGGCGGTGAAGCCCCGTAAGCAGTCTCCTCCGCAGAGGGAAACCATAAGGCTGTCACAAGAAAGAGAACGGAAAAAGCGATTATCAGATTTCTTTTAATCATCGGAATCCTCACCTTGCGTATCGGTACCGGTTTCCTCTTCGGGTTCCGGTTCCGGCTCTATTGAATAAATAGCGGAAATCACTTCCGAAATACCTTCACTGTTGGGATAAACATAATAGGGAGCTCCGTTTTGGAGGGTATGAGGCATTACATAGGTCTCGATAGCGTCACCTTTTACTCCCAGGCCTTTGGTAACGACCTTTATAGCTGTGTTCACGTCTACGTCAGATTCTACATTTTCCAGGATTACTTTGGTAATCTTCAGCAGATCAAATCCCAGCATCTGCCTGAAAGCGGATTTCATAAATTCCTGCTGGGCCTTTACCCGGCCGATATCACCTTCCGTATAGCCGCTTCGGTAGCGCAGAAACTGGACCGCAAGATCCCCGTCCAATATCACCGGATTTCCGGCGGGAATGTTGATGTAAAGAGGAGGCTTGTCCGACGGATCTGAATATCTCATAGGCTTGGGTATATTCATGGGTACGCCTCCCATGGTATTTACGATCTCTTTGATGCCATCGTAATCCACAATGGCATAGAAGTGAAGAGGCATGCCCAAGAGGATTTCACTGACCACCATAGCCGTTTCCAAAGGTTCCTTTGTGTTTTGGTAGATGGCGTTGATTTTGAGGAAGCTTGGGCTGTTTCTATACTGTTCACGATAATAATAAGTGTCTCTGGGGATAGATATAAGGTCTACGTGCTTTGCCTCGTAGTCGAAACTGACCACCATTATCGTATCGGCAAGTCCATCGTTTAAACCCATCATGAGGACATTGACTCTGCTCTTGTCCTGAAATGCCTCAAAAAAGATACTGTCCTCGCTGACGAGCACAGGCATGTCGTCCATGAGATTGGTCTCCGTCTCTCCAAAAAATTGAGTTTCCCCAACCTCTACAAGGGCCGTACTGATAATCGTCATGCCGGCCGTTCCCATCACAAATGCAAGCAAAAAATAAATAGCAAAGGTAATGACGCCTTTTTTATACGCCGGTTTTTTTTGCGCGGAGTCTGTATCGTTCTTACGTACTTTCTTCATCAGAAAACAACCGTTCCTTCATTTTCATTAAATTTCCTCTGCAAACCGTTTATTATATTATCACACAGAGGGTAAGCTTCACGTTGACTGACAAAATGTAATTTGCCCTAACTTCTTAAATCGATGCAAAATAGACTTCATAGTATTGTAATATTTTATACCACTTCCGCCGAAAAGAAAAGTACTATATATGTTTCATATTTATTACGTCCATATTACTCTGCGGCTTCTTCCTCAGATTCCTGCCCTTCCTCTTCTACAGAATATATTTCCATCAACATTTCTTTGATTCCATCCTCGTCCACCCACCAGTAGGAGGCGCCGTTCCTTGTGCCCGGTTCTCCCGGAGTCAGCCAGGTTTGTATATCCTCTCTGGAAAGACCCACCGCTTTTCCCGCGATCTTTACAGCCATGCCCAGAGTGAGATCCGAGTCCACGTTTCTCATCACCGTCCTGGCTACATTGGGAAAGCCAAAACCCAGGGATTCCCTGAACGCGGATTTCATGAATTCCTGCTGCGCCTTCACCCGGCCGATGTCTCCGTCCGGATAGCTGGGATATCCCGGGCTTCCTTTTCTGAAGCGGAGAAACTGCTGCACATTGCTGCTGTCGATTACCGTCGGTCCCTTCGGTATATCGATATACAAAGGCGGCTTGTCGGTAGGATCCCTGTAGTACATGTGGAATGGAATATCCATGGGCACGCCTCCTATGGAGTCCACAATTCTGCCGATGCCTTCATAGGTGACCACGGCATAATAGTGAATGGGGATCCCCATAAGAATGTCGCTGACTGCCCTGGCCGTCCCTACGGCAGTTCCATTTCGATAGATGGCATTGATCTTATAGGTAGCCGCGGAGGTGGCCTCCTCACGGTCATAATAGGTATCCCGAGGCATGGAAATCACGTCCACGTGCTGGTTTTTCATATCGTAGCTTCCCAGCATAATGGTATCGGAAAGCCCGTCGTTTACACCAAGCAATAGAATATTAACCCGTTCCGAATCCCGGAAAGCTTCAAAGAACGGGCTCTTGGGGTCTACGATTACGTCCAGTTCATCCATCAGGTTCTCGGTTCCCTGCAGTATGCGAACACCCCCCAGCTTATCCAGAGCATAGGCGGCAGGCGTGAGGATGACGACGAAGATGACCAGCCATATTAAAAATTGTTTCAAAAATACTTTCATAGTTATTTGCATCTCTTTATTTTTGACGATGGTTTTTTTAAATTGTTCCCTTCGGATCCTTTCAGAAAATTTTACAAAAGGGGGACAAGGTGAAGCACCTTGTCCCACAATGTAATAGTTTAATTTATTTTGATCGTTTGCGCAAGTTCTTTAGCGCCTAAGTGGAAAAATTGTTGTCTCGTTATTTTCTGTAATCGAAGAAGCCAACGCCGCTCTTCCGGCCCAGTTTGCCTCCGCGAACCATCTTTTTCAGCAGGGGATGAGGTCTGTATTTGGGATCTCCGAATTCCGCATACAGCACTTCCATGATGGCAAGACATACGTCCAGCCCTATCAAATCGCCTAATGCCAATGGACCCATCGGGTGATTTGCGCCCAGCTTCATGGCTTCGTCGATATCCTCGGCCCTGGCAACGCCATCCGCCAGAATACCGATGGCTTCGTTCACCATGGGAACCAAAATCCGATTCACTACGAATCCGGGAGCTTCTTCCACCTCAACCGCCGTCTTGCCCAAGGCTTCCGTCAGCTTGAGAATGGTTTCCTTCGTCTCCTCGGAGGTTGCCAGTCCTTTGATGATCTCTACCAGTTTCATCAGGGGAACCGGGTTGAAGAAATGCATGCCGATGATTTTGTCCGGCCGGTTGGTGGCCTCCGCGATTTCCGTAATGGAAAGGGACGAGGTGTTGGTCGCTATAATGGTCTCCGGTTTGCAAAGAGCGTCCAGCTCGGCAAAAAGGGCTTTCTTGGCCTCCATGTCCTCGGTGGCTGCTTCGATGACCAGATCCGCATCCTTTATGATGTCGATATCCGTTGAACCCTGGATCCGGCCCATGATATCCGCTTTTTGATCCGCAGTAAGTTTTTCTTTCGCGATCAATCTATCCAGATTTTTTTCAACAGTGGCAATACCTTTATCCACAGAGGTCTGCCTTCTGGCTCTCAGAACTACTTCATACCCGTTCTGCGCCAACACCTGGATAATGCCGGCTCCCATTGTACCTGTACCTAATACACCTATCTTTTTCATAAATAACCCTCCTCTGATTATTGAATTCGGAGATATTATACATTATTTCTGAATTTTTTTCTATGAATTATTCTGTATATTCTCTATTTTCCTCTGAACTGCGGTTTTTTCTTTTCCAGGAAAGCGCCCATACCTTCCTTCTGGTCCGCGGTTCCAAAGCATTTTCCGAAAAGCTTTGCCTCTATTTCAATGGCTTCATCCATGTCGGCGGACTCCATGCCTTTCACGATAGCTTCTTTCGAGTAGCTCACTGCCAGAGGCGCGTTCTTTGCGATTTTCCCTGCCATGGACAGGGCTTCCTCCATAAGGGTTTCCTGGGGAACCACCTTGTTTACAAGGCCGATAGCGGCAGCCTCGGCGGCGACAATAATATCACCGGTCAGGATCAATTCCATGGCTTTCGCTTTGCCCACGAGCCGCGGCAGTCTCTGGGTTCCCGAATAACCCGGCGTAATTCCCAGACCCACCTCAGGCTGGCCGAATTTTGCCTTTTCTCCGGCGATGCGAATGTCACAGGCCATAGCCAGCTCACAGCCGCCGCCTAAGGCAAATCCGTTCACAGCGGCGATCACCGGCTTTTTCAGCGTTTCAATTTTACGGAACACCTTCTGGCCCAAACGTCCCCACTCATAACCGGCTTTCTCATCCAAAGGGTGCATCCCCGCGATATCGGCTCCCGCAACAAAGGCTCTTCCTTCTCCAGTAATAATGATGGCCCGGATATCAGAATCCGCGTCCGCTTCATCCACCGCCGCGCCCAACTCTGTCAGCACCTGTTCATTCAAGGAGTTCATCGCCTCCGGGCGATCAATTCGGATCACCGCTACCGATTCCTGCTTTTCCAACCGTACCATAGCCATAACTCTCTTCCTTTCTCTACGTTCTCTACGTTCTCTACGTTCTATACATCTCTGTTTTTATGTCTGTATGTTTTCCGTTATTCGGCCGAACCTTCCTTCAGCGCCTTTCTCATTTCCGATTTATAAGCCTCCACACCGGGCTGGTCAAAAGGATTCACCCCCGCCAGATATCCGGAGAGGGCACAGGTTCTCTCAAAGAAGTAAACCATCTGTCCGAAGTAATAAGGAGTCAACGCTGGTATATCAATTTTGAGGATAGGAACGCCCACTTTTCTGTGAGCGGCAATTACCCCCTCCATGGCTGCCTTATTGACGCCGTTCATACTCCGTCCTGCCAAAACCTCTCCCGCGCTTTCGGGAACCAGGAGATCCCGCGGCGGTTCTTCCACATTTAAAACCGTCTCAAAAAAGATTTGTCGTCCCTCCTGTAAAAACTGTCCCATGGAATGAAGGTCTGTGCTGAATTGCAAGGCCGCGGGGAAAATTCCCTTCCCCTGTTTTCCCTCGCTCTCTCCGAAAAGCTGTTTCAGCCATTCGGAAAAATAGAATAATCCGGGCTCATAGCTTTCAAAAACCTCGATGGATTTCCCCATCTCCGACAGCCGGTTCCGCGCCGCGGCATACCGGGCCGCCTCATCTGTTTCAAAAGGCAGCGGCTTTGCCATTTCCGCCGCTCCCGCCAGCATGGAGTCAATATCGATCCCCGCCACGGCAATGGGAAGAAGGCCTACGGCGGTCAGTACCGAGTACCTGCCGCCAATATCGTCGGGAACCACAAAGCTCTCATAACCTTCTCTGTCCGCCTCTTCCCGGAGTACTCCCCTGACCTGGTCCGTCACCGCGTAAATCCGCCTGCAGGCCTCTTCTTTTCCGTACTTGCGGATCAACATGTCCTTTAACAGGGCAAAGGCGATGCCGGGCTCTGTTGTGGTTCCGGATTTAGAAATTACGCAAAGACATATCTCCCTGCCTTCAAGCTCATCCATCAGCTCCCCGTGATAGGTTCCGCTGATATTATGGCCCGCATAATAAATCCGAGGGCTATCCCCTCTTTTTGACAGCATCCCGATAGCCGCCCGGGCGCCGAGATAGGAGCCGCCGATGCCGATTACAACGAAAGCATCGCATTTTTCCCGAATGGACGACGCCGCATCTTTAACGCGCAGAACTTCCGACCGGTCGTAGTTTTCGGGAAGCCCCACCCAGCCGGTAAACTCCTCCCGACCTGACGTCAGGCGTTTCTGACCTTCGAGCAACTCGCCCCGCTTCTCATTTAAACGCTCCCCGTTCAAAGTGGATGCACTGAAGTCTATTTTGATCCGCTTCTCCATCGAGTCATCTTTCATAGCCGACCTCCTTTTTTCCTCACGCCGTCTGTCAGGAATGCTCTTTACTTTTATGCCTGCGTCCCCGAAAAAATGTCTGGCATACTGTCACGTTGAAGTCTCAAGTTGCTGCATTTCCGGCTGGATAACACACTGAGAACGCGGCTTTAATTTGTGGCTTTATAATACTATTTTTTTCCGTTTCCCGCAACCCTGTACCATGCCGGAACGCAACGGCCCGGACCCGCATATACTGTGTGTAACAGCGAAGGGAGGTTGGTAATATGCCCGTAATCCCGTTTATTATAGGCGTTGCAGTCGGCCGCTGCTGCGGAGACTCTCACAAAAGAAGCCACTGCTGTAACAGACACCGTTTTTACTGCTAACACCAGTGCAGTTTAAATAAATTGGAGCTCCTGCGGTGCTCATTTATAATAAAGTCAGCTTAAAGGCGGCAAACTCGCAGAACAGTCTGTGATTCCGTCCAAAAGCGAAAGGGGGCGTCTCAAAGCGGTTTCATGAAAACTGCTTTGAGACGCCCCCTTTTTTGGCTTCAAGCGTAAAAGCTGCCCATGAAATTGTACATGGGCAGCATACCATATTGCCGATTGACGATGTTATTGCTCCATCTGCTCCTGAACCGGAGCTGCAACTTCCGTAACTTCCGCCGCCTCCGCGGCAGCCTGATTTACTTTGGTCTTCATTGCCTCATTTTCGTTCTGCAGAGCGGCTATCGTCTTCCTATCATGCCGGATGACGGAGTTGAGCTTCATCTGCTTCACAAGGCTCAGCAGCAGCACCGCCAGGGCGCCGAAAACAGCGGAGGCCAACACGATCAGGGCCTGTGAAACACTCACCTTCCAAACCAGGAAGTTGACATCCACCGCGGCGGCATTCTGAAGAGCAAATACCGCCACCACCAATGCGAAGATCAGCGACAAAACAAACTTCCAACTCATAGCGTTACCCTCTATTCTTTCGTAGTTTGTACTACTGATACCCGCATGGGACGTATTTATTCACCGGAATCGCCGGTGGCGAAACTGACACCGCCAACCGTTGAATCAATTATTCAGCTGCTGTTCGATTCAAAAGAACCGTATGGTTTTTCGTCTCACCATCTGCAGACCGAATTGTAATAATCAACTTGTCAGTATCGGGGTTTAATCCCAAGGTTTTAGGCACTCCGCGTTCCATAGAAATCGTACCGACCGTGATTGTGGCATTTAGATCCTTCGACCAAACGGCAAGGCTCACACTTCCCGCGTCCACTCTGACATCGTGAGCCGCTCCACGATACTCAACGTCGTTGATGGTTATACGATCAATATCTGTACTGCCTCTCGCCTGCACTTTAAGTTTGTACTGTACGCTTCGGATGGCGGAATTCTCCTTCACATAAACTTCGATCGTCGCTTTGCCATCGACCAGATCAACTGTACGAGTGACCGCACTTTCGCCGTTAATCATCCTTTCTCCATCGAATGTATCTGTATTCACCACTGCGGTTACTTTTACAGAAGTTGTTCCATTAGGCACCAGAATTGTACCGTAATCCAGCGTTTCCGGTTTGAATGTAAGAATATTTGATGTGCCGGTGTCAGGAATAATAGTCAGAGACTTTAGCTTTAGAGGTTCTGTAGTCACCGCACGATCAACGACGGTAGAAGCGTTTCCGTTTCCGTCATATAAAACCGCGTAAACTTTATAAGCCGTATCTCTGGCTATCTTGTCGCCGGACAGATTAACTGTGGCGACTTTATTAGCATTGGAAGCGGCCACAGCCACAGTTTTTACCGCAACAGCATCTTTTCCCGTCCCATCTTTTCCGTCACGCACTTGTGCCGCCAAAGGTGCTTTCGCATCACCGGCCACAAGCACCGCGTAAATCGTGCCACTTACATTAGGAGTCACCTTTAAATCCACCGCTGTTTCATAAGACGTCGTGCCGGGGCTGCTCAGCGCAGGGTTCCCAGTCGTGGTCCATCTGGCGCTGGAGGCATCCACATTGGTTCCATCGTCGGTTTTCAGACTGTTGCGCTTGATGCCTAAGGTGTAACTCGTATTCATATCCAGCTTATAGTCATTTCTCAGAGTAACAGTGATTCTCCTGTTTGTGCTGTTATAAGCCACCGTGTAATTCGAGGTGTTTATGTTACTGCTTCCCCGTTGGAATGTAATCACGTTATCTTTCAGGTAGCTTTCGTTCAGACTACCGCTGCCGCTATATCTCTTGACATCTTCCGTGAAGGTAATCGTAAAGCTTTTCCTGTCTACCGGCACGCCTGTATCTCCGTTTGCCGGCGAATAGGTCACAGCCAGAGTCTCGGTGCCTGTGCCCGTATTGAAATAGGAGGTTTCCGCCTCGTTCCTGTCATCGTTGGAGTCGATCATGGTCCTGGCTTTTATTACGATATAATATCTCGTATTTTCATCCAGCAGCGAGGAGGGGGTTAAGGTCATCACCTTTTTATCGGAGCTGATGGTTCCGGAATAGGCCACGGTGCTTCCTGTGGCGGAACCTTTTCGGATGGTTACAATATCTTGGATCTCCGAATTGGTAATGGTGCTTCCATCCGCCTCTCTCATGGCGGAGTTGAAAGTAATGGTAATTTTCGTGTCCCGATTAACCCTGGTGGCGCCCTGTTTCGGATCGAAGGTTATCTTCAGTTCCGGATCCTCTTCAGTGGGTGTTTCCCCGCCGGAGCGAACCGTTATTTTTTTCGGCTTGGTCTCGTATGTGATGCCTTTTGCGTAAACCTGCATATCGGAAATCGTTCCCGTTCCACGGAAATAGGATTCCGCGTAAACATTTGTCTGGTTGACAGTAGCCCTGTTCTCTACGGTGATCTCGGATCTGCGTCCGGAGGAGCTTACATCCAGTTTGGAGATCGTCCCGGAGAGCAGCTGCAGCTGCGCCGACGAGCCATCAATTGAAACCTGAGGGAAGTTCCCGTGGAGGGATCCCGACGCCGATGCCTTGACACTGACCTTTTCAAAGCCGGGGCCAAAAGCGCCGCCGGAGAGGCTCGTGGTCTGAAGGGCGAAGCCCCTGGATACCTCTGTATTTACAATGGCGGTCTCACCTCTTGCAAGAAGTCTGACAATGTCGCCGGACCGGTCCACTACCGCATTGGCCACCCGGGAGTTATTCACGGTGACGGTGCTCTCCCCGCCTCCCTGAACAATGAGCTTGCCTAAAACGACGCAGTTTTCCAGCGAGGCGCTTCCGTCATCCAGATCTCTGTGAATGGTTACATTATTGGAGTAGATTCTGCCGGAAAGTCTGGTGCCGTCTTTTTTAACCACAGGATCCGTGGTCACGATGGTTTCATTCTTTACGATATCGCTGATGATCTTCGCCGCCTGGGCCCTGGTCAGGGAATCAAGAGGATGCATTCTTCCATCGGTGTAGCCGGAAATATAACCTTTTCCGCCGACTTTGGAAAGGGCTGTGTACGCCCAGTCGGAAATGGATCTATGGTCTGAAAACCGGCTCAGATTTGTGCTGGCTCCCTGGGTGGGTATGATCCTGGCCAATATTACAGCAGCTTCCTGCCGGGTAATCTTGTGGTTGGGGCGGAAGGTCCCGTCGTCAAAGCCGCTGACAAACCCCGCGGTTACTGCCTTTGATACGTCGCTGTAATACCAGGCTCCGCTGGAGACGTCATTGAAACGAGTGCTCCCCGTAGCGGTGTTCCCCAGAGCCCGATTTATCATGCTGACAAATTCAGCGCGGGAGACCTTCTCATCGGGCAGAAAGTTGCCGTCCGTATAGCCTTTGATAATGCCCAGACGAACTGCGTCGTTTATATACGTCTCAGCCCAGTGGCCTCTCACATCCTTAAAGTTGGAGGCTCCGTGGCTCTCCGCCGGCAAAAAAAGCGTGAAAACCAAAGCTGCGGATAATAGAAGGCAGCTTAGCTTTCTGTAAATTGTGTTCCCCAAGATTTTCTCCCCCTTTTAGTTCGATTTAGTTCGATTACTAATAAGACGCAATATTGTTATATTATGTTTCAATCATATCGCATTGCGCGCCAAAAATCTACAGGGGGCGTTCTCTTTACGCGCAGTCCTGCAAATTTATTTTCTATTTCCTTCAGCAACCCGGCAGTCCCTTGTTCAGAGACTCAAATATTCCATTTACCAGCTGACTATTTCACTGTCCTCTTCTTCATCCCCCAGGTAGAGCACCTTTGTCTTGCCTTCTACCACGGTTTCATCCCGCTGGTTCCTGCACTCTATCCGAATGTCCATCAGGTTGTTCTCTTCATCGATCTCTTCAATAGTAGCGGTGGCCGTAATCACGTCGTCAAGGATTACAGGCTTCAAACAGGTGAAGCTTTTCTTGATGAATACGCCTCCGCCTCCAGGGAGCTTCATTCCTATCAATCTGGAAATAAGGGCATCCAGTACTAAGCTGTGGGCAATCCGAGCCTTGAACTTCCTCTTCTCCGCATACTCTTTGGAAGTGTGAATCGGATCGTAATCCCCGCTGTAATCCGCCGTCTCGTAGATCCTTTTCTCTGTAATCACTTCGGTTTCTTCCGCGCTTTGGCCTACATAAAATTGACTGATACCGTTCATTTTATTTCACCTCCTGTTATTCCCTTTATTCCCCGAAAAACGTCCCGGAAACCGCTTTTTATAGAATTGATATACAAAGATGGCAGCCAATATGATTAAAACCGCCAGAGCGATCCTGGCGTAAACGTCCAGATAGCCGGAAATGCTTGTCCAGGATTCTCCCGCCAGAGAGCCTACATACACGAGAGCGGAATTCCATACTGCGGTTCCCGCTCCGGTAAGGAAAAGAAATTTTCCCATATTCATGCGGGAAACACCTGCCGGAATGGAGATCAAACTCCGCAGGATAGGAACAAACCGACAGAAAAATACGGTAGAGGTACCTTTTCTGGCAAACCAGCCCACTGCCCGATCTACATCGTTGGGGTTGAAATGCAGCAGCTTTCCTATGCGCCCGTTCAACCAGCGCTGAAGCCGGTGCGGGTTTAGCCATCTGCCGATTCCATAGAGCACTATGGCCCCGAGCAGAGAGCCTGCGGTAGCGGCTACTACAACGCCCCATATGTGCATAGAGGTATAGGTCGTCAGAAATCCGCCGAAGGTCAAAATAACCTCCGAAGGGATCGGCGGGAATATGGTCTCCACTGTTACAAGCAGCAAAACACCTGCGTATCCAAACTGATTGACGAGCTCTATCATCCACTCCTGCATAGTATCACCTGCTTTTATTATCAAGAATCTGCAGAAGGATGTCAAGCCCGGGAGGCAAACAGGGCAAGAGGAGAGGTTGCCGATATCGTTGAAAGCTGCGCGAAGCGCTCCCTCCTCTGCTTGATCCCTTTTCTGTCCAAACTATCTGTACACCAGTTTCAAAATCTGGCCGGGCCAGATCACGTCCGCGTTTGTAATCTGCGGATTTTGTGAAATAACGTCTCTGTAATCCAGTCTGAACCGATTTGCTATGGAAAATATGGAATCACCGGGCTGAACAATGTACTCGATATATGTGCCGCTTGGAAACTCCATTTCGGCATTTCCCGGAATGTTCAGCACCATGCCCGGACTGATGGGCACCGAGCTCAGGATTGGATTCGCCGCTACCAGCCCCTGGGAGGTCGCGCCGAATCGCGAGGCTAACGTATCCATAGACTCCCAGATCTCCCATGGTTGTACTACATACCTCACAGAATCAACTCCTTTACGCATTAAGATACCATATAGTATTCTTTTGATTTTTTTTGGTGCTTCGCCAGGGCAGACACGGGGACAGACCCTCTGTCTGTCCGTGCCTGGTCTTATTTGCCGGGGCGGAGAATAGGATTACATTAAAAGCATAAAACTTCGCGATTTTTGGAGCATATTAAAGAAAGGATAGAAAATTGCAGGCTTTTCACGATTTTATCAAAGATATCAATGAATATATCTGGGGGGCTCCTCTTCTGGTGCTGCTCTTCGGAACTCATTTGTTCCTTACCTTCCGGCTTCGGTTTATTCAGCGTTTCACTCTGCTGGGAATCAAGCTGTCCTTTACGAAGGATCGGGACGGTGAAGGGGATGTAAGCCAGTTCGGCGCGCTGGTTACGGCCCTTGCGGCCACCAGCGGAACGGGCAATATCGTAGGTGTTGCCGCGGCTATTACCCTGGGGGGTCCCGGCGCCGTTCTCTGGATGTGGCTTACCGGCGTCTTCGGCATTGCCACGAAGTACGCGGAGGCCCTGCTTTCCGTGAAATACCGTATACGAACCTCTGACGGCACGATGCTGGGAGGCCCTATGTACGCGCTGGAAAGGGGATTGGGCATGAAAGGCCTGGCGGTATTGTTCTGTATTTTTACCGCCTTTGCCTCCTTTGGCATCGGAAATATGACACAGGCCAATTCCATTGCGGTTTTAGCGGAGGAAACCTTCGGCCTCGCCCCTTTCATAACGGGGCTCATTATGATGCTTCTTACGGGATCCGTTATTATCGGCGGAATCAAATCCATTGCAGGAGTCTGCGAAAAGTTCATTCCTTTTATGTGTATTTTTTATATGGTGGGCTGTGTGATCATCTTAGTTATAAACGGGCCCTTTGTACTGCCGGCAATAAAGCTCATCGTAAGCAGCGCCTTTACCCCTCAGGCGGCGGGAGGCGGCTTTGTCGGCGCCACCCTCATGACAGCGGCCCGCTACGGAATCGCCCGTGGTCTGTTTACCAACGAATCCGGCCTGGGCTCCGCCCCTATTGTGGCTGCCGCCGCCCAGACAAAAAACCCGGTCCGTCAGGCGCTGGTCTCCGCAACCGGGACCTTTTGGGACACGGTGGTGATCTGCCTGATGACCGGATTGGTTCTGGTAAGCACGATTATGAAACATCCGGATATATCGGAAGGGCTGGACGGAGCGGAGCTCACCCACGCGGCTTTCGGTCAGATCCCGATAGCCGGACCCGTGGTGTTAACCGTCGGGTTATTCACTTTCGTTTACGCTACGATTTTGGGCTGGTCTTACTACGGCGAACGGGCTGTGGAATATCTGGCGGGAAAAAAAGCAATCCCACCCTATCGCATCCTGTTTACCGCTTTCGTTTTCATTGGTTCGGTGGCTTCTATGCCTCTCGTTTGGGATATTTCCGATACGATGAACGCCATGATGGCCATCCCCAATCTGGTTTCTCTGCTGCTGCTCAGCGGCGTCGTATCGGATGAAACCAGGCGCTACCTGTGGGAAGGAAATCTGGATCGGGCCGGAGGACGCGCCCGGAAGATTAACAATAGCTAACCCCCGGGGATTCCAACCGGGATTTGAATCATTGTACGATTGTACTGACCGGCGTATTTGCTCTGTGAATGGATTCCATATCCAGAGCCCGGGCCACCATTGGCGGCATCCCGGCGCTGACGGTGAAATTATTGATCAAAACTCTCACGTAGGGGAAGAGTTCTTTATAAATGTCACTGTGCATCTCAGCCTTGTCCATTTCCGTCTCATAAGCAAAGACGCCTTCTACTTCCATAAACATGACGAAGGTCTGCTCCTTTCCCTGCTCCTGATTTTTATCTTTTATCTCTATACGGCATTGACCGATGCATTCATTTTTATCCTTAAGATAATGAACTTTAAAAGACTGCCTTTGTTCCAGTTCAATGGTGGCCTTGCCGGCCACTTTGTTTTTAAAATGGAGCTCACGAATTTTATAATTTTTCAATACGACTTTGCTCATCGGATGTTCCTCCTGATTTTCTGAATCCGACCATACGTGAAAGTATTACCAAAGGCATTATACCATAAATTGTGATATATTTTTCAGATCAATGTGACAGTCCGGAAATTAAACGAAAGATATTTTTCAGGTCAATGCGGCAGAGTGCAAATCAAGGGGGTCGGGACAAAATTTCAAGTTGTAAGCAAAAATATGCGCATACGCATAGTTGTGTATATTTGTTCGAATCATGAATGTTTTCGTCTTTTTATGCAAGTCGTCCTCAAAAAAGTACCTATTACTTGGAGTTTTGTCCCCTTTGGGGGAGTTTTTTCAAGTCGAACAATCTGTTTCGGGCCACAGAGGCTGGCTCCTGCAGAATGACACAAGGGTTTTGATTTTGAGGCGTCAGAGCTGTGTCCCGGCTGAGACTGGGAATAAAATGTTAATTTCAGCAAACTCTATAGCAGGAGGTGGTGTTGAAGATGGAAAATAATTTAGCCAACCTGTCAGAGGACGCTCTGAAAATCATCAGCGAGACAGAACGCAGACTCGCCGCGTCCGGAAGCGAAAAAGTAGTTCTGGTAGCCTATAAAGCAGAGGACTGATTTCAGCGACGGAAAGCAGAAAACACAGGAGAACGCAGCTGTCGTCTTCCTGTGTTTCTGTCTTTTGTAAATCAAACACTTTGCAAATCTAATGTTCAAATCTAATGAAAATGCAAATCAAAGGGCGTTAATGGTATCCAGCAGCAGCTGCGCGCCCCGGACAAGATCCTCTTCAGCAGTATCCTCAAAAGGCACATGGCTTCTCCCGTCTCTGCTGGGAACGAAAATCATTCCCGCGGGAGCGTGGGCGGCGATCATACAGGCGTCGTGAACGGCTCCGCTGTTCATGATCTGATAGGGAAATCCACATCGGGACGCCTGCTCCGCAATGGCGCCTTTGATACTCTCATTCATTTGAATCGGCGCGGAAAAAGCCACTTCTCTGATTTGACAGTCCAGGCCGCGCCCGACGGCAATCTGACCTATAGCGGCTTTTATTTCCTCCATGGCGCTGTGAATTTTACCTTCCTCTTTATCCCGAACCTCTACTGTAAATATGGCTTTTTCGGGAATTACGTTGGAGCAGTTAGGCGAGACGCTGATTTTGCCTGCCGTAGCCACGGTGATTCCTTCGGGATCTCTTCGGGCAATTTCCTCCGCTGCTGAGATACAGAGGGCAGCAGCGGCCAGGGCGTCCCGGCGATATTCCATAGGAGAGGCTCCCGCGTGATTGCCCGCGCCCTGAAGCGTAATCTCAACAACGGACATCCCGTAAACCGTGTCAACCACCCCGATAGATAAGCCTTTCCGATCCAAAACAGGCCCCTGCTCAATATGAAGCTCCAGCATGGCCTTCACCCTATCGAAGTCCCAGACCACTTCCTCTCTTTTGTACGCGGGGTATCCACAGCCTTCCAGCATCTGGCGAAGGGTTACTCCTCTGTCATCTTTGAGGCCGTCCAGCTCCTTTTCACCGTAAATGCCCGCAGTGAACTTACTCCCTGTCATGGTAGAGCCGAAGTTGGATCCTTCCTCTTCAGCAAAGATAACCAGCCCTGTCTGTATGGGAGTTTCCAGTGTTCCCCGTCCCCCTCCTCCATCATCCTCAGCGCCCTCTGCCAGAGTGCGCATAACTTCCAATCCGGCAATGACGCCATAGATTCCGTCGAGCCATCCTCCATTCCTCACCGTATCTATATGGGAGCCTATCAAAATCTTCTTCGCCTTGCAGCAACTGGCTTCAGAGGCCTTTTGGCTGAGCCTCTGTTCCACGCCGTGGAAATCTATGTACATGTTGCCGATGGCGTCGTTGGTAACCGCAAGCCCCGCCGCTTTGGCGGCCTGTGTAATATACGCCCTGGCCTCTCTATCCTTTTGGCCGTAGGAAAAGCGGGTCACTCCCTCTCCCGGGGTGTCCGTTATCTCACGCAATGCTTTCAAATCCGAGAGCATTCTCTCTCTGTTAATCTCCATCCTATCCTCGTCTCTTATCTATCGTAAGCAGCGCCGTAGGGCTGGCCGGGAACAAATTTTCCCTGTCCTTTGCTTCCGATATAGGCGCCCTTGTCCACGATCTTGTTTCCACGCAAGAAGACGGTTTCGGCTCTTCCCTTCTGGGCGAAGCCTTCGAAGGGGCAGTAATCCACTCCCTCTAAGTTATTTTCAACGCTGATGGTTCCTTCATAATCAGGGTCAAAAATCACCAGATCCGCGTCCAACCCGATCTCAATCCGGCCTTTCTTCGCAAGTCCGTTGATTCTGGCGGGCATCGTGGCAAAGAGGTCTACCATTCGGCTCCGGGAAATCCGGCCTTCACAAACACCGTAGGTCCAGAGGATGTTCAACCGATTTTGCAGGCTGGGAGCTCCATTGGGAATATCCGCAAAGGATTTCCCCGGACCGGCGCCCATGTGTTTTTGCTCCCTGTAGTCGAAGCCGCAGTGATCGGAGCTGATGGCATTGAGCCACTTGCGATCCACCGCCTCCCACAAGGCCTCTCTGTGCTCCTTAGTCCTGAGAGCCGGAGAGCAGACGTATTTCGCACCTTCAAAGCCGGGCCTTCCAAGGTCCTCTGTGTCGAGAACGAGATAGTGGGAGCAGGTTTCCCCATAGACGGCCTGGCCTCTGTTAAATGCCTGCTTGATTTCCTCTAAAGCCTCCTTCGCCGAAACGTGAACCACATAGAGAGGCGCCCCCGCCAGCTCCGCCAGGTAAATGGCGCGCCGGGTAGCCTCCGCCTCCACTACAGGCGGCCTGGAAACCGCATGGTAATAGGGGGCTGTTTTGCCTTCCGCAATAAGCTTTTTTGACAGCACGTCTATCATCTCCGCGTTTTCCGCGTGGACCATTACTGTAATGCCCGCTTCCTTACCTTTATACAGAGCCTGCAGAATGGCGTCGTCATCCGCGTGGAAAAACATTCCCTTGTAAGCCATGAAAAGTTTCATGGTGGGGTATCCCGCATCCGCCAGCCTGGGGATCTCCTCGATAATCTCCGGTCTTGGGTCCGTCATAACACTGTGAAACGCGTAGTCCACCATGGCGATTCCCTCCGCGTCCGTTTTCCGGTACTCGTCGATGGATTCCACCAGCCCCTTTCCCTGAACCTGATTGACAAATTCGATAAGGGTGGTGGTGCCGCCCACAGCAGCGGCGTTGGAGGTCTCGAAGCCGCGAACCTTACTGCCTTTATACGTAAAAGAGAAGTGTACATGCTGGTCGACGCCGCCGGGTAAAACGTATTTTCCTTCCGCGTCCACAACTTCATCCGCCTGAACATTCAGGTCCTTGCCGATGGCTTTAATGGACTCTCCCTCCACATAAATGTCGCCCGCGAACTCGCCTTCCGCAGTAACGACGGTTCCGTTTTTGATCAACACTGACATGTCTTTACCTCCTTATTTCTTTTAAAATTCATTAAATTACTTATTGAGAAATATCTTTTTTCTTATTTTTTATTCTATTGCAATCAGGAGGCTTTGTACAGACTTGCCCGGGGAAATTCTCCGGGGAAATTCCTTTTGCGCAAAATTCGTTTATTCTTAAAAAAATTTTTCCGTTTATATTTTCTTTTCTCGGGTGGCATACTAAAAAAAACGAAACAGGAGGTCAAAAAATGGATAAGAATAACTACAACCACAGCATTAAATGCTCGGTAACTCAGTGCACAAACCATGCGCAAACCGATGACTATTGCGCTTTGAGCCAAATCAAAGTGGGAACTCACGAAAGCAATCCCACAGAAGTAAAGTGCACAGACTGCGAATCCTTTGCAGCCAGATGATAAGGTAACAATTGCTGACGGGATCACGTTAAAACTGGAAAAAGCCGGCCGGCAGCCGGCTGATAGGCGCGCCGTTTTTTGACGGCGCTTCAAAATGCCGCACACCCCTGGTTTTCATCGTTGAAAGCCAGGGGTGTTCCAAAGGTAAGAAATTTATTTTAATGACCAAAGCTCTTCATCGGAGGGTACATGATTGTCAGGCATATAGTACGCAATCCTTGAAACATTGATCAAATGCTTGTAATCGAGATTTTCGGAGATGCTGTTGTTTCCCCAGGAGCCGCAACCCAATGTATTTGTTGGAGCAAGCCCGTTAAAGAAGCTCCCGCCGGCGCTGCTGGCGCAGACCTGATTGATGACGAAACGGGATACGCTGAGGGCATTTCCGGCATACTCAATATTTTCTTTGTTGTCGGAATGGATGGATACGCTGTGCCCTTTCCCCTCTGCCTCAAGGTTTTTGCCGGCGATTTCCACGCCCTCTTCAAAGGTTTTATACCGATAAGCGGATATTACAGGACACATTTTTTCTTTTCCAAGAGGATCCGTTTCTCCCGTCCCATCCGCCTCTACGACAATGATCTTTGTGCCTGCGGGAATCTCTATACCGGCCAGTTTTGCAACCTTCTCAGGGGATTGACCTATGGCGTGCCTGCTCATGGCCTCTCCCTCGAAGATGGCGTTTCGGATCGCCGTCTTTTCAGCAGCATCCTTTATGATGTAGGCGCCGTTTTTCTCAAATTCCTGCAGAATCGCCTCATAATCCTCTTCGGGGCAGATAACGGACTGCTCTCCGGAGCAGATGATTCCATTGTCAAAGGTTCTTCCCGCGATGATTTTCGGCACGACTTCCGACACATTTACGTTTTTGTCGATGATGCACTGGACATTTCCCGCCCCTACGCCGAGAGCGGGCTTCCCGGAGCTGTATGCCGCCTTTACCATGCCCATGCCGCCCGTGGCAATGACAATGTCGGCGGACGAGATCAATTCTCTGGTATTCTCTCTGGACTGCTGATCCAGGATCTGCACAAGATGTTTCGGCATGCCCAGCTTATCCAGCTCGGCATTGATCAGTTCGACAGTTTTGCCGCTGCACCGCACCGCTTTGTGATGAGGCGTGATGATAATGGCATTTCCGCCCTTCAACGCGAACATGGCATTGCTCATTGGCGTGACGATGGGATTGGTGCAGGGGGTTATCGCCGCCGCGACGCCGATGGGTTTGGCAACCTTTGTGATACCTGTGATCTCATCTCTCTCTATAATTCCTCTGGACTTTTTGCCCTTCAGGCTGTTCCATATAATCTTCGCTTTGTTTTTATTTTTTACAACCTTATCCGGGAAGTTTCCCATGCCGGTTTCTTCCACTGCCATCTCAGCCAGATATTCCGCATTGTCGTGAACAACTTTGGCAATGGCTCTCACCGCCTGATCGACCTGCTCCTGACTCATCTTTTCAAATTCCGCCTGAGCCTCCCTTGCCCTCTGAAGATATTCTCCAATGTAAATTTTGCTGTCGTTTAATGCTTCCATTTCCCTTCCTCCTTGTTCCTTCCTCCTGTTATTTAACTATACCATTAAAATCGTCCTGTTTGTATCTTTGCAATCAATCAAGATAAAATTTACGGCTTCATGGACCCTGTTTTCAGGAATCTCCAATGCCATCCAAGAGCCTCCTCTAAAATATGGGGCGTGTGCTTCGGCCCGTTTTCACAAGCTCTCTGGTAATAATCCATCAGCATTTCCCGGTAGTCGGGATGGGCGCAATTTTCGATGATCTTTACCGCGCGCTCCCTGGGAGAAAGCCCTCTGAGATCGGCGTAACCCTGTTCTGTGACGATGACCATAACGTCGTGCTCCGTATGATCTACATGAGAGACCATGGGAACGATGGAGGATATGGCGCCGTTTTTCGCCGTGGACACCGTACTGAAAATCGTGATCGACGCATTCCTCGCGAAATCTCCGGAACCTCCGATTCCGTTCATCATTTTTGATCCCATGATGTGGGTGGAGTTCACATTGCCGTAGATATCCGCCTCGATGGCTGTATTCATGGCAATGACGCCCAGGCGTCTTGCCACCTCCGGGTTGTTGCTGATCTCCTGAGGCCTGAGGATAATCTTATCTTTGAAAAAATCGATCTCCTCTTCAAATTTGACCAGAGCCTCCGGCGATGGGCTGAGAGAGGTGGTGGAGGCGATTTTGGCTTTGCCGCAGCGCAGAAGATCCAGCATGGAATCCTGCACCACCTCGGTATAGCAGGTTAAGTCTTCAAATTCCGATTCGCACAAACCATAGAGCACCGCGTTTGCCACGCTGCCCACACCGGACTGCAGCGGCAGGAGTTTATTTGAAAGTCTGCCCTTCTTCACCTCTTCCTTCAGGAACAGGATAATATTCTCGGAGATTTTCCGCTCCGTATCGGTAACCGCCGCCAGAGGTCTTGTTTTATCCTGCATCTCCGTAATCACAACGGCGGCGATTTTATCCCAGCCACAGGGCATGTAAGGAGTACCTATCCTGTCTCCGGAGGCTTCTATGGGAATGGGCTTTCTGCGCGGGGGTTTTTCGGTCATATAAATATCCGCCATTCCTTCCATAGCCATTGGCTTAAGAAGATTTATCTCTACGATAACCTGGTCTGCGTTCTCGATAAAGGCAGGAGCATTTCCCACTCCGCTGGTAGGGATCAGATGCCCGTCTTCTGTTATGGCAAGGGCCTCTACGATAGCGATATCTATTTTAGGTAAAAAGCCATACTTCACATACTGTGCCGAATGAGAAAGGTGCATATCGAGATAATCGATCTCTCCCTTGTTGATGCAGTCCCTGATTGCGGAGTTGGTATGATAGGGAAGCCTCTTCTGAAGAATACCCGCTTTTGCCCAGGCCTCGTCGATCTCCGGGCCTACAGACGCTCCCGTATAAAGGGACAGCTTCATCCTTTCCCCCTTTTCAGCCCGTGCCGCAATAGCCAGGGGCACCGCTTTCGGATAACCTGAGGGGGTAAATCCCGAAGCGCCGATAACCATACCGTCTTTCACCAGCATCGCCGCCTGTTCCGGCGTGGCCAGCTTATCAAAAGCCTTTTTATTTCTCAGCCTGCTCTGCAGCTGCTGATTTCCGTGTTTCATAGCCAATCCTCCTGTTAAAGCGAAATTTATACTTGCAAAACCATGTCTCTATCCGGCTAAATGACAGGCAGTTTGTTTATCAAAATGGTAAAGATAATCATCCCCAGTAACGCAAAGGGGTAGGTTGCTCCATATCCCGCCGCCGGATCGTCGGATTCCAGCGTTTCGATGACCGCGCCCAATCCGGGGGTGGAGGTCATTCCTCCGCAGATGGCCCCGGCCAGCATAACCCAATTGAGCTTGAAGACATACCTTCCGATCAAAAATCCTACCAGCATCGCCATATTTCCGATCACGATGGCGCTGATGGCGATGGTCAATCCTGAACCCATTATGGAATCAAGCGCCCGGAATCCATATTTCAGGCCCACGATACAAAGGAAGAAAACCAGTCCTATCTCTCTGATGACGCTCAATACTTTCGGATCCATCCGGAAGGAAAACGGTCCAATTTTCCCGATATAGCCCAGAGCCAGCCCCATAATCAAGATGCCGCCGGTAGCGCCCAGACTGAAATACCCCAGGGAGCCCAGATAAATTTGAATGCTCCCCAGCAGATAGCCCACAGCGCAAGTGATAGCAAAGGGAATCATATGAAAGGATGTGGTGGCGACAGTTTTGCCGGCAACCATGTTCCGGGCCTCCTCCATCTCCGCAGCATACCTTCTTTTTTCCTCATCCAGATCCATGCGGAAGATAGAGCTGAAGAAGTTGACGGCAAAGATGACGATAATTACACCGAAGGGATAGCTGATGGCATAGCCGACACCTACGCCTGCCTGAGCGTTCGTAACGTATTCCTTTTGCTGGTCAGCCGTAAGAGAGGGCGTATTTTCAAGGGTCATTTCACCGGAAGGATCAAGAACGGAGAGAATGGCTTCCTTTACATGTGGATCTGCCGTTTCATACTGCGCCACAATCTCCGCGGAATGAGCCGCCGAAGTCTCCAACGCGGCCCCCAGTCCCGGAGAGCTGGTCAGCGCTCCCACATAGGCGCCGGAAAGCTCATAGGAGTTGGTGTTATCTAAAACCGCTACCGCTCCAACGGTAGCCGCCGCGCCGACAAACGTGATGATAAAGCCCAGGACGATAAATTTGAGGCCGTACTTTTTCAAAACGGCTCCCATATCCTTCGCCGCCAGCAGGCCCACCGCAGCGACGAAAAAAATCAGGGCGGTATCCAGGAAGCTTGATGCAATCACACCGTTGCCCATCAACTTTGAGGCAGCCGCATAGCCGCCTGCGGCTTCCCCTTGAGCAATGATGTTTTCAGCACAGCGATATACCGCCCATCCGATAGCCAGGCCTGTAAAAAGTGTGCCGGAAGATCCAAAGCTGAACTTTCCGAATTTGATCTTTCCGAAGAGCAGACCTGTTCCAATCGCCGTAAACATAAGTACAAACGGATTGAAAATAAATTCCATTAAATCAAATTGCATAACACACCTCCGTACTATTCTTTACCCTTCATACCCTCAATTAAAAATGTACAATAGGATCCTTCCAGGGATAAGGTTAAATAAAATGTAATGTTCCATTCTGATTTGGTGAATACCGGTGTCCACTCTCTTGATATTGTCTTTTTTTTAACATATCATGGTTTATTCTGAATTGACAATTGGAATAGGCTATAGGGACATAAATTTATTATATGGCTGATATTATCACCTTTTTATGAATGTCAACCAAAAACTACCGCTGAATAATCTAACTTTTCTATTCTTTATTTTGTTAATTTTTAATCAATTTTCAGTTTTGCGAATCAGGACTGCAATGCCTCATAGGCCACGGCTAACCCATGAAAAAACAGGAGTTGACAAAGTGAGCAAAATTTTCGATTGTATGCAGGTTCCTCAACTTCAATGCCTGTTTTTCAAATACATTTGTGCAGAATTTTCGATTGTGTGCAGGTGATTTCCATAAAAACCCTGGTCATATGGGTACAATCGAAAATTTTGCACAGCTAAAGCCTCTTCTTGGGCAAAGTAACCTGTGGAACGGTATACAATCGAAATTTTTGCACAGTTGGGGGCTCAAATAGGGAGTTGATGATTTCATTTTCAGTTCTCATGCGTAAGCCCTGCCTCATGGGCTTCCCTTTCTTGTGATTGTCTTACGTTTGTGATAAGCTATTCATACCCTCTGTTGACAAGGTAATAAACGGTTTTCAGAGGTAAATTTGCCCACTAACTTTGTTAGCCGCTAATCGCCATAGGCACCACTATGGCTCAAGCGTCCGCCGCGTTATTGAACAAATTTATCCTCTGAAAACTCGAAGACCTGAGCAGATGAAATTTGATCGATAACAAGGCCGCAGGAGGCAGCTCTACTGGAGGTAGCGCAACGACGAAAACGCAGGTAGCGGTTAAATTTCGTCCGCTCAGGCGTTTACTACCTTGTCAACAGAGGGTATAGTGTCATACTACTAATGCTTTGGCAATTAAACATTAGGAGAAACTCATGAACATAAACCATCTCCGTTATTTTCAGGAAGTATGCAAATACGGCAATATCACGAAAGCATCCGAGGCAATCCATATTTCCCAGCCTGCTGTAACCTCCGCAATCAAGGATCTTGAAAATGAGCTGGGTTTTCAACTTTTTACCCGGGTAAACAATAAAATTTTTCTTACTCCTCAAGGAGAGCAGTTTCTCGAAATGTCAAATGCTATGCTGAAATCATTTGACAATTTTTATAATAGGGCAATTGACCTTGGAAAAAGCCGAAAAACTACATTACGTCTTGGAATTCCCGCCCTTCTGGGAACCTTCTTTTTCGAGCGGATCGTCCCCTCTTTTGAGCAGGAAAATCCCGACATCAATTTAGTTATATACGAGACTCCCACCATCAGCGGCCTGCAAAAAATTAAAGACAATCAATTGGAATTTTTGATTGGCATCCTTGAAGACGACATTTCATCCTATAACTTCAAACAGATATTTGAGACAGATCTATTGTGTTCTGTCGGCAGAACCCATCCTCTCGCAAAAGAAAAAGTTATTACGAAGGAATCTCTGAGAGGTCAACCTTTCGTCATGGTGCCGAAAGGCTCTTACCATTACAAAGTAATCGCCGATCGGTACAAAGACCTTCCGCTGAATATCGTGCTGCATTCCAATCAGGTCTCTACGATAAAGTACATGCTCAAGAACAATCTGGCGGCAACAATCCTGTACAAACAGATATTTGAAAAAGACAGGGAGATATCTCAGATCCCCCTGTCAGAACCCCTGACCGCAAAAATCGGAATATTCTGGGGTAAAAACATATACGTCAACAACGCCATGAAGCGTTTTCTGCAGTTCGTAAAAGAAATCCAGAGTTAAGCGAAAAAAACTCTAAAATCCCAGGTAAAACATATAGAAGGCGATAAGCAGCACTACCGCGGCCATGACGTATTTCAAAACGTTACTGAGGAGGCCGTATTTTCCGCTGGATGTAACCTTGCTTACGAAGCCCACCGAAGTTCCCGCAATTAAAACCAGTACACTGTGTCCCGCCGAATAGATCAACAGGAGAAGCACGCCCCAGGCGACGCTTCCGCTCTGGGCCACGACGCCCAACAGTACGACCAGGACCGGCGTCGCGCAGGGTGAGGAAAAAACTCCGCCGAGAATGCCTGCCATCAGCGCCCCGGCATATCCTCTCCTGGTAGTTTTATCCGTCAGATATGTGGAGGGGATGAAATTGTAAAGACCCGAAATCTGAAGGGCCATAAGCACCATTAAAACGCCCAGAGCGATGTACCACCAGCTGCCCGAGCCTCCCACCAGCTTACCCAGCAGGGCGGCTGCGGTTCCCAGGGCGGTAAAGGTGATAGCCATTCCCAGAGCAAATGTCAAAGACAGCCGAAAGGCCCGTTTCGTATCGTTATTAGCGGACACACCCACATAGCCGATAACCAGAGGTACGCTGGAAAGGGCGCAAGGCATAAAGGAAGTCAGTACCCCCGCCAGCAAAGCCAGCAGCGGCGCGATCCAAAAACTCTCCCGTATCAGCTCCGATAACATCTGCAACCATTGATCTATCATTCTTCCATCCCCATTTCCACAAAGATCTCAAGAAGCTGCGCTTCCGTCAGTTTTCCTTCATGAGCGGTGAAAACGTGTTCATCCGTCTCTCTGCTGGTGTATATGAGCAGGCCGGAGCCGTCCGGGTCTTCAGGCATATAGGGGTTGCCGTCCCTGTCAAAAAACAACTGAGTAGGAATTACCCGCACAGGGTAGTCCATCGCCAGTTCCGGATTCTCCCATACATCCATATACTTGATGATGACCTTGCCCTGAAGATCACTGTGAAGTTTTACGATGGTCGGCTTCATTTCTCTGCAAGGCGGGCAGTCATCCGCTCCGAAGTCGAGCATGATGGGAATGCCGTGAGATTTCAGCTGATCGAGATCCAGCTCCTCCATCGCTTGAAAGGCGAAATCCTCATGCAAAAGATCTGTCTGATCTTCAGCGGGCGCCTTCTGCGAATTTCTGACAAACCAGATTCCTGCTACAATCAGTACTATAATAATGGGTACGATAATCTTTATCGCGGCTTTCTTTTTGTCCCCGGCCTTATTTTCATTATTTATATTCCCGTTGCCCATATCGTCATTCGCCATATTTTCATTCACCATGTTTTCCTTTTCCATTCATATTCCCTTTCTATCGTCAACCCCGCATTCCGAGGCGGAGTTTTCCTTTTTTATATTCCGGATCCGAGATCCGCCTCCCCCTGCCGGGATCCATCTCCCCTTAAAGAGTGTATTTTATCTTATACCCAAAATCCCGGCCTTTCGTAACAGTTTTTTTCTTTAGCGGGACATTTCCTCACATTACTTTTTCTTATATTAATTTTTTACAGTATACCCGATATGGGTATACTTTCATGTGACTATGTCACATACGAGGATTTTCCTGATGTTATAATTAAATAAATTAGTGTATTGCATAATACAGCGTACAATTGTCACTCTATGAGCGAAAAACAATAGGCGCTGAACATAAAAGCGTGAACTGAGCGTCAATGGACAGGAGACGAGAATGAAACGAGTTTTGTTAAGCACACTGGCAGGAGCCCTGACCGGCTACCTGTATTACAGATTTATCGGCTGCTATACCGGGACCTGCGGTATCACCTCAAACCCATATATGTCAACCTTTTATTTCGCGTTGATGGGCTTGTTGGTTGGCTTTATCATAAAGAAGGATACCAAAAAGAAGGAGGCGGAAAAAGCCTGATGAAACGTCGCTGGTACGAGTTCCTTTCTCCCTGAATGGTTATGCCTTTACTGCTGGCAGCAGTACTGTTTTTAACCTGGCTGTTTGGATAGCCTGTCCATGTTAAGATGCAATGCAGGAATTAATTGTGATTGCAGGAGGAAATGAAATGAAAAATGTTATTTTGTTCAGCAGTAAAACCTGACCCCACTGCAGAACAGCGAAGGAGTTCCTTTCGCAAAACAGAATTCATTATATAGAAAAAGATATCAACATGGACGCGGAAGCCCGTGCTCAGTTCGCCAGAATGGGCGCAGCCGGCGTTCCGGCTTTTTTGATTGGAAGCGACATGGTAGTGGGTCTGGATAAAGCGCGAGTCCTGGCCCTGGTGGATCATAGACTGGCCACATGCGAAAAATGCGGCACGAAAATGCGCATACCTGTCAATAAAGGTACGATAAAGGTTTCCTGTCCCAAATGCGGTAATAAGTTTACCGTTACGCCGAGATAGACTCAGGCTTCCGATCCCGGGGAAAGATTGGTGGCCATATCGTTAATAGACGCTTCCAATAATTCCACCAGGGAATCCATCTCCCCCTCCGAGATGATTAAAGGCGGGCTCAAAAGAACAGAGTCACCGTAAACGCCGTCCAGATACCCGGAGCTGGGGTATACAATAAGCCCTCTGTCAAAGCAGGCTTTCACTACTTTTTCTGTAACCCCTTCCTCCGGTTCGAAAAGAGTCTTTCCTGTCCCGCCCTTCCCAAACTCCACGCCCCAGAGCAGGCCCTTTCCCCTTATATCGCTTACCAGCGGACAGCAACCCTTCATAGCCTTTAACTTCTTTTCCAGCAGAAGCCCTTTGTCAGCAGCTTTCTTCACGATATCATGGGACTTCATATAGCTGATTGCAGCCATTGCGCAGGCACAAGCCAACGGATTGCCGCTGAAGGTATGGCCTGTTGTGAACTTCACGCCCTTCTCTTCCATAGCCTCATGGATTCCCTGCCTGACCACAATGCCGGACAGAGGGGAGTAGCCGCCGGTAATGCCCTTTCCGAAAACGATGATATCCGGGAGGATATCCCAATGCTCCGCGGCAAAATAGGTTCCGGTCCTGCCGAAACCCGTAATGACCTCATCGAAAATTAAAAGAATTTCATTTTTGCGGCAAATCTCCTGAATACGGGGGAAATAACCGTCCGGAGGTGTAATTCCGGCGCCGGAGGCCCCGGTTACAGGCTCACAGATCAGAGCGGAAACATGGTCCGCCCCAAATCGATTTATCATTTTTTGAAGATAGTCGGCACAGAAGAGATTGCAGTGGTCGGGTTCTTTTTCATAGGGACAGCGGTGACAAAAGGGTAGCTCCAGCACCGGACAATCACTGATATAGGAGCTGTATTCTCTGCGTCTCGCCGCATTGCCGGACATGGAGAGAGCTCCTATGGTGCACCCGTGGTAGCTGCTCCACCTGGAAATGATCCGTTGCTTTGTCGGCCGTCCGCAGGCTCCCCAATAAGAGGAGGCCATCTTCAGGGCTAATTCCGCTGCTTCAGAGCCGCTGTTGGCAAAGCTCACATAATCCAGATCTCCCGGCGCCAAAGCAGCGATGGCTCTGCATAATTCTTCTAAAGGTTCGTTGGTAAACTGACTTCGATAGGTGAACTCCAACAGGTCAAGCTGCTTCTTGATGGCATCCGCGATTTCCCGGTTATTGTGTCCCAGGCTTACCGTCATAGCGCCGGAGCTCCCATCAAGATACTTTTTCCCTCTATCATCAAAAATGTAAACGCCCCTTCCGCGCTGGGCCGAAACGATCTGATCCGAGGGGAGGGGAGAAAAGAAATTTGAATTCATTCCATTTACCTCTCTTTTCCGAAGTCCGCGAAAATGACTGATCTAAAATACAGCTCTATAACTCTGCTACTTGGAGGGAAACGACCTTCTTTCCTCCGGCGACCTCCTGTCTTCCTACCTCGTGGAAGCCGAACTTTTCGTGAAATTTCAGTGAAACCGGATTGGGAGGCTCTATGTCGATCTCTGCAGTGACCATAGGCACTCCCACTTCGCGGGCATGACGAAACACTTCTTCATAAAGGAGGCTTCCAAGCCCGGAGGTCTGTTTTTTCAGATCAACCACAACTCTGTCCACATACAGGAAGCTGGGATAATGAGCCGCGAACCATTGATAATTTATGCTATCGTAATCGGCCCATTCGCGGAAGGCGATGCAGAAAGCTAAAATCCCATCTTCTCCCACAACCACTTTATGAAGCTCCGACTCCGCGTCCAAATGCTCCAGCCTCTCACGGGACATTTCCGCAAGAAAATGGACCGATTCTTCATTGAGTCTCAGAATTTCCTCGAAATCCGCTGGTTCCGCGGCTCTGATCGTCACATCGGTCCTGTCCACTTTTCGGGCATTTTTGTTGTTTTCCAAAGCCTTATCCTCCTTGTGTCTCGTTTCCGGTTCAGCTTGTGTCTTTTATTATAGAATACACCAAAAACCCCCTGATTCAAATCCTATTTTGGGATGATTTGCGCAAATCGTATATAGGCTTTTGGCGATTGAATCATTGGATTCCATAATTCGCGATGATACCTCTGGCCATGTAATCTCCCATCACAATAGCCTGGTTTAACAAGCTGTCATCAATCTGAATGGATAGGTCATATTCGCCTGTCAGGTAAGCCGTCATTCTATCCAGGGTCTGACTCAGGTATTGGTGAAGCAGTCTGGTCCAGATTTCCCTTGACCAGTAGACATTGACGCTGGCCAAAAGGCCTGCTATCTCATCCATAATATTGTACAGCTCTGTTGTAATACTGTTGACGGTCTCTGTGTCTCCCACGATTTGCGCTTCAACCAAAGGCAGATAAGCCGCAATATAACGAGAGATTAAATTGGAAAAGGTTTGGGAAATGGCGGGCCCATAAAAGGTCAGCAGCGAATTATAGAAACTCAGGGGCACACCCTGATACAACCTGTCGACCGCAGCCACCAGGTCCGGACTGTTTGCGATCCTGCTGTTGGTATAGTGCCGCAGCCATAGAATGAGCTGCATCCAATCCAACCGGTATTGGCTTACCGTGTTAAATTGCTCAAAGGAAAGATAACGGGGCGGTTCAAGCTGTAATTCTTCAAGATCATTGACTTCGTCAGGCATAAGCGTATCCTCCAAATACATAATAAATATACTATGATTCGGAGCTGCAAAGGGTTACGAAGTTATCATTCTGTTAAAAGTGCCTGACACCGGATAATATAGAAACCAAATGTTGTTTCGCGACTACGCTGTTATAATATTCTGGCCCTAAAACAAAGGATGTGGTAAAATTCTGGTTAATATAATTGGAGACAGATAGAGCGGGGAATTTAGTTTGTACTATAATTTGAAGCTACTGCCCAAAAATCCTGCTTAAACTGTAAAAAACGACAGATACTTTTTACAACTCACACTTTGCACAACTGCAAAGAGCAACAGGGAACTATAGGTGGGCAAATGGATATTGATACAAATAAACTCAAGCCTTCATACGGTGCATTTGTAAGAATGATCGACGAACTATATGATGAAGTGCTGGTTTACGACAACAACTATATGATCGTTTACATCAATAAAGCATGCGAACGGCATTATGGTATGACTCAGGAGGAAATGATCGGCCGCAGTTTTTGGGATTTTGAAGGTCATTATTGGAACCTTTCCACCCTTCCTTATATCTATAAGGAAAAGAAAGCTGTCATGCAGAAGCAATCCACTTACATGGGATCGGAGATCCTGACGATTGCCGTACCCCTGTTTGATCAGGCCGGAGACATTGAGTATGTGGTGATGAGCGTCAGAGATGACTTTTCAAACATGCAGCTTGATTATCTATATGATGTACTCAGAAATGATTTAACCAAAAAAAAGAGTTTTGACAACCTGATTGTCCACAAGAGTAAACAGATGCAATCCATTATTGAAACCATAGAACAGTTGAAAGACATTCCCTCTCCCTGCCTGATTCTGGGGGAAACCGGTGTGGGAAAGAGTTTGATCGGCAAATACATCTATGAAAAAAGCCAAAAGTACAACAGGACTTTTGTAAATTTGAACTGCGCGGCAATCCACAAGGATTTAATTGAAACCGAGCTATTTGGTTACGCTCAGGGCGCCTTTACCGGCAGCAGAAAAGAAGGCAAAAAAGGATTATTGGAAATCGCCGACGGCGGTGTTTTACTCCTTGATGAAATATCCGAACTCCCCTATAACCTACAGGCCAAGCTGCTGCAATTCATTCAGGAAAAAGAGTTCTATCCCGTCGGGTCGGTAACACCGGTCAAAGTGAATGTAAAAATCATTGCCGCTACCAATCGAAATCTGAAGAAAATGGTGGAAATGAATAACTTCCGCGAGGACCTGTATTACCGGCTCAATGTCTTTGAAATTGAGATCCCTCCATTGCGGGAGCGAAAGGATGATATATTAGCCATCACCTATTTTTTTCTGAATAAATATAATACCGCTTATGGAAAAGGGCGTAAGCTTTCGAAAGAAGTCACCCAGATATTTCTTAACTATTCATGGAAAGGGAATATTCGTGAATTGTCCAATATCGTTGAGCGATTGGTCGTTACTTCCCCGGATCTCATGATTATGCCATGGCATTTGCCCAAGCATCTATATGAATTGGAAAATAGCATCAAGGCGGATCAGGGTTCTTTGGCGGATGCCATTGCCGCCGTTGAAAAAGAAATGATTTCGAGGGCCTATCGGGAGTTAAAAAGCACAAGGAAGGCAGCCGAGAGGTTAGGCATCAGCCAATCGACAGCATCCCGGCTGGTACGGAAATACGTTACAGAAAGCCAGCCCGAAGATTTGAGTCAATATTGATTCCAGAGTCTCATCTGACTCAATCCTTTCTATATTTCCATTTTGAATTCTAAAGGCGAATAACAGCGGAGATCGAGTCTATCATGACTCAATCTCCGCTGTTCCATTTCTTGTTCTATTCGCTATAATCATTGCAAATCACCGAATTGCCACCTTTGGCACAAGTTTTGCTCTTAGCATGGATATCATCAATTATCTGTAAAGGAGGTAAAAATGAAAATAACCGACATTGAAGTGATTGGCTTGCGAGTACCGCCGATTGACAAGCCCTGTGAATGGGGCGAAGACGCAATTATTGTAAAGATTTACACGGATGCGGGTATCGTGGGTATCGGCGAAACGGACAGCTCGCCAACTGTAATCAAAGCTTTCATCGAAACGCCCCACTCCCACAGCTCGAGCATGGGCCTGAAAGAGATTCTGATAGGTGAAAACCCATTGGAAATTGAACGGCTCTGGAGCAAGATGTACAGTGCTTCCAATTATATTGGCCGGCGCGGCGCAGGCATCCATGCTATGAGCGCCATCGACATCGCACTTTGGGATATTGCCGGGCAGTATTACGGGGTTCCCATCTACATGCTGTTAGGAGGCAAATATCGGGATAAGATCCGCGCCTACGGCACCTTTATTCCGGCAGATGAGCCGAAAGACAATGAAGCCATTGCAACGAGCCTGTTGGAAAAGGGATTTACCAGCATGAAGTTTGGAGGGGGAATATTCGGAAATGATCCTGCCCATGAATACAGGGTGCTGGAAGTTGTCCGCAGCTCCATAGGACCTGAGGTGGAGCTTGCAATCGATATGGTGGCGAGGTGGAAGACCAGCGGTAACTCACTCCACAGAGCAAAACAGTTAGAGGAGTTCAATCTGAACTGGATCGAGGAGCCTATTCCCTCGGATGATCTGGATGGTTACGCAAAATTGAGCAGGAGCAGCAAGACTAAGATATCCGGAGGTGAGACCTTGTCCACCCGTTACGAGTTCAAACACTTCCTGGAATTTGGCCGTCCGGATATCGTTCAGCCGGACATTACTCGCTGCGGCGGCATATCGGAAATGAAAAAGATTTATGACCTGGCACGATTGAACAGCACTCAGCTTGTCCCACACGGTTTCAGCACGGGTATTCTCCTTGCCGCAACAGTACAATTTCTGGCAGCATGCGAAGATGCTGATTTAATTGAATATTCGCAGAGTACCAGTCCTTTATATAAATACCTGGTGAAAAACCAGATCCCATTAAAGGACGGGTATGTGGAGGTGCCGGATTTGCCGGGGCTTGGAGTGATTCTGGACGAAGAAGTAATTAATAAATACCGATTTATTTAGCTGAAGGAGGATAATGAATTGAATACGAAAATTGACAAATTGCTGATTTCCATTAGCGTTGCTTTCGTACTGAGCATCGTCGGGCTGCTGTATTTTAACCCGGAACAATCAAAGCAGGTAGCGAATTCCATTTTCTCGGCCATGACAAATTGGTTTGGTTCCCTAACGCTCTTATTTACTTTCCTCGGGCTGTTACTTTTGGTCGGCGTAGCGTTGAGCAAATACGGCAAAATCCGGCTGGGTGATACGAAGCCGGAGCACACTACCTTTAAATGGGTATCCATGATGATCGCCTGCGGGCTGGGATCTGCAACAGTATACTGGGCCTTTATCGAATGGGCCTATTACATCGGTACTCCCGGACTCGGAATTGAACCCTTTTCTCAGAGAGCCTTTGAGATGTCCCTGCCCTACACCATGTTTCACTGGGGCTTTAGCGCCTGGACCCTCTACGCTCTCGTAGGCCTGCCTATGTGTTATCATTTCTATATACGCAAAAACCAGGGGTTGAGTCTGAGCTCAATGGTCAGTGAGGTTACCGGCATCAGGCAAAACGGCGTTATCGGAAGAATCGTGGATGTTATGTTTATTTTTATCTGCTTCGGCGGTTTGAGCATAACCCTGGGTGTTTCAATACCTCTGGTCACAGAGGTGCTTTCCAATGTTTTGGGCATTACTCCCAGTTTCGCGATAAACATCGTTCTTATCGTTATCATATCCGTTTTGTATTCATTTAGTTCATATATTGGAATCCAAAAAGGGATGGCCCGGATTTCAAGCTGGACTACGAGGCTGGCCATCGTATTTTGTATAGGAGTCCTTCTTTTGGGACCGGGGATGTTCATCATTAACAATACCACCAACGCTCTCGGACTGATGGTACAGAATTTCATCGGGATGAGCCTGTTCACAGATCCCATCGGCAAATCAGGATTCCCGCAAGCCTGGACAATCTTCTACTGGCTTTACTGGATCGCATATGCACCTTTCACCGGAATATTTATTGCAAAAGTATCTAAAGGCAGAACCTTGCGGTCAGTGGTTATCAATACCATCGTGAGCGGAAGCGCCGGTTGTTTCTTCTTCTTCGGAGTGATATCAAGCCTTTCATTAGACAGCCAGATAAAAGGCGCCGTTGATATGGTTGGAATGTTGGCCGAAGGACAAGATACGGTGGCAATCGTAAACGTCTTGCAGACGCTGCCCTTTAGCGGGATCTTTATGGTTTTGTTCTGTGTCGTGTCCGTCATGTTCCTGGCAACCACGCTGGATGGGGCCGCGTTTACCATGGCTTCCACGGCAACCATCGGGCTTAGCCAAAACGAAGAACCTCACCCCTTGAATCGTTTGTTCTGGTGCGTCGCATTAGCGCTTGTACCCCTTACAATGATCTTTATCGGTGCGGATTTGAACACCATTAAAACTTGTGCTATCATCACAGGCGTTCCTATTATCTTTATCATGCTGATCATGATCGTCGGCTGGATAAAGTGGATGGTCAAAGATTACGGCAACGTCTCGTCGGAGCAGCTTGAACAACATTTACATTAAGCTGGTATTGTAAAAAACGTCCGATACTTTTTACAGAAAGACAACACGAATTGTATTTGGCTCCCAGCGCCAAATACAATTCGCCCATTACAAATCGGGAAAGGTTAGTACAATGACAAAACGACGCTTTACTATCATGAATGAAAATGATTCGGTGGCCACCGCTTTGGAAAATACAAACTCCGGGGAAGCTGCCGAGGTATATTTCCCTGACAATACGACCTTTGATCTTGTTACAGCTTTGGAGGATATCCCTTTCGGTAACAAAATCGCTCTCCGGGACATCCCCAAAGGAGCCAAAGTACTGAAGTATGGCGCAGAGGTCGGGGAATCCACCGAGAACATCCCCAAAGGGGGCCTGGTTCACGTGCATAACGTGAAAAGCCGGATCGTCGATATTCCATCTGCAATAAAAGAAGAAATCATAAGGCAGATGAATATCAACCAAGAGGGGAGGGATGTGGTTTGAACTTTAAAGGCTATTTACGCTCCAACGGCTCTGTTGGCGTACGCAACAAATTATTGGTCATCGCTGTGGATGAATGCTGCGAGGGCATTGCCCGCAGTATTGTGAAGGATTTTGAAGACGCGGCGGTTCTGACCAATTGGTATACCTGCATGCTTGGGGGAAATGAAGAAACTTTAAACCAGATGATTGCCGTAGGCAGAAATCCCAATGTTGCCGGGGTATTGGTGATCGCCATGGGATGCGGCAGCATAGCGCCTGATGGCGTGGCTTCAAAAATCGAAAAAGCAGGGAAGCCTGTTTATACAATGACATGCCAGAGGGCGGGCGGAACCCGAAAGTCCGTTCTTTTGGGAATCGAATATCTGAATAAACTCAAAGAGTATGCCGATGGGCTGGAGCGGCAGGAATTTCCCGTCAGCCGCCTCATAGTCGGCGTCAAATGCGGGGGATCAGATACAAGTTCCGGCATCGCATCAAATCCCAGCGTAGGCTCTGCAGTGGATAAACTGATCGATCTGGGCGCAACCTGTATCGGCGGTGAGTTATTCGAGCTGCAAGGCTGTCAGAAGGTGCTGGAAGCCAGGGCAAGCTCACCGTCAGTCAACGAGAAAATCAAGCAATTGATCGAAAATGAGAGAATGCGCTGGAGCGTGGAAGGTACAGATGTAGAGACTATGAGTGTGGGCAATTGCGTAGGAGGCATCACCACCATAGAGGAAAAGTCCATCGGTGCACTGCACAAAACCGGAACCAGACCCATCGTCGATATCCTGCAGATCAACAAGCATTTTATCGACGCCCCTCAATTACCTGGCTTTTATCTATCGGAAGCCACGATGCTCTGCGGAGGGGCCGGCGTCAACTTCGCATCCTTTGGTGCGCATATGATTCTCTGGACCAGTGGAGCAGCAGGATTCAACAACTCCATCGTACCCGTTATTCGCGTCAGTGGCAACAGGGACTTGTTCAACGATGATATGGATGTGAATGTAACCGGTATTATGGACGGCAGCGAAACCATGGATGCCGCCGCCGACAAAATCCTGACTAAAGTTCTTGATACAGCAAGCGGCGTCCCCACACAAATTGAAGGCATCGGGGAATCCGCCATGACCCTGTATCAAAAAGACCAACGGCTCGAGAAGATGCTGAATCTCAGCTGTATAAAATAACGAGGCGAAAAGATGTCCCCGCCTCGACGTTATAATCTGTCTGGAAAAGTGTCAGGCATCAAATGCAGCTATTTGCAAGAGGCGCCTGACACCAAAGACAGCAGAAAATCATTCCCCATCCAGCATGATCTTTCGCTTTGACCCTTCTTCCAGCAGACTGTGCAGCTCCTCTTTCTTTCCATTTTCTATGGCGTCTCTGTACAGCTGGAGCCTCTGAATCAACTCATCGATTTCCTCTGCTAAAAACTCCCTGTTTTCGAGAAAAAGTTCCGTCCACATATCGGGATTCAACTTGGCAACCCTGGTCAGATCCAGATAGCTTCCAGCGGAAAAGCCCTTGTGCTGCAAAGCTCTGGGGCTTTTCACATAGGCATTGGAAACCACATGGGCCATCTGGGAGGTGTAGGCTATGACCCTGTCGTGCTTCTCCGGTGTAGTGATTTCAATATGACCGAAGCCTATGTCCAGAAAGAAGCGCTTCAAACGGTCCACGATCCGGATATCCATGTCCCCTGGCGGAGTGAGAATCATGGACGCTTTCCTGAACAGAGATCCTTTGGCGTATTCAAAACCGGAAAACTCAATTCCAGCCATGGGATGTCCCCCAACGAAATTCAAGCCCAACTCACGGGCCATGGGATGAATCTGCCCGAAGACGTTTTGTTTGACGCCGCAGCAGTCCACAACCAGGGAATCTTTCCGCAAGAGAGCTCCCTTTTCTTTCATAAACCGCACCGTCTCTTCCGGGTAGAGGGCTATGATGACCATCTCGCACTCCCTGAGGTCATCGTCACCGAGCTTTTCGTCAATGGATTCTACCAGCAGGGCCCGGCGCACTACGGACTCCTGAATATCCATTCCCAGCACCCTGTGCTCTCCAGTCTGCTTGATTGCTTTTGCCATAGAGCCTCCGATGAGCCCCAGGCCGATTATACCAACATTCATAATTCTCTTCTCTCCTTCCCTTTCCTCGTCATCCTCCGTTATTGCCAGCGAAAGGCGTGGGGCAGTATCGGCGCCAGACTGTCCATAAGCTCCTGGAACGCTTCAGGCGTCAGGGACTGCGGCCCGTCGCAGAGAGCGTGGGAGGGATCGTTGTGTACTTCGATAATAAGTCCGTCCGCTCCCGCTGCCGCGGCAGCCATAGACATGGGCTTCACCAGCTTGGAAATCCCCGTAGCGTGGCTGGGATCCACAACCACCGGTAAGTGGGTCATGGTCTTCAGCAGGGGTATGGCGGAAAGGTCCAGCGTATTTCTGGTGGCGGTCTCAAAAGTCCTGATTCCCCGCTCGCAGATGACGATCTGCGAATTTCCCCCGGCCATAATGTACTCTACGCTCATCAGGAGTTCTTCAAGGGTGCTGGAAAGCCCCCGTTTCAGAAGGATGGGTTTCTGCGTTCTCCCCAGCTCCTTCAAAAGCTCAAAATTTTGCATATTACGGGCTCCAACCTGTATCATATCTACCTCCTCAAAAAGAGGAAGATGGGAAAGATCCATAATCTCCGTCACGATGGGAAGCCCCGATGTGTTTTTTGCCTCCAGCAGCAGCTTGATGCCCTCGTCCCGCATCCCCTGAAAGGAGTAGGGCGAGGTTCTGGGTTTGAAGGCCCCACCGCGGAGCATACCCGCCCCCGACTTTTTTACCAGGAGGGCAATGCCGGAGATCTGCTCCGCTGATTCTACGGAGCAGGGCCCGGCGATTACCTGGAAATTTCCTCCCCCTATTTTCACGGATCCGGCTTCCACCACGGTATCCGCCGGATGGAATTTGCGGTTGGCATTTTTGTAAGGCTCCTGTATCCTCTTTACATCCTCTACGATATCCAGAGCCTGGATCAGGCTGATATCGATCCCCGTGGTATCCCCCACCAGCCCCAGTATCGTGGTGCTCTCTCCTTTGGATTCATGGATTTGCACTCCCATACTTTTCAGCCATTGCATCAGGTTATCTACCTGTTTCGTATCCGGTTTATCCTTTAAAATAACAATCATAATGCTTCCTCTCTTTCCCAATGCAAAAGGCTTCCGCCCTTTCAAACTCTTTGTAAATATGTCATTCTGAGCGTCAGCGAAGAATCTTTAATAAGATTCTTCACGACCTTCAGGATGACAGGGGTGGTGTTCAGGATGACATTTATTCAACAGGAAACGGTCTTTCCCGCAAAATTAAAAACGGCACCGGGGATATACCCGAATGCCGTTGAAAAATCTCCGAAAGCTTCACGGGTATACGCCAACAAGCGCTCACCCGTGACAAATGTGTCAGGATTGCGAGCGCTGGAAGTAGTAGTAATAAAGGTTTACAGAAATTTGCTTCCGCATTGTTTTACCTTTCTTCCCATTCTAAGCTACACGAATTGGAGAAACTATATCATTCTATTTACCCGATGTCAAGGAAATAAAACATCCAATTATTATAGCCGGTTGGCGCCATCCGGTATCCCATGCCACAAATAGAGCGGACGGCCTATAGTCTGCTTCTGATCTCTTCATAGGCGGCTTTCGTCTCCTCTGCGTTCTTCAGATTGAGTATGACAGTTTGTCCATCAGCTTCAAAATATATGAAAGGAGGACGTTCCGCGTCCACATAAAGTGTTACAGTTTCAAGCTCGCTGGTGCGGAAATTGCCTTTCATCTGCGAGCCCAAAGCGGTGCCGTTGGTTCTCAGTTCGATTCGGGGCAGCTCTTCCATAATCCTCACATTGTACATGTCCTCCCAGACATAAAGGCTTCCATATAGCCCGTGAATCTCCAACCCTTCTTCTTTGAAGGATACCTCCGTTGCCTGGGCCGAAAATAACAGGACGAGCCCCACAAACAGCATCGCGACGGCCAGAAGGGCCAGAGGCAGAATAACCTTCTTTTCCGAGCCCCTTCGCATCCTGCCGTTTTCATCAAACAGATTCCGGTTATGTTTTTGGGATTTGATCACCACAAAAGTGGTCGAGATAAGGAGGAATATTAAAGCCGGTATGGTGGAAGGTCTCAGCCCGGCGGCATACATGATACCCATTAAGATAAATATGCTTCCGTTGACATAGAAATAGATGCCCATGAGCCTGGCAAGTCCTGCAACGTCTACATTGGCTTTATCCTCTTCCCGCATGGTATTGTATCCGGCAATCAGAAAATACGCCTTCCTTTTGTGAACGGCAAGACCTAAAATGATAAAAAGAGCTCCAACGGCAAAATTGATCCACAACATGATGACCTCCAAATATATATGCTAAGTGTCTATTTCTATTCTTCGCCTTTGGCCCTCTTCAGAATGGGAACTCCCGCGGAAAAAGCCTTTCCTACGACTTTTCCGGTGGTTGTGTAGCAATTATCCGCCGGATCAAAGCCTATGGCATTCACCTTTTCCACATCGATGACGCCTTTTTCGTTAAGTACGGAATCCTCCGCCAGCACATTTACGATTTCGCCGATGATGATCACATGCTCGCCCACCTCAATGCTCTCCAGAACCTTGCATTCTGCTACCACCGGAAACTCTTCGATATAGGGGGCGTCCACATTTTCCGCCTTTACTGTTTTGAGGTCCACGTGATCGAATTTATTCATTTTTTTGCCTGATACCACACCGAAGAAATCCGCTTCATCCATCAAATCCTCGTTGGGGATATTAACTGTAAATGCTTTACGGCTGCATATATTTTCGTAGGTTTTTCTCTCTTTTCGAACTGCAATGGAAACCGCCGGCGGCACGGAACCGCAAATTCCTCCCCAGGCCACATTCATCGCGTTGGGCGTCCCATCCTCGTTATAGGTCCCTATAATCAATACCGGAGTTGGAAAAATGATGGGTTTTGCTCCAATTTCTTTCTTCATTATTCTTTCCGCCTTTCTTTAAAACTTAATTTATGATAGTATACCATAAAAACAATTGTTATCTTACATCTCGATTGTCTTATTTGGATCAGGTTGCCATCCTGAACCCCACCCTGCTGTCATCCCGAAGGTCGTCAAAGTCTTATCAAAGATCCTTCACTGATCTTCAGAATGGCATGAATAGTATACCACAAATAGAGGCTTGAAATAACAGGGCGATATTATGCAGCAAAGGTGACGGACTTTATTATCCCTTTGTCACTGGACAAAATTTTCGGTTATATGCCGGCCGACCGGCCTCGACGCCTGTTTTGCGGTTGGATTTGGACAAAAATTTCGTTTGTATCCCCATATCGACCGGCAATCACGCCAAGACCGGTCGACAACTGGACTTTTTGTCTATCTAACGCCGAATTATGGCCAGAGCAAGGTTTGATGCGTATATAAGTTGATTTTTTGTCCATTTGGAGCGCGAAATCAGTAATCGTCCTGCTCCCTCTTGCCCCTCCACTAAAGTTTTTTTGCATTGTACCGACCTATGTATTAACATGGTAAGCAATACAGAACCAGACAGAGGGTCTGTCCCCGTGTCTGCTATCCTTTGCAATAGACAAAAGAAAGGAAACTCCGATATGATTAATCAAATAAATCCCAATCAAAAATCCGGATACACACAGTCGGCTTCCTATCAGAAAGAAACTGTTGAAGAAAATAAAAAACCGGCTGGGCAAAAAGAGTCCGCGATAAAAACCGATACCGTCGCTTTCGGGAGCAAACCGGAAGCTCCTGTTACCTATTCAAAAATCGCAGGGAAGGAGAAGCTTGACGCTTCCGATATCTCTGCCTTGAAGAAGATGGCAGACCAGGCGAATGAAAATCTGCGCAGGATTGTTCAGGAGCTTATTCTAAAGCAGAGCGAAAACTTTAAAACCTGGCAGGTGGGAAGTCTTGTGGAGTCCGGGGAAGCTGCCGCTTCGGACATTGAAAAGGCGAAGCTTGCTATCTCCGAGGACGGGGAATTCGGCGTAAAGGCAGTAAGCGACCGCCTGGTCAATTTCGCCATCTCCATTTCCGGCGGCGACAAAACGAAGTTAGCGGAACTGAAAGCTGCCATCGACGAAGGCTTTGCGGCGGCAAAGGAAGCCCTGGGAGGCTATCTGCCGGACATCTGCAACGAAACTTACCTTGAAACCATGCGGAAGCTGGATGCCTGGGCAAACGAATAAACTTTGTGGGGCGGCCTTTGTGAAGTGCCGCCCCGCTTTTTTATCAGGAATCTTTGATTCCGTCATTTCCACTTATTTTATAAGTGTTAACGGGTTTAAAGAAGTTTGAAAAAGTTTGAAAAATTTTGTTAAAAAAATATCAAAATTTGCTTGCTTTCCTCTCGGACTCCATGTTATTATATTAACAAATAACATCGTTCTGAATTTGCAAGGGTTCGTCCCGAGCAGGAAGGCGAGAGAATAGCGCTTTGTTTCTATTTGGACAGAACTCTATCCTTATGCCTTCGCATGAGGATTTTTTTATGAGAAAATTAATTGATAAACTGGCTATCACAAGATCTTTGGAGAAGGAAGAACTCCTTTTACTCCTTGGCAACACGGACCATGAAACCAGTCAATACCTTTTTGAAAAGGCCAGAGACGTTACAAAACTGCACTTTGGCCGCCAGATCTACCTTCGCGGTCTCATCGAGCTTTCAAACTACTGCAAGTGCGATTGCTATTACTGCGGTATCCGCAGAAGCAATAAAAAAGTAGAGCGCTACCGCCTTACCTCTGAGCAGGTTCTCGATTGCTGCCGGATAGGTTATGACCTGGGGCTTCGTACTTTTGTGCTTCAAAGCGGGGAAGATCGTCACTTTTCAGACGATCTCATCGTAAGCCTGGTGAAATCCATCAAAGCCTCTTATCCGGATTGTGCCGTCACCCTTTCCCTGGGAGAAAAGAGCCGGGATTCCTATCTGCGGTTTTTCGAAGCGGGAGCGGACCGCTATCTTCTGCGGCACGAAACGGCGGACCCGATCCATTACAGCAAGCTCCATCCTAAAAGTCAAACCCTGAAAAGCAGAAAGGCCTGCCTTTCCCACCTCAAATCCATAGGCTATCAGGTGGGAACGGGATTTATGGTGGGTTCCCCTTATCAAACTCTGGAAAACCTGGTGACGGATTTGATGTTCATTCAGGAATTCCGGCCCCATATGGTGGGCATCGGCCCCTTCCTTCCCCATTGTGACACGCCTTTCGGAGACTGCCCAAAGGGAAGCATGGAGCTCACCCTCCTTTTGATCGCCATTTTGAGGCTCATGATTCCCGACCTGCTGATCCCTTCCACAACGGCCCTGGGGACCATAGATCCCGCCGGAAGAGAGCATGGTATTTTAGCGGGCGCCAACGTAATCATGCCCAACCTCTCACCGGTGAACGTACGTAAAAAATATTTACTTTATAATAACAAAATCAGCACAGGTCAGGAGGCGGCAGAAGGCGTCTTCGCCCTGCGGAAACGTATGCATGATCTGGGATATGAAATACCCGTTGACCGCGGGGATTTCCGCCCCATGGACCTATGCAGTGAAAGGAGCTCGTAACATGTATAATCCTATGTCAAAAAACGCCGTAGAATTTATCGACGACGCGGAAATTCTGGAAACCATCGCTTACGCAAAAGAAAATAAGAGCAACCGCCAACTGATCAGCAGCCTTATCCAACGGGCGAAGGACTGCAAGGGGCTTTCCCACCGGGAAGCGGCGGTTCTGCTGGAATGCGACCTGCCGGACCAGAACGAAGAGATGTTCAAGCTGGCGAAAGAGATTAAGGAGAAGATCTACGGCAACCGGATCGTCATGTTCGCTCCCCTTTATCTCTCCAACTACTGTGTCAACGGCTGCGTTTACTGCCCTTACCACCAGAAGAACACCACCATCCACAGGAAAAAGCTCACCCAGGAAGAGATTGCCCGGGAGGTCATCGCCCTGCAGGATATGGGGCACAAGCGCCTGGCGTTGGAAGCGGGAGAGGATCCCGTCAACAATCCCATCGATTATATTTTGGAGAGTATAGAGACCATTTACGGCATCAAGCACAAAAATGGGGCCATAAGACGGGTTAATGTAAATATAGCGGCGACGACGGTGGAAAACTACCGCAAGCTGAAGAACGCGGGGATCGGCACCTATATCCTCTTCCAGGAGACCTACCATAAGGAAAACTACGAGGCTCTGCATCCCACCGGGCCCAAGCACAACTATGCCTATCACACTGAGGCTATGGACCGGGCCATGGAAGCCGGAATTGACGATGTAGGAATCGGTGTCCTCTTTGGACTGAATATGTACCGCTACGATTTCGTGGGCCTTCTGATGCACGCGGAACATCTGGAGGCCCGGATGGGAGTCGGCCCTCATACCATCAGCGTACCGAGAATCTGCCCTGCCGACGACGTCAATGTAGATGAATATAAAGACGCCGTACCCAACGAGATTTTCGCGAAGGTCGTCGCCATTCTCAGGATTGCGGCGCCTTACGCGGGCATGATCATCTCCACCCGGGAATCCAAAGAGGTCAGAGAACAGCTTCTCTCTCTTGGAATCTCTCAGATCAGCGGCGGTTCAAAAACCAGCGTGGGCGGCTACGATCAGCCTGAGCCCGTGGAAGAAAATTCCGCCCAGTTTGATATCAGCGACAACAGGACTCTGGATGAAATTGTAGACTGGCTGCTGGAGTTGGGCTATATCCCCAGCTTCTGCACCGCCTGCTACCGGGAAGGCCGCACCGGGGACCGTTTCATGCGTCTGGCCAAGTCCGGGCAGATCGCCAACTGCTGCCATCCCAACGCTCTGATGACTTTGAAGGAATATTTGGCGGATTACTCCTCCGCTCATACCAGGGCAAGAGGAGAGGAGGTCATCTCTCAGCAGATACGCCTCGTCCCCAATGAGAAAGTCAGGGGAATCGCCATGCATCATCTGGAGGAAATGGAGCATGGGAAACGGGATTTCCGCTTTTAGCTAAAAAACCAGTGGGGAACCAAAAGAGGAAAGAAAAGAAAAGGAATGGACAGAGGCGGCGGGGC